>Ga0307475_10000532_pt1 | contig 22692 bp, 26 predicted proteins | sample atmos_gasesECM1C_FD_203317 | JGI IMG/M metagenome (GOLD analysis project Ga0307475, IMG submission 203317) | Hardwood forest soil microbial communities from Morgan-Monroe State Forest, Indiana, United States - atmos_gasesECM1C_515 | ecosystem: Environmental > Terrestrial > Soil > Temperate... | reverse complement strand
GCCTGCGGGTAGGCCCGGAGCAGGGTCGAGTCGTTGCTGCCGATGTCGACGACGCAGTCGCCGTCCCTGAGCGCGACGAGGTCCGTTATCCGGCGCACCTTGCCGCGCAGGTGGTCGACCATCGTGCGGTTTAGCCCAGACCGGTAGCCGTAGTTGTCACCGTACATCTCCGCCGGCGGGTAGGACTGGAGCAGCTGCAGAAGGCCGCAAGCGCCGTCACCGTGGCACTTGACCAGGTCCAGGGGGCCGCTGGTGAGGGAATCAAGATGGTCCCTCGCGCGTGGAAAGACGCCACTAAGGTACTGGTTGCCAAGGTGGAGCACCGGGACCAGATTCCGATTGCCGCAGACGCGGCAGCTATCGATCTCCGTGTAGCTCACTGCGCGCGGACGAACAGCATGTTCATGAAGGTGTACCGACGGCCGTCCCACTCGACGCACGCCTCGCGGCAGGAGTAGTCCATCGGCGACGATAGGCGCAACCCGCGGTTGGCGGCGTGGTCTACCATCTCGCGGACCTCTCCCTCGTCGAAGATCTTCACGCCCTCGTAGGTCGACCGCCCCCAGTAGTCTATCGACACGAAGAGACCACCGCCGGGCAAGATGACCCTGGCCATCTCGTCAAAGAACCTACGCCAGTCTACATCGTGCTCTAGGACTGACTGGCACATGACGAACTGTTGCGACTGGTCCGGCAGGTCCAGCGCCGTTATGTCGCCGCGGCGGAAGCGGATGCCGCTCTCGTCTCCAGGGGACCACTCGGCGATGTTCACGTTGAGGAGGTTCTGGTAGCCGAGCTTCCTCATCCCTGGGAGGAAAACCGAGTGACGATCGCCACCGGCGTCGAGGATGGGCGCTTCTGGCGCATGAACGCAGGTTTTAAGAGCGTGCCAGATGCCCAGGTAGGTGTCCCAGTTCTTCTCGCGGCACCCACCGCACTCCGGCAGCCCCAGCGCGCGCAGTGCGTGGGTCGCCTCTTCTACGGACTCTGAATTCTGCAGTGATCGGTTGGTCTGCTCCAGAACCCAATGGTCGCCAATTGCCGCCGCAGAATTCGTCTCCATCTTCACATTTGTATTCACATCCACCTCCGAAAATCCCATGAGCCTGCGGACGTCGTCGGCGTCCACCCCGGCCACCCACGGCTCGCGCTCGTACATCTCGTAGCCCACCACCAGGCGGCGACCGTCCGGGTGCCAGGCGAGCCCGTGGACTATCTGGAAGCGCCGCGGGAACGGCGAAACCGAGGGGTCTACCGGGAACGTCCACGCCGGTGAAACGCGGCGCAGGGCGAGGCTCTTGTCGAACCAGACGAACCGGTTCCTGTACTCGAAGTCGGCCCACCGGTTGGCCTCGTCGAGCACCTGCATCCAGTGCACCACCGCCAGCCAACCACCAGCGAACGGCACAGCCTGCGAGCCACCGTGGAGGTGCTCCGCGGCGAACTCCAGCTCACTGCGGTGGACGACCTCGCCGCGGTAATTTAAGATCGTCGTCGGATCGCACAGGTAGACGAACCGCGGCGTTGGGCTGCCACCGGCTACCGGCATCCAGTTCTTCTCGGCGCGGCGTGGTCCAGCTTGCGAGCTTAGGCGGAGAGCGTGATCAACCGACCACACGTCCTCGTCGATCCTGATCAGCCACTGCTCGGGTAGGCCGTCCGCCGACTGTTCGGAGAAGGCGGCTATACCCCACAGCTTCTCGCCCCACTCGAACGGCACCACGTCCTCGAAGCCGAGGGCGCGTGCGTCTTCGCGAGGCTTCTGCAAAACCCTAGTCGTGCTAAGCTCGCCAAGGGTGCTATCGTTCATAGTCTCTGGGTCGAACTCAACCATGAATGTGCGGCTCACTGGCCTGACCGCTTCGCGGCCCATAGGCGCGCCGTCGGCTATTCTGTGGTACCCGGCTTCGTCATTGCACGCGTAGTTGATGCACCGCACCGTGGCGAGCAGCCTGCCCCTGCGGTTGACGACGCTGGGTGCCATCGCCGCGAAGCCCTCGGGCGGCGCGAACACCAGCCGCCGTTGGCACCACGACGGCAGCAGCTCCTGTACCTCCAGGAGCTCGGCGACGGACGCGCGACGCGCCACCTCGCGCGCCTCAGGTGAGGCGGTGCGGTCTAGAGCGAGCGCATCGTGATCCGACGGGGGGACGATCCTGTCAATTATCCTCCACGGCTTTGGAACTGTCTCGATTGAAGTAGATGATGGTTTTCGCGCCACCCATGGCTCTTTATCCAGCATCCTCCGCACGTTGTCAGCTTCGAGCGTGCCGACCCGGGCCTGCCGGTCGTGGGACCCATAGGAAATGATGAGCCTGTCCCCGTCATCGACCAGCCCCATCACGTACTCGATCTCCTCGTTAAGCTCGAAGATGAACCGTCGGCTGACCGCCGTCAGCTCGAGGCCATCGGTGAACCAGACGAAGCGCTGCTGGTTGAGCCGGCGCCCGTTGATCGGGCTCGCCAGCGGCTCATGCTCCATCCCGAGCCAGCCACCGTCGAACCGCACCAGCTGGGCCGAGCCGGCGAAGTTGTCGCCTGCGATCGCGGCCGGCCGGCCATCAGGAAGGGTGGTCATGTCGGGTCGGACGACAGTCGTCGGGTCGACACGGTAGATGAAGGTAGGAGTATCAGCGTCGATCAGCGGCATCCAGTTCTTCTCGTACCGGCCGGTGTTGAGCCTCATTGGCGTGAGCACGCGGACGAAGCCGTCAGCGTCGAGGCTCCCGATAAGCTGCTCGCACACCCCGTCCGCGTTCATCTGCCGGCATGCGCACGAGAACCACAGCTGGTCGGAGCTGCGAATCGTAAACAACCGGAGGTCCTCCATGCCCCGCACGTTGCCCCACCACATGGTGCCGAGGTCGGCGACGACCTCTCCGACGGTGCGCCTGACGATGTGGGGGTTCCGCAGATGAAGCTCAACCAGAAAGTTTCTGGTAATTACGGCAGGCTCAGAATCAGGAAACTTATAGCTCCCGTCCGGCTCTATCCAGTAATTCACACACCGTATAATCGCCATCAATTTGCCGTCGTATCGACAAATTGATGGGTTCATTGCATGCCACCCTTCTGGTGCACCGTGCATCCATTCAATCTGCCTCGCTTGCCAGGATGGAGCGAGCGTCCGGAGCTTCGGGGCGTACCAGAACAGGTTCTGCCGCGCCAGCTCGCGCACGTCGGCCGAGACGGAACGGTCGAGCGCGAGCGCCTCGGCTGTCCTGTGGGCCAGCTCGCGCGTCTCGGGATCGCGCGAGTAGTAGCCGCAGATCACGAGGTCGGTCGCCAGCGACTCACGCGACCAGCCCTCGACGAACAGCAGGTCGTCGCTCGGAGGGACCGCGAGGCCACGCCGGGCGAACATCGCCGCGGTCTCGTTCATGCCCAGGTCGCGCGCGTGCCGAGCCAGGTCGGCCAGGGCCTCGGCGCGCGACGGCCGCGTCTCGAACGCGCGGAGCGCGAGGTCTGTGGCTGAGTTCGGGAGAATCGTCATCGCACCTTCATTTTTCTGTTTACTTTTCCGAGAGAAGAGCGTATCATCGTGCTCTCGACCGAGGAGGACCTCATGAACCTCGAAACTTACGCCCAAAGATACGGTACCCGCGTCGAACGTCTCGATTCGAGGCTATACGACATCCACAAAGATATCATCGCGAAGTACAGCCTCGAAAGCGACAACATTAACTTACCTCCTGGCAGCTTCTACCTCATCGACGACAAATACGTCTTCGTTCAGCAGTAAGCATCACTCCATCTCACCCAGGGGTCCAGCGCCGGGAAAGCCGGCGCACCTCATGGTCGAACGAGGAGGAACCTCATGTTCATCATCAATCAACTTCACACGATCTACAACACCGTCTCCGAAGCCGAAAAGGTCGCCTCCGCAAATAATGCGGACTCGGACGGCTGGGAGTACGTGGTCGTCGCAGACCCACAGGGCTCCGGCCGCGCCATCATCAAGGTCTACGACGAGGATGGCGTGTTCCTCGACAACCTTTAATCGATCAAACGAGGAGGATCCTCATGAATAAAACAACTAATCTAGTAAATTCCAGGCGGCGTGATGCTTGGAAGCAACGTGCTGATGAATATCGTCGTTTGGGTGAAAGATTCGCAACTAGTAAACGCGAGCAGTATGTCCCCCCTGATGGAGCGTGCCGCTGCACTAGCTTACGCAATTTCGGCGCTATACGATGAGGATGAGCGCGAATCTGCCAAGAAAATTGAGCAACGATTATTTGATGAAGCTACAATTCATCCGATTATGAAAATGGATTGGTATTAAGACCTCACACACCTAACGATTAAACGAGGAGACTATCATGACACGAGAGTGCGAAGTTGTAGACTGCTCGAAACCGGCAACGTGCGTCATCACACCCCTCGCTGGCATGACGTACATGTGTGACGAGCACGCCGAACCATACAAGATGATGGGACCGCGTCGCTGGAGGCCAATCGATCAGCCCGATTCCATCGCCCGCCTGCAGCGCGACGCGTAGAGCGTCGCGGCGTAGATCTCTTCGGACCACCCGCCAAGCGCCACGCGTCGCGCGTACGCGTCTATAGCCTCTGCGTGGCGGCCAAGCTCTCGATAGCTATTGGCCAGATAGAACCAGCTGCGCGCGTCGGTCGGGTCACGCTCAACTTCGGCCCTGAGCAGCGCGATATCGCGCTCAACCTTGCCCGGCCGATTGGCACCGTCGGCGTAATCGGCGAACCACGGACCGTGCAGCTTCTCCAGCGGCTGCGCGACGTCGAGGTACTCGTGCGTAACGCCGATGTACCGCGGCGCGTTGTTCCACCGCACCAGCCGCGCGTTCCAGTATTCCAGCCCACCGGCGCGCTGCAGCACCTGGTAGCCGACGCCGTTTAGCGGACCCAGCCCATCGGGCGCCACCAGCACCATGTCCGCGTCGCACAGCAGCAGCTGGTCCCACGCCATGTCGCCTCGCAGCTTCATCGCACCGGCCAGCGCCGCGTTGCGGGTGTCGCGGAAGTTCGTGAATGGCCCATTCCAGAGGTGCCCCGCGATGCCGCGGGCGCCGAAGAAGTCGCGCACCACTGCCTGCGTGCCGTCGGTCGAGCCCGTGTCCATGACCGCCCAGCACGCCACGTGCGGCGCCACCGAGGCCAGGCAGCGCTCGACGCGAGCGGCCTCGTTCTTGAGGATCATGTTGAGGCAGACGCGGGTCATGACTTTACCCGATGATGGATATCAGAGAGCTTGGGATGTTGCCGCTGATTTCGTAGTTGGTCGAAGTCGATCCTTTGAGTATTCTAACGTGCCCAAGTGCCTCGTTCTTGTCGATCGTGACGTCGCCGGCATAGGGTGGGTTGACCGCGATGTCGCCGCCGCCCAGCTCGCAGTGGTCCAGGCAAAACCACTTCCCGCGGACGAGCGTGACACCAGCCGACAGGATGCTGTCGCTGATCACCAGAATTGGTGGAGTGTCGGCCCGCGGCGCCGCGTCGAACTCGACGCTGTTCACGAAGTCGCCGGAGAAGTCGGCGTGGATCACGTGATTTTCGCCAGCACCGTCGAGGAACGAGACAGCAGCGGTCTGCCGTCGCCACCCGGGCGCCGCGTCGAACTTGCACCTGACGTACCAGTCCGCGCCGACGGACGTCACCAGCGCGCGGCCGGTCGTCTGAGTCACCTTGACGTTCTCAAAGAGGTTGTCGACGCCCGCGGCGTAGATGGCGGACGCGCCGCCGGCAATTAGGAGATCGCGGAATACACCTTCGACAGAAGTCACGACCAGCGCATTCTTGGCGCCGGACGATCTGCCGTCCGTCCCGAAGCCGACGATCGTTAAGTCTGTAAGTTTCGGCGCGGCGCCACTGGCGGTGACAACAACGCTGTCTAACGTGAGCGACTGGAGGATCGTGCAGTTGCGGCCCTCGCCCTCGCCCCACACGTTGCTTGGCACTACGATGCCGCTGGCCAGGTCATAGCGGCCGGCTGGCACGAACACTCGGCCGCCACCACGCGGGTCAGCGGCCACGGTATCGATGGCCTTTTGGAAATTGACCGCGTCGTGCGCGACGCCATCTCCGACGCAGCCAAAGTCCTTGACGTTCACGATCACGGCAGCACCACCCCAGACGGCCATCCAGCCGCCCGCGTCGTAACCCGCGGCAAGTCGCTGCGCCAGTTCGTCCAGGTACGGCAGTCGTTAAGCCGAAGACTCGGGTTGAGCGGGGCCGAGGTCGGGTATCCGTAGGGGAAGTCGATGGCACGTTCGAAGGTGCCTGGCACGGCCTGGCCCGTACCGTAGAACTCCCAGCGGACGAGGCCCATCCATTGCGCGTAGATGAAGCGCTCCATGATCGGAGACTGGGTTGGATCGGCCCCAGTGTAGTGCTCAGAGACGATGACGCTCCGCTCGCTACCACCACCGCTAACGCCGTTCACCGCGTAGGGCACGCGCGCCGGGGCCAGGATGTAACGGGTGTAGGCCGGCGTGAGGTTGCCGACCGGATTGTAGGGACCGTTGAATGATTGATCCAGCCAGGTCACTCGGCTGTTCCAGCCGAAGGCGAGGTCGGGTCCGGCGATCAGCCACCCACCGACACGCGCGTCCCCAGGCTGACCGACACCAGGCCCGACGAAGTAGTAAAGCTGGCCCGGGTGTCCGCCATCCTGCGTGGCAATGATCTTAACGTAACCATCATCGGTGATCACCAGAACGTCGCCACCGTCTCCTGCACCATCCTGCACCGGACCGAGGTAAGGTGGGAAGCTCTTGAACTGCGCGGCGAACCGGCCGGTCTGAGCGGAGACGACGCAATCGCAGCACTGCTCCGAGCCCGGATTGGGCCAGTCGCAGAGGCGTTCTTCTAGCGTCGTAGTTTCCCACAGGACGACGCCGTCCCACCGCACCAGGTACTGCCACCGCCAGTCATTCTGCCAAAAGCCTTGATAACTCATTTCATTAGATATTCCCCTGCACGAGTTACCTGAAGTCGCACATGTAGCTGATGGAGTAGGACCCGCCGGGCGTCAAGACGACGCCGTTGTTGCTCCAGTTCAGCGTCACCTGCGGTGCCATCGACTGCTGGACGCCAGACACCACGAAGGCCCCGTTGGCCCATGGGAAACCACCGAACACGGTGGTCAGGCCGGCGGTGCATATCACGGTATTTGCTGCGTTTATCGGGAAGCTTAGCGTAAGCGTTCCGGATGCGCCGATGCCCGAGCCTCCGGCGCTTATTGCCACCCTCCCCGACCTGACGCCGCTGGCGGCGGGGACTGGTGTATACGTGCCCGTCGACCCGGCCCCCGTGCCAGTCACGGTCGGGGCGATCTTCATTAACTCCAATAATGCGACGGAGTCTACCGTGGCGACAAAGTTAGAGTCGAACAGATTTCCAACTCCGTCCGTCAATAGTGCCTCAAACGCCACATTGCCCCACGGTACTGGTGCGATGAGCGCGGTGGCGCCGGCCTTGAAGTATGGCACAACGCCACCGTTGTCGGAGAACATCTGAACTGTCGTGGCGTGGAAGTGACCGTTGTTGCTCAACAGCTTGACCGCCGCACCGGTGCAATTCGATAAAGTTGCGGCAGAAGCCTCAACCACGCCATCGGTTTGGATGCAGTCGCCACCATTGAACTGCACGAGTATATATTGTGCATAGAGCTGCGCGAGCGAAGCCGACACGTAGATTCCTGGGGAACCCGAAAAGACGTAGAGGGAGCTAACCTTGACATTGGTGCCAGGAGCGACGAAGACGCCAACTGCACCGGCGAAGGTGCCGCAAACGTAGGTAATGTTGTCAGCCCAAAGATCGCCGGCGATCACCCCTGATTGGAAATCGAAATCGCGCACCGCAAAGTTCTGAGATATGATGTTGTCCAGCCAGACTCCGGGCGGACCAGGAGTGCCGAACGGGGCGTCACCAATCCTAACCCCAGTGCCAGGGCGCGGGCCGGCGGCGCAGCTGTTGATCCCAGCAATGGGCTGCACCTTGACGTCGTCGGCGTAGCCAATGTCAGTCGGTCCGACGTCCAGCTCAAGAACCGCGTGGGTCACCCCCGTGCCATCCAGGTATACGTGGTGAACATACGGCCGCACGCCCGTGTTGTAGAAAGCGGTGTCGAAACCTACGATCGTGTCGTTGACGAGCGCAAAATCACCGTAGCCATTGTCCGCCACCGCGATGCCGGTCCACGTTGGCGCCGAGGTGATGGGAAATGTGAGACCTTTCGCGACGATGAAGCATCCAGACACCCCAACGCCGTTGCCAGCCGCACCTATCGTGGCCGGAGGATTTAGGACGATCGCCGGTACCGTATTGAGCGCCGCCGTGCCGGTTGTGCCAGCGGGGAACGGCGTGGTGCACTCCAGCTGAGTCTGAGCCGGAAGGGTTATGCCGGAATTGAGTACACAACGCAACGGGGGCACCGTCACGATGCCACCCACCTCCCCGTTCAGGGCGCGCTGGAACGCGGCGGTGTCGTCGGTGGTACCGTCGCACTTGGCACCAAAGAGCGTCACATCGCCCGGACCGTAGCTGAACGGCGCCCCCACCTCGCGAAAGTTGGACCCGTCAAACTGCAGGCTGACGACCTGGTGGTCGGCGACGGTGGAGAGAGTGGACTGCCCGGCCGACACACCAGGGCGCATTATCTGCCCACCGTTGGTGCCGCTTACCTGCGCCGTTATTCTCTTGCCACCGTCCTGGACGAGGTTGACGTTCCAGCCAGTCGCGAGTCCGGTGGTCGTCGGCAGCGTCACGCTTAGACTAGCGCCCGTCGCCAAGCTTGATATCACCCCGCCATTATCACCCTGGGTCATCTGGTATCCTGGACCGGGTACAAACTCCCACCGTGCCGGAGCAGCTGTCTGCCCGCCGTTTAACAGAGCCGTGCCCTGACTGATGCTGGTGACCCGAAAGTTCGCGCCGTCGCTCTGCAGCACGGCGCTCTCGAAGTTCACCGAGTTAATGGCGCCGACCGTCAGCGTGGAGAACGACTTCCCAGCGAGCACGATGCCACCAGCGGACGTGCTGAGAACCACCGCCTTGCCGCCGTCGGTGACGAAGGCGGCCGTCCAACCAGGACCTACCTGGACCGGGTCTGGCAGCGTCACGGGCAACGAGGCCGCCGCAAACTGCGTCGAGGGTCCGGTGGCGTTCGCCGACGAAAATATGGTGCCGTCGTCGGTGCCGTACAGCGTCTGGCTCGCTACCGCGGGCGCCGAGAAGCGGTTCAGGTTGCCACGGCCAACGATCGTGATCCCAGTGGAGGTCGGCCCGGCGTTGGTGCCGACGAAGCTCGGGCCCATAAGCACGTTCTGATTGTTGCCCGTCGTCGCGTTGACCGAGGTCGCGCACGGCAGATATGGTGCGAGCCAGGCGTTGCGGCGCGCACCGACCGCGACGATTGAGATGCAAGTGGCGGAGTTTGGATCGTACGCAAAGCCGGTGAACTGGTTGCCCACGGACGACCCGTTCTCGATAAGCAGTCCTGGTGCGCTTGCGCCGAGCGCCGAGCCCCACCCGCCGATCCTGCTCGTCTGCACCTGCTCCAGCGCCACCGCGCCGATCGAGGAAGATCCGCCGGCCGTCGATCCTGACAGCCAGAGGTTGCCGTTCGTCAGGTAATTCGCCTGGATGGCCCCACCGGTGCTGTTGTTCGTGACGACGAGGTGCTCGATCAGCGCGCCGGCGATCTGGTCGCTAAAGTCGGTCTTGCCAAGCACCACCACGTAGCTCGCCGTGCTGCCCACCACGGTTATCTGACCGGTGAGCCGCAGGTTGTTGCAGACCACCGGCGTGACGGTCGTGCCTCCCGAGCAGAGGAACTGGATCACGTTGCCTGAGGCAATCGTGCGGCCGTCTATGCTCGCGCCGCGTGATATCACCTCCAGCCCGTTGGCTGCCTGACCCTGAAAGTCGACCGTGATCTTGCTCGTGACCTTGTACGATCCAGCGGGGAACAGCACCGGCACGCCGCTGGTGATGGCCGTGTTGAACGTGCTGTTGATGGCCGTCGTCGAGTCGGAGACGCCGGTCGGATCGGCCCCGTTGCAGGTGACGTCGATCCACGGGCGTCCAGAGCACATCTGAACGTCAGTGCTGAACACTGCGACCGCCGCGTGGGCGGCACCCGCGACCAGGACGAGCATAAGTGCGAGAAGCAGACGGATCAATTACTCACCATGAATGCTACTTTTACCGTGCCGGTGAGCGCAGAGGAGAACGCTAGCGCTATCGCCACGTTGCCACCTGCTGGTGTGATGTTCGTTATGTTGGCGATGATAGAGCTGCCCGTGTAGGCGGTGACGTAAACGACCGACGTCGTGAGCACGACGCTGTTAGTTATAGTGAGCGTGTAGACGCTAGCCCCCGAGAGGGCCTCGGACGTGACGAGGCCGGCCGAGGCGTTGAGCGTCGCTGCTCCGGCCACAGCGGTCGCCGTGGCGTGACCGGTTATCGAGGAGCCCGTAGGGCCGGTACTGCCCGCGCGGCCGGTGGCACCGGTCGGGCCTATCGTCCCGCCCGTGCCGGCGGCTCCGGTGGGACCCGTAGGGCCAGGGAACGTAGACGTGGGGCCGGTGGGTCCTGTGACGGTCGAGGTTGCGCCAGTGGGTCCCGTAGGTCCGGTGCCTGGTGGACCGGTGGGTCCTGTGACGGTCGAGGTTGCGCCTGTGGGACCCGTGGGCCCACTGGATGGTCCCGTTGCACCGGTTCTGCCGATAGAACCGGTGGGGCCCGTTAATCCGACGGGGCCGGTGACGGTAGAAACTGCTCCGGTTGCGCCTGTGGGGCCAGTGCCAAGCGCTCCCGTGGGACCTGTTGCACCTGTTGCACCTGTTGCGCCGGTAGATCCAATTCCAGATGAACCGGTAACGCCCTGGAGCCCGCGCTGGCCAGTCGGACCCGTGACGGTGCTTGCAGGCCCCGTCGCACCGGTGGGGCCGGTGACGGTCGACGTTGGGCCAGTGGGACCCATGCTCGGCCCCGTCGGACCAGGAACGCCCTGCGGGCCGGTCGGTCCACCGCCCGTGCCGGTTGGCCCCGGGGGGCCGGTAAGGGCCGTGATCGGCACGCCGGACTGCCGGTAGACGCCGGTTATGTCGACGTCGTTAGGGCCGGCTGGCCCGGTGTACCCGGAGTAGCCAACGAGGACCGCCCCGGCGAGGTACGTGCCAGTGGACATACTACCTCGCGCTCGCGCCGGTTAGTAGCAGGGAAGCGGGCTCAACCTCGTCGAGGCCCTGGAGCCACTGGTAGTGCTCGTTCATCGCCGGCAGTTTGACGTAGATGGTCTGGCCCACCAGGTGGGCCGGGTACTGGTGGCGGAACACCGCCGCGTTCAGCCGCGCGAAGGGCAGGCCTGCGTCGTGGTGCTTCACCGGCGTCCCGAAGGCGCCGCGGCGCAGGTGGCCGTCCAGGCAGTAGAGGCGCGGGCCAACCAGGGTCGACCTGCTGTAGCTGATCAGCTCGTCGCTCACCCAGCAGAGCGTCGTGTAGAGGTCCGCGTCGTCGGGGTGCCCTGGGTGAAGCACACCATTAGATGGCGTCACGTCGACGTGGAATGAGCTAGTCGTGTCGGGATCCTCAGCTGCCGCCGGCAGCGGCGAGGCGAGGGTGCCAACGACGCAACCGCGCCAGATCGTGCCAAGCCTGTCGTAGCTCCGGTCGTTTAGGCTCACCCACACCTCAGCTCCGCCCCACCCGGACGAACCAGCCGCAGCGATCCACACCTCGTGCCGGTTGCCCGTGAGCGCTCCTGGAGGCTCGAACAGGACCGGCGGCGCCGTCGGCGAGGCCGGCGCCAGCCGGTCGTAAGGCAGCCGCTCGCGCATGGCTACACCAGGTCCTCGGCCGTTATCGTCAGAACGCCGCCCTCGTCCTCTTCAACGGCGGTCAGCCTCACGTTGAACTGGGTCAGGTAGGTAGGGTCAGTTATGGTGACTATGTCCATGGGCTCCAGCAGCATCCAGCGTATCCCGACCTTGAACTTGTACGTCCGGCGCAGCGTGTGCCTGCGCTTCAGCATGGTCGAGGCGACGTTGCCGCCGACCGTCTGGGTGCACACCTCGTGGGCCTGCACCGTGGCTATGTTGCGCACGCCGTAGAGCTCGATCGAAGCCTGGTCGAACGTCGGTGGCTGCACCAGCGGGTCATACCAATACGGCCGGTACATTATCTCTAGCGTCAGCCAGTTGGTAAGCTGCGACACGTCGTTCCGCGTCGCCAGCACCACGTCCTTCTCCCCCACCTGATGCGAGGTGCCGACGCTCCACGGTATGAAGTCGTCGTCTGTAAGGTTCGCGACCGGCGTCAGGTTCGGGTAGTAGACAGCGTCATTGTTGTCTAGCTGCTCCGTGGAGTAGGGTATGAACATGAGACGGCCGGACGACCAGACGACAGCCGAGCTGGTTAGCTCCAGCACCTCCTCAATCCACCGCGAAGTTGGCTGCTGCCTGTCGCAGAGCAGCGAGAACCCGAACAGCGCCGCCTGGCAGTAGGTCTGGAATAGTGAAGGGTCGGCCGGGACCCCCGGAAAGCCTATCCCAACACGCGGGTCGTAGAGCATGTCGTAGACGATCAGCGCCGGGCTGGCGTCGACAATGACCTCGGTGTTGTTGCCCGCCGTGCCGGTTCGAAACCCGTTGATCTCCACGGACAGGTTCGGCAGCACCCCGGCCTGGCCGAACTGCATCGGGGTGGCGGTGGCGTAGCACAGCCCAGAGTACCCGACCACCGGAGTGTTGGGCGACGACGACAGAAACGTCTGGTCCGCCGGCTGTCCGTCGTATCCGGCGAAGAAGTTAAGCGGTACCCGATTCGTGTTGGTAACGCCAGCGTCGAGCCATATCGAGTTGTTCGGCCGCGGCCCGGCTGGACCCACGCAGAACCCAAGCGCCACGTTGGCCGAGTAGTTGCCAGATTTCCCGGTCTTGCTGCCCGTGACGCCGCCCTTGCCGCTGCCGGTCGAGTGGTATCCGAAGTAATCTAACAGGTTCGTCGACACACGGTGGGTCCCCCACAGGACCGGAATGGGCGATCCGTACTGCGCCACGTTGTAGCGCAGCCCCTGCAGGGAGGGATGATCAAATGCGTTTACCGTTCGTCAAACGAACGGCGTGGGTTGACCCGCCATTCGTTTTACCTATCCTTTCTCATGAGGCTTTAGCTCCTGTCTTTATTAGCTTAACATCGAATAAAACTTGACCGCGCGCGGCTGGCCGGTCCTGTCGAGCAGCGGGTGCCGCGTCGCGTCGCCGCGCACCACACCGCCCAGGCCGGCGAACGAGTGGATCACCTTCGGCCAGCGGGTCACGATCGCACCGTGAGAGTAGCAGCGCCCGTACCGAAACAGCGCCACGTCGCCCGCGAGGGGTGCGGTAACCTCGTGCAGGTGCCGCTCCAGTACACCCATGAGAAACAATTCTTCACTTCTATGTAACATCCAATCTTGCGTGTAGTGGGGCAGCACGATGTGACTAGTGAGCCCAGCCTCCTCATAAACCGAACAGAGCAAATTTACACAGTCCACTGCAACGCCGCGCAGACGCTGGGCATGCTCGTAAGGGGTCCTGATCCAACCTTCGGCCGCAGTGACTAACGCTTCGCGACAGGTCGCGACATCAGCACAGGCCAAGCGACGAGCCTATTGAATGGAAGATAGTACTACCAAAGTGCTGAAGGAACGATCCGAGCCAGGCGGCGGCGAGCAGCGCGATGGCGAATTCACTCTGCGGGATGTACGGCTGTCCACCGAAGTGCCCCAGGTTGTTGAAGTAATTCTGGCAGGCGCTCAGCGTGTGGTCGCACCCCGGCAGCAGCGAGAAGTAGTCCCCGGGCTGGATCGTATAGATGAACGGCGCGGTGAAGTTGACGACGCCGCCCTCGGCGTTGCTCACGGTGCGCTTGATCCCGGCGTTGCCACCGGAGAGCCCTACGATCGTGCCAAGGTCGTAGAGGTTCGACGGGTTCGGGTTGAATCCCGTCGTGATCGTCGTCTGGGCCATCACGGGCGCCTGCGCCTGGACCGTCACGGCCATCGACTGGCGGTCGAACTGGCACATGGCGTCGCCGAACACGTGGCTGCACGTGTGCTGCCAGACGCGGCGCGGGTACTGGGCCGTCATCAGCGTCGTGGTCGAGTTCACCTTCACCGCGATCGTCGTGCGGCCCACCTCGACGTCGCCGACGAGGCCCTGGAACCACACCACGTAGCCGACGATGCCGGTTATCCCCGCACCCGGCGTGGTGGAGCAGACGAGGCGACCCAGCTCCACGGTCGCGAGGTCAAACACACCGTTGAAGAACGCAGCCTGCCACGAGAGCCCGCCGACCGAGTCCGACGGACCAGCGTACACCGCCAGGTCGAGGGTCTCGACCGCCAGCCCGACCTTGACCGCGGTCTTGGTGCGGCCGAACCGCGGACCGAGGCCAAACACCACCGGAGTAGGCGACCCACTCCATATCGAGTGCTGATCGAAGAGCGACGGCCCCAGGGTGAACGGTATGGTGTATCCCGAAAAGGAAAGGTACTCGCCGTAGACCGTGCGAAAGCCCCACAAATCGGCGACGACGAACGATCGGTTCGACGCGAGGAAGCTGGCCACCTGGCCGGACGGGTCGGGGCGCATAATTTATGTATCAAAAATAGTTATTTAAGTATATAGTGCCGTTTGATCATCTTACTAAAGGAATATCAAATGAGTAATAATAATAATTTCGTAATATGGAAATCATTCATGGCAAATCCTGTCAACTTACCCATACCGAGACCGGGCGCATACATGATATGGAATATGATCAACGGTAAAGGATACATCGGTATTAGCGAAAACCTCCAAAATAGATTAACGTCACACGCTAGATCTGGCAGTCCATCTAAACTTAGAAACGCTATCAAGAAATACAGATCAAAATCATTTATTATTATTCCATTATATTATATGACTAACTACGAACCAGAGTTACTATTACGTATAGAAGTTGATTTGATAAAAACATTTGATACAATCAAATGGGGATATAATGTAATAGAAGCATGTGGACGTGTTGGACCGTATGGTCCACTATTTAGTGCTATCTTACAAAATACATGGAATGACCAACGACGCGCTAAATTGACCGAAATAATGAAGAAACGATGGAGTGATCCAGAATATCGTAATCGCGCAATCTCATCGATGAAAGCTAATCCAAATCTCAGACGCCCACGTTCTCTAGACTCTAAGGCGCGAATGAGTATATCGGCCAAAAACAGAAAGCCTCCAAATGTAGAAACAAGATCGAAAATATCTAAGAGTAACACTGGGAAAATACGCACTGCGGAAACACGATCCAGAATTGCAAAGATAACTAAAACTCAATGGTCAGATAATGAATCACGAGCGAAGAGAATCGAAGCAATTAACATAGCATTTATGAGACCGGAAGTGAAATTAAACCAATCACTAGGAGCAAAGCGACGTTATGAAGATCCAGCGCAACGTGCAGCTACAAGTAAAATGGCCGCAGAGATAAACGCCAGACCAGGCATGAAAGAAAGAAAAAGCAAAGCATCCAGTGCTTTAATCTGGATCAACAATAGCATAATCAATAAACGTCTTCGTCGTGATCTCCCACTCCCTGATGGATGGAAATTAGGAATGAAATCACGGTAAAAGTACACTTTCAATAGATAATTTACGGAGCTCCCACAACTGATAAGCGAAATTATCAAAATCTAAAGTGTCCTCCGCGAACTTCGCTGGCCACCAGTAGTTGAACGTGGCGCTGACCAGCGCGCCAGGCGGCGGCGGCGAATTGAGGGTGACGACGCCATTGGCGCCCAGCGAGTACGGCACCGAGGCACCGTTGACGTATACCGCCAGGATCGCGTTGGGCTGGGTTATCGGCTCGGTGAACAGGCCACCGTAGTACGCCGCGCCGATGGTGCGCAGCAGCTGGTACGACGTCGTCGCACCGTCACCGTACCCTATGCCCTGGTTCGTTACCTGGTCGTCCGTCGGATCGTCGAACAGGAAGGTGGCGTTGGCCGCCTGCTTCTGCCGGCAGAAGAACCCCATCAGCGAGTCCAGCTCGGTGTACCCTGAGCCCGGCCCGATGCCGAACCGGCTATCCCTACCACCACGCAGAAAGCTGTACTGCAGAGTCCAGGTCCATATAGGGTACAGCTGGTCGGCCAGGTCCAGCCGGCGGCCAGACACAGACCTCTGAGTACGCGTGGCGAACTTGGGGGCCTTCGTGACCGACCAAGTCAATCCCGGTAAGAAACTCGGGGTATTCGGCTTGGGCGTAGGAAAGACATCCACGGCTCAGCGTCCGGTCGACAGCTGCCTGGGGCTCACGCCGCCGGTCAGGCTGGCCTGGCGGAACGCCTGGCCAATGGTGCTGCGGTTGTTCATCAGGAACTGCGCGCCGGCCTGAGTGTCTATGGCGTGGATGTTGATCGTCCCCCCGGTGCCGCCGCGGCGGATGATCCCTTGCATGCCCTCGCTGATGTCGGCCGGCAGCACCATCTCGCGGGAGTGGAGCTGCCCCACTATGCCGCCGCTTTGGAAGCTCGGAACCACCCAGCCGCGCTCGGCAAGGGGCAGCATAAACGGAATAGATTCGCCCCACGACAGCAAACCACCACCACCGCCAAACAGGCCACCCAAGCCCCCACCGAACAGGCTGCTGAATCCTGAGCCTAGCACGCTGCCCAGGCCAGCGCCGGGACCCGCGGCGGCTCCAAAGCCCATGTCCATTAACTTCGCTGCAGCCCAGCGACTAACCATCTCGCTGATCATCTTGATGAAGTCGCCCAGGATCGTGTCCCAGAGCCTCTTTAGACCCTGCCGGAGCGTAGATGTGTGCGTGATCATCCCTGTGATCAGCGAGTCAAACGACGAACCTATCTGGTCGAATCCCTGGATGAACGGTCGAGCAGCCTTGTCGGCAGCCCTCTTCTGCTCCTCGGCCAGCTTGTCGTCGAGCGCCTGGAGCTTGTTCGTGTACTCCTGGTAAGCGAGGTACTCCTCCTCCAGGATCTTCTTTGACGTCCGGGAGTCCTTCTCGGCGGCGGCCAGCTTGGCGTTGAAGTACCCCTCGTCGAGCGCCTGCTTCTCGTCGAGGAGCATCTTCTCCTGAGCGATGGCCTCGTCAGCGCTCATCCTGCCGAGCTTGACCTCGGCGTCCAGGTGCGCCTTCTTTCCAGCGTACTCGACGTCAGCGACCCGCGCCTTGTAGGTCTGCTCCTCTATTGCGTCCTGCTCGGTCTGATGCGCCAGCCCCTTCTCCAGGGCGAATATCTGTGCGTTGACCTCGCGTCGCAGCTTTAGGTCGTTCTGCGAGCCCGAAGATATCGTCGCGAGCTTCTGCTGCCAGAAGGCCAGCTCCTCGGCCTTGCTGTCATTGAAAAAGTTACCCTCGGCTTCCAGCCTCTGGCGCAACTCGTCACGCCAGACCGACATGCGGTCGTCGGAGCCCTTCTTGCCGCCACCGGCGCTGCTCTCCGTTCCGGCCTTCCTGGTTCCGGTCACGGTCACTGGAGGGATGTCAGCGTAGCCGTAGTCCTCGGTGCCCAGGCCGCGGCGCTGCCGGTTCCGTTCGGCCGCCTCGGAGGTCGCGTCGAGCGCCTGGCTGACGCCGAGTATCGCGTTAGTCCAGTGGATGAAATCGGCCGCCGCATTCCCCACCGCCGTGGCGATCTTTCCGACCCAGCCGATCGCGGTTGTCATGGACCTCACGAGACCATCCAACGCACTGATCGTTCCATCGATCAGCGGTTTCAACGTGCCGAAACCCTGAACGGCCAGCGTCGACAGGTCTAGGCCGAGCTTATTCGTCTTCTCAGCGGTCTCATCCATCCCATCAGCGTTTTTCTTTATCGCCGCCGCGTACTCATCTGACGCGTGCATCGCCTCCTGAAAAGCCACAACACCGTGCCTCATCGCGCCAGCGAAGCGGTCGACGCCGCGGCCAGCCACCTCGTGCAGTATGCCTATGTTGCGCGCCGCAGGCTCCAGTTCGGCGTAGTGCTGGATCACTGAAGTAAAGAACGTGACCAGGTTGTCGCCCTTGGTCTTTACCTCCTCCGTCGAGACACCTAGGTTGTGGAACGCCGCAACGGCGGTCTTATTGCCCTCGGCTACCCTCTGTATGTTGAGCGCCAATCGCTCAAGTGGACGCTGCACAGCATCGGCATCCCCACCGAAGATTCGAATGGCACCAGAGAGCCTCGCGTACTCCTCAACCGACAGCCCTAAGATGTAGGCACTGTTCAGAGTCTTCTCGCCGAGCTCAGCCATGCTTTCGGCGAACTCCTTGAGCTTCTCGAATGCGAATACCACGCCGGCCACCTCGGCCGTCTCGCGCAGGCTGGACTTCATCATCGCCAGCGCGTCGAGCGGGAGGCGGATCGCCTCGGCGGAGTGAGCGAATGCCGCGTTCAAGTCCTGAACCAGGCTCATGGTCGCGGACTTGACCTCCTGGGCGCCGGCCAGGTAGCCGGCGGTCTCGGCTCCAAATCTTACTTGGAGTTCCTCAGCCACCGGGTCGCCTCCTCATCAGCTCGTCGGCGTCGAGCGTCATCCCAGGCAGCTCCGGGAACTTCACCTCCCTCCTCAGCATGCCGTAGTACGGCTCGCTGCGCTCGACGACGACCCTACCGGTCCCACGCCTGAGCGTGACCTGGTCCGAGCCAACGTTGACCTCTACGGTGCCGCCACGGGCGAGGAACCCGTTGATCTGGGCCATCGGCCCCGGCTCGCGCCACGCGAACGGATGGTTAGGGTCGACGAACAGCACCATCTTCCGATTGTCCGGGTCGACCGGCCCGTTCAGGTACGCCTCCTGGGCGAAGACCACGCCGCACCGGTCGGGGCGCATCTGCGGCGGCAGCACCTGACCGGGCGGGAAGCCGTTGGTCGGGGTGCGGACCTGGCTCTGCAGCCAGATGCACTCGAACGTGCGGCACGCGTCCGGCCGCTCGGGGTGGACCTTGCACCGGCCGCCAGCGCGAGTCCACTCCACCGCGCGGCACCAAGCACCGGCGGGCTTGTCGATCTCCACAACCGAGAGCAGGCGGCAGCAGAGCGAGCATCCGTCGCAGCCAGCTGGCACGTTAATCAGGCCTCAGCGCCATCAGCTCGGTGGCGTCGAAGATCGGCGGCGGTACGTTGAGCTCAACCGCCGCCGCCATGCCGGGCATGCCGGCCATCGCGAAGCTAACCGGCACCGGCCGATCCGGCTGGGGCTGTCGAACCTCGTTCGCAGGCTCGTTGGATCTAACACCAAGGAACGCCGCGACCAGTACGTGGGTCGGCGGATGCCGGCTCCAGTAGGAGCACAGCTCCTCCGCGTCGAACACCGTCATCTCGTCGATCACGGGGTATGGGTATCCACAGGCGGTGGCGAGGAGTCCGTAGAGATCGCCCCATTGGGCCTCGTCACCGCCTCGGCTTCCCCCGGCTTTAGACCTGCACCGGTCAGCACTGCCAGGATGACCTCGCGCGCGTTCGCGACGTCGATGAGCTCAAGCACCCTCTCAGGAGTCATGTCAGGATAGTTCCGGCTCAGCGCGGTAGAGACTATCTCTCCTATCGCGTCAATCTGTTCGGTCGATATGCCACCCGCATCCGGCGGTAGATCGCTCATCGCGCGGATCTTCGGCTCCAGCCGACGGAGCTGACCAAGCGTCAATGGCGGCACCATATACTCAATACCACCCATCTGCACCTTAACGCCGATCATCACTGGCTCACCGCGTTGTAGAGGCCGATGTTCCCGGACGCATTGGCGAACGCCGAGAAGTCAAAGGCATTCAAAGTCCAATTATCCTGCGACGTCGGAATGCTGAACGAATTCGATACGCACGCATACAACATGAGGGCCCACGGCAGGCTCACATTCTGCGGCGCGCCCGGCACCGTCGGGCTGATCTTCTGAAATATGGTGCACTGGAAGGCCGGCGTGTAGCCCTGCACCTGGTTGGTCAGCAGCACGCTCGCCCCGGTCGTTGGTTGGTTGTAGACGTAGCTGATCCTAACCGCGACGGACTGATCGGCCGACGAGAATGTGTAGACGCCCGTGGCCGGATTAACCGAGTACTGGAGACTCGCCGACGGCGTGGTCACCCTGTTGAAGCGATCCCCAGTGATCGCGTTCCACACCCCCAGATCCTGCAGGTAGGCCGCTGCGTGGCTCACGGTAACCGTGAACGGTGGCGTCGCCGGGATCGTCAACGCCTCGTCCTGCGACACCGTCTGCGACGACCCGATCGTCGGAGTCAGGCCGAAAAACAGATCGCTGTAGAGCAGCACGTTGATCTGGGCGAGCTTCGCCTTACCCGTGATCTTGCCCTGCCCGCGGGCCAGAGCAGCTGGGAACTGCTGCTGGCCGTAGAGCGGCTTGTCCGTATACGAGAACGTGATGTCCACGTCCTGCATCAGGCCGAACTGGCGCGGACCTATGCCCGATCCGGTCGTATCGACACGCTCGCCGTACATGACGCCCGGCCCGAAGCTGAGCTGAGTCACTTCAACCTCCTATCGCGTCGTCAGACGCAGAGTATCTCCACCGGGATGATCGCCATCTCCTGATCGCCGAGCACTCCCTCGGCAGTCTCGACCTCGCCGACTATCCGCACGTGCCGGACCATCTGCGGCAGCCCCAGATCCTGGACCCCGGTGCCGGGGTCCGGCGCGAGCGCCAACTCGATCGCGTCGATCAGCGGGTTGAGCAGGATAGCTGGCGACAGGGCCGGGTCCGACGAGTGGACGTAGATGTAGAAGTCAGCCAGCAGCGTCCAGACCACCGGCAGGTTGACGGCACCCTGGTGCGTGGTACCGCGCTGCCTCTTCTGGCTCATGAACAGCGCCGGCTGCTCCGCCGGTGACACGTCGGACCAGTGGCGCAGACGCCGGTTCGCGGTCGCAAACGACGCCGCCTCGCTAGCCAGCCTCCACAGCGCGCCATAGATCGCCTCTCGGACTATGGCCAAGGCTTGATATTACCCAGGCCCCGGCTCAAGTCGTGGCCGCCTATGGCACGCTTCGCCGCGCGCTTCACTTCGACCGCACTGCGCCGCGTAACGAGACCTGCATCGAGATCCCTGATTGTCTCCCGCGCTCGGGTCTCCGCTGCCTCCTGCGCCTCGGTGGCGTCGGGCCGCGGCGGCCTAGGCTCGCTCTTGGTATCGTCGCTCATCGTGGACCCCTCGTAGCCTGCGTCACCGCTGTCTCCAGCTCGCTGCGGATGCGCGGCTCCATCTCGCGCAGAGCGGAGCGCAGGAAGCTGCGCTCCGGCAGTGGCGGGTGCGTCACGTGCGCCGCGAACACCGTCCGGCCGCCGACCTCGAATGCCAAAGCGCGGGCAGCCCGCGGCCTGATCTCCCAGGAGTGTGGCACGCCGAATTCATGCACACGCGCGTACGCGACGTTAGTACCAACGGTCGCCGTTACACCCGTCGAGGTTCGGTCCACCCGGTTGTGGACGGACGACCTAAGCACGCCGGTGCGTACCCTGAGCACCTCGCCGGAGAGCTTCCGCTTGACGAGCGCCTCCAGCTCCAGCGCTAACCGCGTCACGGCGCGCGCGACGCCAGACTGGACTGCGTCCGGCATCGCGCTGAGCCGTGTGATCAGCTCCCTGTCGCCGACGAGGTGAGCAGTGATCACGGCGGTGGTGCGGTCATCAGGTCCTGCGCGGCCTTAGCCGCTGCCACGAGTCCCGTGACTATCGCCCCGATGACCTGCGTCTTCGTGGGCTCTCCGGCCGAAGCCACCGAGAGGTAGGCCCCTCCGGCGATGCCCACTAAGCTGACCAGCGCCGTGAGCGCCATCGCGACGTACCTGTTCACGGTCCCGTGATCACCGCGTGGGTCGGATCAAAGTCACCGTGCTCGGCGACGGGAACCGCGATTACCGTGACGACCATATTCGGCACGATTGCGGGACCTACGTCGGGAGGAGCGCTAATACCGGTGTACGAGATGTTCGCTACGCCGACGGCCATCGCGACGCACGTCCAGGTCATTTTGTCAGGCGCCAGCACGATGGTCGCGACGGTCGGCGTGTCGCTGACGACAGCTCCATCTGCCGGCGCTGTGGTCTCGTCAAAAGTCAACTTACCAACAGCAGTCTGACCAACTTCCAACTGCATAACACTCATCATAACCTCCACAGGGATGAACTTCACGAGATCCGGCGGCGGATCGAACCTGCCGACGGACGGGGACTCCAGGACCAGCGCGTCCGCGATCTTCTGCAGAACTGTCGTCTGGGCGAGCAGGCTCACGTTGATCGCGTCCAGTGCCTGCACTGTGGACGCGAGAGAGAATTGACCCACAACAGCCTTGATCGTATTTACCGAGGCAAGAATGGCCGCGGCGTTCACCTCCAGTGCCGGGTCCGTGACGCGGGTACCCAGCAGCTGTGGCCTGGGAGGGGGCGAGAAGAGCCGCCGAAACAACATCATGGCTCGGACACGATCGGCGTGGTGGCGTCCTCCAGCTCGATCACGGTCGTAACGTCCTCGAACTCCAGGCCGGCCGGCGGCGTCGGGAGCAGCGTGGGACGCAGGAGGATCGCGGACTGCCTGTACTGGTAGAGCAGCGCCTGGATGTCCGTGGCCATGTCGCGTCGCGAAAACATCACCGTCGAGTACGCGACCGTCTCGCCGCCTCCGATCGACCGCGAGTGCTCGGCTATGCGCCCACGTTCGCGATAT
>Ga0307475_10000528_pt1 | contig 22732 bp, 15 predicted proteins | sample atmos_gasesECM1C_FD_203317 | JGI IMG/M metagenome (GOLD analysis project Ga0307475, IMG submission 203317) | Hardwood forest soil microbial communities from Morgan-Monroe State Forest, Indiana, United States - atmos_gasesECM1C_515 | ecosystem: Environmental > Terrestrial > Soil > Temperate... | reverse complement strand
TTTGAACAACTTGCTCCGCATCTTTTTTCCATGGCCGGCCTAGCAAATGAGAAGCGATCACGATGCATGCCGCGGTCGCATTCGTGTATGTCTTGGTCGCATTCCCATACTCCGGGCCTGCAAGAATCGGAAAGCGGGTGCCAGCTAAGGACCAACATGTGCTTTTTTCATTGTTACAAAGCAACGCCATTCGTTTGAATGACGGGCTCTTGCATAGTTGCACCAGTTCCGCACTCTCGCCCGAAGTGGTTAACAGAAAAGAAATGGCAGCCTGATCGCACGCCGCATCGGAGTAATGCAGCCATTCGCCTGCGTCTACGGCGAAAGAAGAGCGCCCGCGTGATTGCAGAAAAGATGAACCGGTGACACTAGAACAATACGACGCTCCCATTCCTACAAACAGGACAGGAAGGGGAGAAAGCGACATCTGATGTACCGTTTCCAGCTCGTTTAGAATCGATCTGTCTTCCCTGTAAGCGCGCAACAGACGAACCAGGCACTCTGGCTGTTCCCGGCACTCCATCTCGTAAATCGCAGTCATGTCCAGCCTTCGCACGTCGCTGGGTGGTTCCACCCCGGCGATCCAGCTCGGCTCACTGCTCGGTTGGTTTTCCATGGTTACCCCTCAACGTGGGTTTCAATTGTTTATAAACAATGATTATAAACTGCGATATGATACGGAGCGAGGTGGCCTAGGTGTCTGATTCTTCCCTGCATTCCGGTCTCCGCGTGAATCGTGTCTTCCTGCTACGAGTTTCATCGATCGCTGCATTGGGAGGCGTACTCTACGGCTATGACATGGGCATCATCGCGGCCGCCGTGATCTTTGTAAAAAGCAGTTTTGCGCTTTCCACATTTATGGAGGAGTTGGTAGTCAGCATCGTGCTCATCGGAGCCATGATTGGAGCAATCACAGCCGGGGCTATCGCTGATCGGATCGGCCGGCGCGCCACGCTCGTATGGGCTGCAGCCATTTTTATCTTAGGTTCGGTGCTTTCGCCCCTGGCTCCGAACGTGTACGTGCTGATCGTGGCGCGGGCAATCATCGGCATTGGAATTGGGTTCAGCTCGGTTACCGCGCCGGTATATGTTTCAGAGCTAGCCCCGCCCCAGTCCCGTGGCATGCTCATTGGACTGTATCAATTCGCTTTAACCCTCGGAATTGCGTTGGCCGATCTGGTTGGTTATTGGCTCGCCGCTCAGCAGCAATGGCGTCTCATGTTCGGCATCGCGGTTGTGCCAACTCTTTTTCTGTTGATCGCCGTCCTCGCTGTTCCCGAAAGCCCGCGCTGGCTGTTCGCGCACGGCCGCGGGGAGAGTGCGGAAGCGGTTTTGCGCACTTATACTGATTCTCAAGGCGCGCAAAGGCTTCTCGCCGACATTCAGCGCGGTCTCAAAACTCCGGTCGAACAGAGATGGAGCACCTTGTGGAGTCCTGCGGTACGCGGCTCGCTGTTCATCGCAGCCGGACTCACCGTTCTGCAGCAGGTCACCGGCATCAATACGATCATCTATTATGGTCCGCAGATTTTCGAGCTGGCCGGGAGTGCATCACATGCCAGCGCGATTTTTGCAACTTTGCTGGTTGCACTGGTGAACGTGCTTTTTACGTTGGTTGGAATTGCGCTCGTCGATCGAGTGGGCAGGAAGCCGTTGCTTTACGTTGGGGTGAGTGGCATGACGATCGCGCTATTTACCCTTTCGCTCACCTTTAGCCGCACTGCGCAAGTTGGCTCACGCATGGGCGCAATCGCAATTGCTTGCCTGATGCTTTACATCGCCTGTTTCGCCTTCAGTCTGGGCGCAATCGCGTGGATCTTAGTGGCGGAAGTATTTCCGCTGCAGGTTCGGGGGCGTGGGATGGCCGCCGGAACGCTGTTCTCAGGCATCGCAAATTTCGCGGTGTCTCTTACTTTTTTGTCAATGATTAATGCGATTGGCAGTGCGCGCACATTTGCTGTTTGTGGAACAATGAGCATCGTAACCCTGCTCTTCGTGCGCTTTGTTGTGCCCGAAACCTGCAGGCGAGATCTTGAAAGCATTAGTTTGGCAAGCGAGGCTTGAGCAACGGTCAGTGTCGCTTGCGCGATTCCGCGAGATCGAGCGCCAGACGAACCGCTCCCATCAGTTGCGCGTCTTCTCCCAGAGCGCTCGTGGCTAACCTAGGTAGCGCAGGTTCCTCGTATTGATCGAGGATGCGCTGCGTCGCATCGCGCAACGGCAAACTCATGCCGACTCCTCCGCCTAACACAACGCATTCACAGTCCAAAACGAGGCAAATGTTGTAGATCGCATAAGCCAGCACTTGTGCTGTGCGATTCAGCACGGTCTGTGCAAACTGATCTCCGGCCAGTGCTCTATCGAAGATTTCTGTCGCAGTGAGATCACGCGCCTCCACAACGCCGGCTTCTGTGCAACAACGCAACCATTGCTGCCTGACGCCTTCGCCGCCAATCATGCTTTCGAGTGATCCGGGCGAACCCGGAGCAACCGCCTCGCTGGACCCGCCCGGGACGTACATGTAGCCTATCTCGCCGGCCGTCCAGTGCTTGCCGTGAATCAATTCCCCGTTGGCAAAAATGCCGGCGCCAATTCCGGTCCCAATCGCAAGAAAGGCAAAACTACGAAGGCCGCGCGCGACTCCCTTCCAGTTCTCCCCGATCGCAGCCAACCGCGCATCGTTTTCCACAGTTGCTGGAACTTGCAATGCCGATTCCAGCACATCCCGAAACGCCACATTCTTCCATCCTTTTAGATAAGAAGTGGCGACCACAATTCCGGCGTCAACTCTAGTAAGTCCCGGTGCGCCCGCTGCTGCGGCTAGCAGAGAACGCTGAGACACGGAATGACGCTCCAGCAGAGAATCCACGCCTTCACGAATCTGCTGAACAACCATCTCCGGCGAAGATGTCGTTCTCGTGGAAGCCGACCATTTCCCTAACAGACATCCCTTCGAATCGGCGAGAGATACCCGCAGGTTGCTTCCTCCGATATCGATGCCAATGACATGCCCACTATCCGCGCCATTGTTCGGCACGCTGCGATCCGAACTGGAAGCCGAGCCGCGCTCGAGTTTGTCTATTGTGCTCATCTTCACTTTAACTAAGTCGTCGATCGTTACTCAATCGCTAATCAACTTCGTATCAAATCGCCTCACTACTGGCGCTCCTTGGGAAGCATCTCCATCGCCCACACGGCCGCAGGCCTCATATACATGGAGGCCCGAAAATTGCCGCTTACATCCCACGCTTCAGGAGTGCGAAACCAATATCCCTTGCTCTCATAGATCACGTGATAAATTCCCCAAGCGGTGCGGTACGCCTCGTCTTTCATGCCTTCACTCAGCATCAGCGCGGCCACACCGAAGCTGGTTCCTGCCCACACTTCGAGCGCTTGTTCGTTGTCGCGAATGATCGAGCCGTCGGCCGACATGCCGTTGGCCGCGCCCATTTGACCGTTGCCGAACTTCATCACATTGAAGGCGTATATCTTCTTCGCTGCAGCTACCTGCATCTGGGGTGGCACCAGATCGCCTAGTCCGGTCATGTTGGCGTACCATTGGCCGGCGAGTTGATCCGCCTGGACACTCTCGCGATACTCGCTCTCCGTGTCATAGCGGAAATACTCCCCGTTCCAGAGTTTCGCGATGTAAGTTTTCTGCGCTTTCAAAAAAAGCTCGTGATACTCAGTCGCAGTATTCGTCTCTCCGAGCGTGCGAGCCATCTCTTCGGTTGCACGCACTGCTGCCAACCACAATCCTCCGCAGTACGCGCTCACCCCTTTTACAACCCATGAATCGTAGGTCTGATCGGGATAACCGCTGTTCTCCGGAACCCCGCCGCCGCGTTCGAATTGCCGCAAATAAGCCATCGCGGCGAGCACAGCCGGCCACATCTGTCGCAAGAAATCTTTATCCTTGCTTCCTGTCAACACATAATCGCGGTAGACCATCAAAACGAATTTCGAGTTCAGGTCTTTCCAGTCATTCGTATCCTGCCAGCCGGGTTCGTTCACCGCGAAGAATGGATCGCCCTCGGGCACACCCAAATCGTGCGGGACCGCTCCTTTCTTCTTTCGCATGTGCAACCTAGGTTCGTCGGTTTGCCGTGACTTCCAAACCCATTGCCCCAACTCCGGCCACTCTCGTGGAACGGTGTCGCCGAATTCACGCAATACGTGTTTGTCGATCTCCGGCCAGAACTTCAACAGGGGCAGCGAACCATAAAAGCGAACATCGAGTGTTCCGTAGTATGCATAGTCGAAACATTCCAACAGAGCAAACGAACCGAGACCCTTATCAATGGGGCCGCGCGGATGCCCCCAGAATGTTCCTCCGTCGGTTAAGGTATAGAGCTCATTGAACAACATGCCGCGATACCAAACCGGCCTGCTCTCATTGTTTACATACGGACCCTGCCAGGCATCGATGGCATCGCTCCATGCCTGCGCGTTCAGTAATCCATCGCGGGCAATCGCCCAGGCGTTGTTGCCATCCGCTCCGAAGAAATCGGTATAGCGGCGGTTCCACTCGCGTCCCTCGCCAAACTGCACGATCGGAAAATCCCACGCGATCACCATCGGAATAATTTTGTTTTCGCCGGGTGCGAGCGTAAACCGTACAGCAACTGCGCCCGCCAATTTTTCGCTGTCACTCACCCACGAGATATCGCTATTCGGTAAACGGCCATCCTTGGCAAAGCTGCTCCAGACTGCCTTTCCATCGCCATCCGCTGCGAAGCTGGTCAGATAACTCACCTCAATTCCCGGCGCATCTAGTGCAGCAATCGCAAATTGACCATCGGCTTCCTGCAACTCGCCGCCCGCGCGATTACGCTCAAAGACAATTCCTTTCATCGTTCCAGTCGCGATCTGTTCGCTCTTATAGCCGTTGTGGTTGCCTTGATTCGGAGCACCCTGGAAATCCCGCGTGAAAGTGCGGAACCAGCCAACCATGTTGGTCCACGAGAGGAGCACGGAGACTGTCACCGCGCGCGAGGTCGGATTTTCTGCATGCCATCGGTAAACCGCAACGGGATAACTCGACTCCCGATAATTGTTGGGCAACAACGGCGAAAACTGTTCGAGAACAAGGTGAGCGGGAAATTGATTCCAGCGATAGTCGTACCAAGCTTTGGGATAGAGGGCCGCATACTCGCCCGCCCCGATCGGATAGTTCCATTGCCAACTAGCTAGCGTTCCATCGGTCGGATGATCGGTCATCAACGCTCTGGCCACGCCGTGAGCCTCGCCTTCGACCTGCTGAAAAACCGCGAACTGGTTAGCGTAGACGGGTGCGTATTTATGAACACCTGCCTTCATATGCCAGCGCGCGAAATCTCCTCGGAATGTGCGCGAGAAAGTTCCGGATCCAAATCCTCCCACCGGTGCGCCTTGCCAGAAACCATCGTCGATATTGCCCGGAACACGTGTGACTCCGGGCTTGTCAAGCGGAAGACCAAGTGGCCGTCGCCACGCGACTTGCGGTATGTCGTCGCCCGCCCAAGCAGAGGCCGATAAAGACAGGAGTGCGAGAAGAATTACGCATGAATTTGATACTTTTTTCATGAGAATGATGGAACGAGCACTATCGATCAGACCAATACTTATTGAACCCTTCATAATCAGAAGGCAGATTCGCCAAGATCGTTCTTCTGAGCTCCAATATGTCGACCGAACCCTGTTTTCGATAGAGCACTTTTCCGCCCGGGGCAATGAGCACCGTAAACGGCACCGCCGATTCCCACATGGGATCAAAGGCGGCTTGGAGAGCAGCCGTATCGTTCGAATCGAATAAAAGGTTGCGGCTGGTGGCGTGCATCTTATTGAGGATTCGGACGACTGTATTCTTCTCCTCGGGCAGGTTCGCTGCTATGGTCACTAACTCCAAGTCCCTCACTTCGTACATGCGAAAAGTGTCCTGAAAGCTGGAGAATTCATCGATGCACGAGCCGCACCATGTTGCCCAAAAACTCACAAGCAGCGTTTTGCCAGTCGGATTCTTCTTAAGTTTTCTCAAGTCATCGGCGGAGACCATATTCAGTTGAATGGGTTGTGATTCGATCTTCTGCAGTGCTTGCAGCTGCTGTGCATGTTTCTCTTTCCACTTGCTGGAACAACCAAAAACACCGGTGTGTTTCACAGCAACGTCTCGATGAGCCAGAACCGCATCGATCGCGTCGCGCACCTCGTGCGTTGTAACCAATTCAGAGCGATAGCTGTTATCAATGCGGCCTTCGTAGCGAAGCCGGCGCTCGCTGTCGAAAACAAATGCGTGCGGGGTTGCTTGCGGGCCGTAGGCTTCCGTCACAGTCTGCGTGTCGCCGTCGTAAAGATATGGGTAGGCCAGATGCTTATACTCAGCGCGAATTTTCATCTCTTCGAGGCTGTCGCTAACGTCGGAGGAATCGAGTTCGTCGATCCGAATGGCTTTCGGATCGTTCGGTTCGATTGCAACGACGGCGACACCACGGTCTTTGTAGTCGGTTGCCAACTGAGCGATGCGCCGCTCGTACATCTGAGCAATCGGGCAATGGTTGCAAGTGAACACGGCCACCAGGACCGGACTTGATGAGTAATCGGAAAGGCGGTGAATCTCGCCATCAACGCCTGGAAGCTCGAAATTCGGCGCTCGCGAGCCGAGCGTAAGAATGGGATGGTCGCTCTGCCCCCACAGGCTCAACGTACATGTAAGAAAGATCAGAGTTCTCCACATGTCACTCTCCTGGCAACCGCGGCGAAGACACGCCCAGCGTTCCGTCAATGACGGTCACTTCGCCCGCCGTCAATCCGAGGACAAATGCGGTGTTGGATGTGCTATCCACCGCGATTGCATATGGCCTTCCGGGAGTTTTCAGGGTGGTCAGTAAGCGATCATTTGTTCCATCGATAACTGTCGTGGTGTCACTCTTCGTGCTTGCGACGTAGACACGATGAGTTTTTGAGTCAACTGCAATTGCTTGCGGATGCACTTCAACTTTCACAGTTGCAAGGACCGAGTTCGTTGTTCCATCAATCACTGTGATATCGCCGCTCCCATAGTTCGCAACGTAAACCCGCGCGTTGGAAGTGTCCACCGCAAGAGCGCAGGGAATTTCTCCGGCTTTGACGAATATAACTTCATCCGTCTTCCCATCGATCACGGCCACGCTTGCCTTACCGACATTGGTCGCCAAAATCTTGTTAGAGACCGGATTCATCGCGATGGCCCAAACGTGTTCGCCACTTTTGACAGCAGAGGTGTGGTCCGTGGCTTCGTCGAGTTCCGTGACGGCTTGACTCTCGTAACTGGTAAAGTAAAGTCGGTTCGTGATTGGGTTGATGGCTATTGCGTCTGCCGCAACATTCGCCTTGAGCACACTGGCAATGTTGGTGGCTCCGTCGATCATCGTGATCGTGCTGCTGAACGTCTTGGCGATATAAATCTTGTTCGTCACTGGATTGACGGCGATCGCGTACGGAAGATCGCCGGCTGGAACGGTAGCAACAACTTTGTCGGTCGCTCCGTCGACGACCGTCACATTTCCGCTGCCAGAATTTGCTATATAAACCCGATTTGTGGATGGATTGATTGCGATCGCTACCGGTTCGACACCCACCTTCACTAGCGAAGGCGAATGCCCCGCGCTCAGCACCGTCACCGTGCTGTTGTGCGTGTTCACAGCGTAAACCCTGTTCGTCCTGGGATTGATCTCGATCGCATGAGGACTGATCCGAATTCCGTTTGGTTCAGCAGCCGGCTGCGGAGACTTTGAGCCGAGCCAATCGATGGCCTGCTCTATCAATTGATTTTGCGTAGAGCTTATGAATATCTTGTCCCCGTGGCCCATATTGAGGTAGAGCATTCTGTATTTCGTGTTCGTCCAAACCACAGGGAGATCGCCGCTTTCAAGGACGTCTTTGAAGCCCAGTGGATAGTTCGACGAATCGAGCGTGAGCAGGACCCGCACATCTTTATTCAGGCGAGGACTTGGCTTCCACACATACCACTCATTGGCCGGTGAATCATACACTGCGGGAAGACCCGCGGTTACAGGATGATTCTTGTCATCGACAACTAGCTTAGCCGGGAGCGGCGGCCAGCTGTTGCTGTAGAACACCGCGCCTCCAAGAAAATTGACGAACCATGGCCATTTCGTGCTTTCGTCGTTGTATCCGGCAAAATGAAAACCCAGCCAAGCGCCGCCATTTTCCGCAAAGCGCTCGAAGGCCGCTCGCTGCTCAGCATTCGTCGGAGAATCGTTTAGCCAGACGACCATGTCGTAGTTCTTTAACGTTGCCGCGTTTAGCTTGCCCCAATCAGAGGTCGCATCGAATCCGAAATTCTCTCGGGTCGCACAGTCGGCGAAGAATTTCAAAGCGTCCAGAGCAAACTGAACGTGGTCCGGTTCCACGTTCGTCGAATAAAAAGCCAAAACCTTAAAACGTGGCTGCTGCTGGCTCCAGGCTACGGCTGTCGCGAATACAAAACTGAGCGCGACCAGTCCGATGAAAATCCGCCGTTTCATTGGTTCGCCGCCCATAGCATTGAGTTGTGAAATATTTTGGTGAATGCTGAGTTCTTAAACAGTTCAGGATGATGGCCCATAAATATGTATACGTTCCGCGCCTTGTAGTGTTCGTTTGTCCAGACAACCGGATGATCGCCCATCTTCGTTTTGGTGTCCGGAGAATAGGTCGTCTCGTCGACCCGTGCCAAGACACGAACATTCGGACGGGGCGATTTGTCGTAGGTATACCACTCTTCTTTCTCCACAACGAATGACGACCCAACTCCTGTCATCACCGGATGAAACTTGTCCTCGACGTCGACGGTCGCTGTTGCAAACTTGGGAATGTAATCCTTAAACCTGATTCCGCCCATGAATTGGGAGAACCAGGGCCACATCGGATATCCATCGAACTCGCCGAGCAATGTGGCGTGATGGAATCCGATCCACCCGCCGCGACCATCCTCGATAAATTTCGTGAAGGCGGTTACAGCCTTTGGAGTCCAACCATAGGGCGGATAGTTGAGCTGAATGAAAAGTTGATAGTGCGAAAGGAAGGCATCATCGATTGGATCTGTGCTCTGAATGTAATCGACCGCGAAGTGCTCGGCGGCTGACTCTTTTTGCAACCAAACCTTCGCCGCATCGACAAAGGGCTTGTGAATTCCTCCGGCCTCGGCCAGCGCAACGGCCCTGAATTTTGCACTCGAGGTTTGCGCGCTGCCCGGCGTTAAAAGCGGAATAAAGAAGAGCGCCACAACGCCCAATCGAGTAAAAGCGTAAAACCATGATCGTGGCACCTGGAATGACATATGCCCCTTCGCGTGCGCCATAGCGACCCGATCCTATCACAATCTTAGTTAACAAGCATTATAATGCCTGATGATCACACGGACCCTCGACTCAGCGTCTCCCTTCATTAAAGCGCACGATTCGCGGGAATGACACGAATGCCGTAACATGGTGACGATTGCATCGAAGATTGTCGACCGGCGTCTACGCCGCTAAGCGATGAAGGAACCCTTCTTAATTGGCCGTCCACCGCTGATTCGCCAAACGAACGCGCAGATTCTCCTGAACTTACTCCGTGAAAAAGGGCCATGCTCCAAAGCAGATCTCGTTCGCGCGTCCGGATTAAGTGCCCCCTCCGTGACCAATGTCGTTGCTCATTTGGCGCAAGCAGGAGTGGTGGAAGCGATCGGCGAAGGCGACTCAACTGGCGGCAGGCCACCCGACATATTGCGTTTTCGGGCGGAACGCGGCTGCGTTGCGGGCGTCGAAGTTGGGGCTGACGCTTTGCACTTTCTCCTGTGCGATTTGAACGGACATGAACTCGGACGGACGAGAGTCGCAATCGAGCGCGCGGCATCAACGCCTTCGGTTGTTTGCAGGACAATTGGCCAAGCTGTGCGCGACTTGTTGCAGAAGCATAAACAATCGGAGAATCTACTGCTCGGGCTGGCGGTTGGAGTTCCTGCAATTGTGAATGTCGATGCAGGCAGCGTGGTTGCTTATAGTGCTCTGCCGGACTGGAATGACGTGCCGTTGGGCGGGATGCTGAACCGCGAATTTCGATCTCTGGTGACGATTGAAAATGACACGAATTTAGCGGCGCAAGGTGAGTTCTATCGCGGAGCGGCCGTAGGACAAAAAGACTTCGTTTTCATCACCATAGGAGATGGCGTTGGCTCCGGCATTTTCATCGACGGACGACTGCATCGTGGATCGCAGTGGTCGGCTGGAGAAATCGGTTATCTCCGCGTGCCAAATGTTTCGCGAGGGAATCTCACCATTCACCAATATGGAAACCTCGAAAAGTCATTGCATGCACCCGGCATTATGAAAGCCTGGAAGTCTAGCCTGCAAGCATCGCGAGCCAAACCCAAGGTGCTTCACGCGAAGGATGTATTCGATTTGGCATTGGGCGGGAACGCCTTGGCGAAACGTATTGTGAAGCAATGTGCGACGGTCCTGGCCGACACGATTCTCGATCTCGCGTTGATCCTTAATCCCAGCGTTATTCTGCTCGGAGGTGAAGTGGGCAGCCATCCCTTCCTGCTACAGGAAGTCCAGAAGCTGTTAAAAGGAAGCGAATTTGCCTTAGTTCGAGTCCAGCCTGGGGCGCTTGGTCCCTCCGCCGTTTTGTGGGGCGCCGTTTTTACCACCCTGGAACCTGCCATTTTCGGGTTGTTGCAAAACTCCTCACATTCGAGCTGACACCTAGATGCGCGATCTTTAGGCCTCATAATTTAGGTTGACAAAACTTACTAATGAAGGTTAATTTAGCCGCCGTGATTCGACATCGGCATGGCGTTACGGACGGCAACCTAGGGCGAGCCAATGCGCAGCCGCTATTTGAGCGATTGCTTAAGCATGAAATGGCCGCACGTGCCGTCACCGGCGGCGGGTCATGCTCATTCGAGAATAGCGGTTTCCCCTCCTCCGCGCATCGAGCCCAGCCTAGCAAAACCGCATCGAGTTATTCAGGAAAGCAATTTGAAGAACGACCGTTTGCAACATCAGTTGCCGATAGCTGCGGTGGCGGAATCCGACGGCCGTAAGCTGGCCGTCTGCGTAGGACGGAGATGTGGTCGTCGTGAGTCGATTGTAGGAGGAAGAAAATGATCCGACTGAAAGAGTCGTTGCTGCTCCATCTAGCTGTTTTCATGGTTCTATTCGCTGCGTCTCTCGGTGTGTTGCCGGCGTGGGGGCAGGAAGTCACCGCTACTATCACTGGGAGCGTGACTGATCCTTCGGGAGCCGCCGTCGTTGGCGCTTCCGTAGTGGCTCACGATGTGGAGCGCGGCACTACCTACGCGACGAAAACCAATCCCGACGGCGTCTTCAATCTTCAGCGCATGCCGGTTGGCACGTACGAAATAACGGTAACCTCGACTGGATTTCAGACAATTAAGCAATCCGCGGTGACGTTGGTGCTCGATCAAATCGCCCGCTTCAACTTCAAACTCCGGCTGAAAGGTGTAAACGAGGTTATGGAAGTTGTCGATACGGCACCCAACTTGCAGACGGATAGCGCGCAAGTAGGAACGCTGATCGATTCCAAGACAAACGACAATATACCGCTCGCCTCGCGCAACTTCGTACAGTTGACGCTGCTTACTCCGGGCGCGCTTACCATCGATCCACAGACCATGAACACGGGATCCCAGACCTCGCAGCAGATAGCAGGCAACGGAGGCGGGCGCCCGTATATCAATGGCAACCGCGAAGAGTCGAATAATTTTATCCTCGACGGCGTGGACGACAGTCAGGTATCGGAAAACGCGGTGGGTTTCACCCCATCACCCGACGCCATTGAAGAATTCAATGTCATTACCCAGAACGCATCGGCGGAATTCGGCAATTTTCAGGGCGGGGTAGTGAGTGCCTCAATCAAATCGGGTACCAACAGTTTTCACGGCGATGTCTTTGAATTTATCCGCAACGATAAATTCAATGCCAACTCGTGGCAAAACGGATTCTCAGCGAATCCGCAAGGAACGACCGGTCTCCCGAAGGGAAAGATGCGGTGGAATCTATTTGGCGGCACAATCGGCGGGCCCATCATCAAGAACAAACTGTTCTTCTTCGGTGATTATGAAGGCTCCCGCTTCGATCATCCGCTTGCAGCAGGCGATCTTACCGTGTTGTCAACCGCGGAACGCGGGGGAGATTTTAGTGCCCTGCTGACGAATGGCGTGCAGATCTATGACCCCTGTACGGCAGGTACAGGAGTTAGCGGCACACCGTGTGTTCTGTCGGGGAACCCGGTACCTTTCCAGGGCAATATTATCCCTCCCAACCGGCTGGATAACGCCTTCAAGGTGCTCATGGCTTCGCCACTCTATCCGCAACCCACTCCCAGTGCGCCCAATAGCGCTGTAGTTCTTAATGGAAGCCAGAACAATGACGACCAGGAAGACGTTAAAGTCGACTTCAATGCCTCTGAAAAGGATCGTCTTTTCGCCCGCTATTCCCGGGCCAAGGAAATTGATCCCTTAACGACTTCCTACCTGCTCGGTGGGAATTCGAGCTCGGAAGTGCACATCGATAACACTGCTTTTGATGAGACGCACACGTTCACCCCGTCACTGCTCAACGATTTTCGCATTGGCGTGAACTATGTATTGCCCTTTGGCCCGAATACGACCTTTGCCCCGTCCGTCGCCACGCTCGCGGCTAACACTGGTATCGCCGGTACGACCGAAGGCGGCATCAGCGGATTGCCTAATATCACCTTTGCAAGCGCGGCAACGGGAGGCGGCATCGGCAACTACGCCGGTTTGGGCAACGGCGCGATCATCCAAAAGTTCGCTTCTACCGTTTGGCAGATATCCGACAATGTCTTGTGGAGTCACGGACACCACAATGTGAAATTTGGCTTCCAGATGGGCCGGTACCGCTTAAATATTACTTATCCGGGCAATGCCGGAGTCCTGGGTGACATCGGCTTCACTAACAACTACACCTCTGAAGCAGGCGATGGAGTATCTGGCGGAGATGCGGGAGCGAGCTTTGCTCTGGGCCTACCCGATTCCGTTTCTCGAGGTGCGTTAGGCTTCGGTTTTCATCAAAGAGACTGGCTGCTGGCTGGTTTTGCACAGGACGATTGGCATATAGCCGATGGCCTAACCTTGAATCTCGGACTGCGATATGAGGCACGTACTCCGTGGGTCGAAACCAACAATCGTCAGGTGAATGTCGATAAGACCACCGGCATCGTGGAGTTTCCCGGAAACAGCCCGGTCCCCCACGGCATTGCCGGCCAGAACGGCTTCAGTAGAGGACTCTACGGTAGCAAATATGATGGCCTGGGAGAGTTTGAGCCCCGCATTGGATTCGCCTGGACTCCATCGGCCCTAGAAAGAAAAACCGTTATCCGTGGGGCTTTCAGCGTCTCGTCTTATCTGGAGGGTACGGGGACGAATCTGCGCCTGCCCCGTAATCCCCCATACACACCAACGCAGATTGGAGGAACGAACAACTACACCTCAGGCGCCACACCTTATGCCACCGAGGCTGGAGCTACGGGAGGGTTTGCACCACAACCGCAGTCGGTTGTCGGAGCGACTATGTTCGCCTGGGGTCCAGTGTTGCAGCCGGCGATCGGGGAACAATGGAATCTTTCGATCCAGAATGAGGTGACAAAAACGCTCACTGCGCAGGTTGGTTACGTCGGGCAAAAGGTTACACACCTGGTGGTGCCGCTGGACCTCGGTCAACTGCAACCGGGAACCGATAACACCCCCTTCGTCGGCGGTTTCAACGGAGTCGGTTCTGGCTATGGCCCGAACAGGTTCGCCGATGTTTACGATACGGCATCGGTTGGCACCATGCGCTATGACGCGTTGCAAGCAGTGTTACAAAAGCGCGCCAGTAGAGGATTGCAAGGCCAGATTGCCTACACCTGGGGCAAATGCATGACCAACAACAGCGGGTACTATGGAACCTACAGTTCGAATTCCGAGACCACGAGCTCCTTCCCCTATTGGCAGAACCTCTATGATCCGAGATCGAATTGGGCGCGTTGCTACTATGATTCCAGCCAGGTCGTGAGCGGCTACCTCCTTTACGAACTGCCCATAGGGCGAGGAAAATCCTTCGGCCATGATCTGCCTGCGGCAGCAAATGCGGTGATTGGAAACTGGTCGATTGATCCAATATTTTCCTATCACGCTGGATTCCCCCTGGCCGTCTTCGGACCCGACAACTCGGGGACCTTCACAGGCAATGACGGTGCTGGGCCCGGTTCCGCTCGGCCGAACTGCAATGGTCCGGTCCAGTATACCCGCCAGCTAGTAGACGTTCCAGGCGTGGGCAATCAACTTCAATGGTTCTCGAATACAAATGGCACATTCACACCGGAGGCGCCCGGTACCTTTGGTACCTGCCCCGCTCAAGGCCCGGTTATCGGGCCTCACTACGTGGACGTGGATCTGAGTCTGCAAAAAAACTTCCGCTTCAGCGAGTCAATGCGCTTACAGTTTCGCGTCGACTTCCTGAACGCATTCAACCATCCCAACCTGGCCGCGCCGAATATGTTCTACAACACAACCGCTAACACTTTCGGCAACATCACCGGCAGTCAGGATTCGAGGAACCTCATGTTTGCACTCAAGTTCTACTTTTAGACTTGCTAATCGCTTTTCAAAAGGCTGCCGCCACAAAACGTCTGCCTTTTTCTTGCATCCCAAACCACTGGATAAGTCCTCAGAAACGCCCTTGTGTCCAGCGAACGACTACTGTTTACCCGGTTGGCCAGAAACGAGCTTGGAGGAGATCAATGGAATCAAATGGCGATCTCCTCGAAGCGACTTCGGAACAACTCGGCTGCCCTAGCTACGCGGGCCGCGCACGTATAATCCCTCGCAGGTAAGACACGAGATTGGATCGAATGATCCGCGCGGCCTAGGACCAATGGGGACGGGCGCTCTCTTGACCTGTGTTGTGATTTCAGGCACGATGTGCCCGCAAGGCGATACGGTATAGACAAGCCGACGAGGGTCCATTGTCCACAGTTTTCGTCAGCCACAGTCATGAAGACAAGTCGATCGCCAAGCGCATCGCGCGGTTCTTGCGTGGATACGGCCTCGAGGCGTGGCTCGACGAGCGCGAGCTTCGCCTCGGAAGCCGACTCGATGACCCGATTCGCAGTGCCATCCGGGAATCTGACGTCGTGGTTGTTGTCGCGTCGCACGCGGCTGCACGTTCCCAATGGGTCGAGCGAGAGGTCGCCTTCGCCACGGACTCAAGTCCAACGATCGCGGTCTGTCCAGTCTACGTCGATGACGTGGTCGCTCACCCGTCCTTCGCGCCTCACCTTGGGATCGACGCAAGGGATCGTTACGAATTCTCGGAGGTGCTAGTACGACTCGCGGAAGCGCTCGTCGGGCGTCCATTGCCTCAACGGGATGCGCAGCAGCTCGAAACAAGCCTCGACGAGCTCTCGCGACAGAACTCCAGCATCGCGTTGCTCGTCGACAGCTGCTTGCGTGGAGGGGGTCTGCGCCACGAACATGTTCAGCTCGTTTCGGAGGTGTCATTTCACGACCTCGATGACGCCCTCGATCTCATCTCTTGTCTCAGAAGCCGCTCTGCCGCAGCCTGCGCAACCGCAGCGCTATTCGCCCGATCAGGCGTAGGTAGCGCAGCCCTCGCTCGCTACATCGTCGCGGGGTACGACGTATTGGGCCTGGCGGTCGGAGTGAGACTCGATTCCACTCTGCTGGATGCCGCAATTCGCCTGCTCTTGGTGCCAAATCCACGGGACGATCAGGCCCTCGCATCGTTCCTCTGGAAGAATGCGGAGGCACTCGCTGGTAAGTACCGTGCCGAGGTGGTGCGCCTCGTCACACATCCGGATCGCGGACCCGCGCGATTCGGTGCGGACGCGGCGGCAGCGGCTTTCCGTGGGTTTCCCGAGGATGACGATCTCGTGATTCTCTGGTCACGATGGGTCAGGGAAGGTCTCTTTGACGAGCAAACCAAGCAGGGAGCTGCCGAACCGCGAGTATTCGCGCATTGGTGCGCCGACGGGCTCCGGGCAGACGCCGGCGGCTGGGGCCGCGTCTTCGATTCGTTCGTCAGGCACGTGGGCCGGCTTGCTCGGACAAAGTCAAAGCAAGTGGTCCATTGCGCGCTCCGGCATATGATGTCTGCAGCCGACGAGAACAACCCAAGGCTTTCCGAGATCGTGCGCGCGTGCGAGCCCGCACTCGGCGCTGCCGAGTGGTACGACTGGGAGGATAGAGACGAGATGAGCATCTACGTGTCGGCATTGGTGGCCGAGGCACGGGGCGAGCGCAGATGGGGCGAGGCAAAGCGTCGTGCCGCAGAATCCTGGGAGGCGGAGATCGCATTGCGCCGCGCGATCTCGGAGCTGGACGATTCCGAGGCGAATCGATAGCCCCCGAACGGCTCGTCGCTCCATCTGGATGGCCGGCAAGTGCGGGAGCAGACCGGAAGCCAGAGATTCACGGTCCATATACGGGCTTCGCGGAACTCCAGGCTGGCTCGACATTCGACGGCACCGTTGCTTCCACCAAGGACTTTTGGCCCGTGTCGTGAGTCCGAGCTGATTTGGGAGTTTGCGACTTGTCCACTCTTACATTCCCTGGTGCACAAAGGCCTATCTCTGAGTTGTCAGGTTCCGAATCAATGGCGGCGAACTGGTAAGCAAAAGTTGGAAACTCGAAGTTCCGCCGGGGTCAGTCGATCATGTCCAAGCCTACATCGATCGAAATGTGCGTCCCGATGAGCACCAAATGATTGTGGCTGAAGTGCCTTTAATCACGGTAGCTTAACAGTTCTCCTACGCAGCTTCATCGGCTTATTAGGCCGCGACTAGCCCCTCGCCTCGCATATTTGAAAGCACTTCAGCAGTTGGAAATCGATTACGTCGAGCAGATCACCAAGATGGGCGTGCTTCCGAAGAATGTCGCCAGTCAGACTACGACGGAGTACATCTTCAAAGCCCACATCGGCAAAGGCGGATCAGTGCAGACCACGTCCGTAAACACAAAGCAGCTTCACGACATCGAACGCGCCGAGGCCAAGGAATGCAAGAAGGGCATGGCCGACTCGCCGGAGGATGAAGCGATCCGTGCTCAGTTCGAGGGCGAGTACGGCGACGGAGCAGTGGAGGCTGAAAAGAAATAGACGGTCCCAAAGTAGTCGAAAGTCCCCACATGAGTACAGCGGCGAGGCGCGAAAGCAGATCTTTGTCGCTGATGTAGCCAGCGGCCAGGTGTATCAGTATTCGATCTCCAGCAAGACGTCGAAAGTACTTGTGTCCGGACTGAATGCGCCGACCGCACAGGCCTTTGATGCCCAGTCCAACCGGCTATTCGTCGCCGACCCCGGACGCGGGGAGTCTTCATCATAGATACATGCGCCGCCAACCCTGTCCTGCTCAGTTTTGCGAGCAACGCTCTGAAATCTCCGTACGGCACGACTCTGATCTGCGGCAGCCGAGTCGCGGTCCCCGACTACGGCGTCAACGATGCTACTGTGTTGTCCGCGAAGGACGAGATGCTTTTTCGTTTTCCACCCTCAGACTAGCGATTGACCAATGGGTGGCTGAAAACCACCACACTGGCCGCTACGGGCCAGGCTTGGCGGGATGGCAACCCCAAAACCTGTTTCCTTCCGCTGAAAACAAAGAAGTTAATGTTGTAAGTTGCGGTGCCTTTTGGCACGGTAGTTGCCTTTCTCTTAGGCGGAGACATTCCTCAAAATGCGGGTTTATAAGCTTAGGTTCGGTGGGAAGAGGTGGGTTGTGAAAAGCAGAATTCTTACCGGTGTCGCAATTCTGACGTTGGCCGTGGCGGGTGCGTTCTCCCTCAGCGCATTGGCGCAAACGACCGAGGAAGGCCCGGGACCGTCCGAGCAGCCCAGCGCCCCGATGGAAGTTGGACAGCAGCAGCCCACGGACGTCCAATCGAGCGACATTCAGGCTCAGCCCTCCGACGCTCAGCCTACGGAGGCGCAACCGGGTGGTCCGTCCGGCGAGGGCCCGGCAAAGAGCGACCTGGGCGTGGCGCGCATCAGCATGATTCACGGCGATGTGTCGACCCAGCGCGGCGACTCCGGTGACTGGTCGGCGGCTACGTTGAACCAGCCGGTCATGGGCGGTGACAAGGTTTCGACCGGCGATAACGCGCGCACCGAGCTGCAACTTGACTTCGCCAACATTTTTCGGTTGGGTGCGAATTCGAAGGCCAACCTCGCAACCTTCACCCACAAAGATATCCAGATTCAGTTAAGCCAGGGCATCGCGACCTACACGGTTTCAAAAGACAGCGAGGTTGAGCCCGAAATCGATACCCCGAACGTGTCCGTGCATCCGGCGCATCATGACGGTGTGTTCCGCATTGAAGTCCGTCCCGATGGCGACTCGCTGGTGATCGTCCGCAGGGGCGAAGCTCAGATTTCTACGCCGCAGGGCAGCACCGAAGTACGCAGCGGCGAAATGGCGACGATTCGCGGTGACTCCACCTCGGCCCAGTACAAGATTTCGCAAGCTCCCGACCCGGATGACTGGGATCGCTGGAATGCCGACCGCGATCACCTCATCCAGAACGCCCAGTCGTGGCACCACACCAACCACCGCTACACCGGCGCGCAGGATCTGGATGCCTACGGCCAGTGGCGCAACGTGCCCGACTACGGCGACGTGTGGGTTCCGAATGAGCCGGATGGCTGGGTTCCTTATCGCGATGGCAACTGGGTTTGGGAACCCAGTTATGGTTGGACATGGGTAGGCTATGAGCCTTGGGGCTGGGCGCCGTATCACTATGGGCGCTGGTTCCCGTATGGCAGTTCGTGGGCGTGGTGGCCGGGCCCGGTGTATGCCGGCTACAACCCGTTCTGGGCGCCAGCGTACGTGTCGTTCTGGGGATGGGGTGGCGGCTGGGGCTTTGGCTTCGGCTTTGGCGGTTGGGGCGGCTTCGGCTGGCTCCCGATCGGGCCTTGCGACTGGTTCCATCCATGGTGGGGCGGATACCGCGGACGATTTGGCGTAGTGAACGTATTCAATGTTCACCGCGACATTGGGCGCCGGTGGGGTGGCATCGGGCCGCTGCACGGCGGGAACCGGTTTTCGAACATTCACAACATTCATAACGATCACGTCATGCGCGCCATGTCGACGGTGGGGGCAGGTCGCTTTGGTGCAGGCCGAGTAACGGCGTCTCCGGTGACGCGCCAGCAGTTGAGCGGTGCCCGCATGATGGCGGGTAATTTGCCAGTGGTTCCATCGCGCGCCAGTCTGTCGGCCAGCGGACGCGCGGCGGCATCGTCCACGGTGCGCAACGGTGGCGCGGAACACTTCTTCGGGTCGGCGCATAACAACGTGGCACGCCCGGCATCGTTCCAGCAGGAGACCGCGCATTTGCATCAGGCCATGCAGCAAAGCCATGTGAGCGGATTCTCGGCTGGCGGTCGCGTGAGCGGCGGATCCGTTACTGCGCAGGGAACAATGCAGCGGCCCAGCCCGGGAACGCCCTCGAACCGTCAGTCGACGAACAACTCCGGCAACCGAGGCGTGAATAATGCGTCCTCACCGATGCAAGGTGGAAATCGCGGCGGGTTCCGGCCGTTCACGCCACCGAGCAGCAATACTTCGCGATCCGCGGGATCAATGAGTCCAGGCTCGGCGAACCCAGGCTCGGCGAACGTGGGATTTCCACGCGGCACGACATCGCAACCGGTGAATCGTGGCGGACTTAGAACGTTTACTCCGCCCAACGGCGACCCGAGGCCGTCTGCTTCCGCCAGCCTTGAGCCGCAGCGCGGCGTGAATCAATCTGTGCCATCGCAAAACCGCGACGGATTCCGGCCCTTTACGCCGCCATCCGATAACCAGGCGTCTCGCGATGTATCGAACGCCTCTCTGCAGCGGGGCGGCAGCGGAAGCTATTGGAGCCGCACCGCGCCCAGTTCAATGCAGTCGCCGCGGGGCTACGGTTCTTCCTCCGGCAGCTACGGCGCGGGCGGTTACGGTCGCGGTTCGTCATCGCGTCCACAACTCGATATGAGGCAGCCGATCGTGCGCAGTCCGTCGTATGGCGGGTACTCGCGTCCCAGCTACGGTGGATACGGCGGTGGTGGTCGTAGCGCTTCCCCAAGCTATGGCGGTTCGCGCGGCGGCTACGGAGGCGGCGGTCATTCGAGTGTGCCCAGTGGCGGTGGCGGGCATTCCTCTGGTGGAGGCGGTGGACACTCCAGCGGAGGTGGCGCCGGGCACTCCAGTGGTGGAGGTGGCGGACACTCCGGCGGCGGACATCGCTAATCGGATACCTTTCAGGCAGCCCTCTACGAGGGTGAGCGAGTTGATGTAAACGATGTAAAACGAAGTGAACGACAGAGGCGAGAAGGGCGTGCTAAACACCACGCCCTCTCTTTTTTTGACGGTAACATCGGTAACATCGGTAACATTGGCGTCGTTGCGCACCCCCTCTCCCGTATGTTAGCCTCATATCGGAATGACTACTTTGCAGCACAAAGTGCCCGCGGGGCTCGACCGCAAGGAAACCGAAGTCTACCGGCGGCTGGATCCGGCACGGCTTCCGAGACACATCGCAATCATCATGGACGGCAACGGGCGCTGGGCCAAGCGCCGCCACATGCCGCGCGTGGCTGGACATCGCGCCGGAGTCGCAGCCGTGCGATCGACCGTCGAAACCGCGGCCCGCATTCACATTCCCGCGCTCACCCTTTATGCCTTCTCAGAAGAAAACTGGAAGAAGCGGCCCACCAGCGAGGTCGGCTTTCTTATGCGTCTCCTCAGCCGCTATCTGAAGGCAGAGGTACCCACGCTGAACCAGAACAACATCCGCCTCGAATACATCGGCCGACAGCACGAACTGCCCGGCGACGTGCAGGAACGCATGGAATGGGCGCGCCAGGCCACGACGCGCAACTCAGGCATGGTGCTCACTCTGGCCCTCAACTACAGCGCGCGCAGCGAACTGGTGGATGCATTCCGCTCCATGGTGAACGCTGCTTCCGAAAACGGCGGACTGGAGCATTTGAAGATCGACGAAGACACGGTGGGCCGGCATCTTTACACGCGCCATCTTCCGGACCCGGACCTGGTGGTGCGGACCTCCGGCGAAATGCGTCTGAGCAATTTCCTTCTGTGGCAGCTGGCTTACGCCGAGATCTACGTGACCGCAACCCTGTGGCCTGATTTTCGCGGCGTACACCTGCTCGAAGCCGTTGCGGAATATCAGAAGCGCGAGCGCCGCTACGGCGGCCTGAATCATCCCGACTCGAACGGGCACGCGGAGTTAGAGCCTGCCTTGGCGCACCACGGGCAAAAAAACTAACCACAGAGGACACGGGGCTAAACTCACTACCGCACACGCTCGCAGGGGGATTTTGCGATGGGATGAGAAGGTCGATCCCCGATCACGGATCGCTTTAAGCTACCAGTGATCAACGCACTCGACGGTGCAAACAATACATAAGGAGATCGACCTTGAAGCACGAGCCACCCCGTTGGGGTGGTTATGTGACCCTGAAACTCTGTCAGAGCTCGACGGTGAGTGCTACAGGCGCGGACTTGGCGCAGTTACAATCTCAGTCACAACCTGGCTCGGCAGCTAAGGCCGCAATTTCTTTGGATCGTTTCTGCCCGACTTTAAGCATGGTTCCGGTATGGGTGATTGTGTAGATGGTGGCGGCGTTGTCCTGAAAAGGAGAACGGTCCGACCCCGCTGGGGAGAGTGAGTAGGTTTCGCCAACCGGGCCTTCGCACAGGCGTTGCACCCCGTCTCGGCCTTCGATTTGGAATCGGTCGACGGTACTCGCGTTACTTCTAAGGCGCTCGAAGGTCTAAATCGTCAACGCGCGCGCACGCGCTGTCGGTCGTCGTCCGCGGATCGACCGCGACTGGAGAGCTCTCTAACGTGATCGCACCTCTATCAAGAATCATCCAGCCATCGTCCCTGAAACTGATGCTGAATCCCAGTGCGGGTAAAATGCTGCAGTCCGATCGAGGTCTGTGCTTGGTAAGTTGGTGATAGCTCTATTCATATTTCATTGCCCTGTTGGATTGCCGCGTCTGTAAGATCCCTAACCGCCCCAAAAGCTAGGATCGAGTGATTACGTGCGATTTATCGGCGACCCGATCCCGATATCGAAATGTAAAACCTCCGCGCGCGTGCCCAGCCTACTATAAAGAGCAATGGCGGGTGCATCCGCGCGGTCGGCCTGCACGAATATAGCGCAGGCGTTTCGCGCGGCGGCTAATGTCTTCAGTTCTCCAATGAGTGCGGTTGCGATGCCCTGACGCCTGTGCGCTTCGGCCACGGCGATGTCGTAAATGTATATCTCCGTGCGCTCCTGTTCAAATTTTTGAAGTTCGTAGGCGACCAGCCCGCTGACGACCGCGCCGGGTTTCGTTGCCGCAAGAGCGATCAAATGTGAGCCGCCGAGGAGGCGCTCCAAGTACGCCGAACTGGGAGGAGCCCCGGTATACGTGTCAGCCTCTTTGAATGCGTCCCCGAACACGGTCATCATAGAACGCACCATGGGGACATCACTGGGCTGAAGTTGACGAACCGCGAAATCCGGGAAAGGCGCCATAGAAATTGTCCTCCGATCGCACAACAAGAGTAACCACCCGATATCAACCGCGGTGATTACGCGGCTTTGGCGGCCGGAGGTGGATCCTCGATGTCGTGCCGCGGCAATGGTTCGTGACCGAGCATGTACGGGAAAAGTTCAGCTCCCGCCGCGGC
>Ga0307475_10000527_pt1 | contig 22735 bp, 31 predicted proteins | sample atmos_gasesECM1C_FD_203317 | JGI IMG/M metagenome (GOLD analysis project Ga0307475, IMG submission 203317) | Hardwood forest soil microbial communities from Morgan-Monroe State Forest, Indiana, United States - atmos_gasesECM1C_515 | ecosystem: Environmental > Terrestrial > Soil > Temperate... | reverse complement strand
AGTACGCAGGTGATTCCCAATCTGCAGGCGATGCAGGAGCCCGAGGATCCACGTATCCACATTCCGCACTAGGGCTCGCGATTAGTTCCCGTACCATACGTGGGCCTTACACACCACGTTTGTGAGCGCGTCCGCCGCTGTCGTTGTTATCACCACCGAGAAAATATCACCCGCGCTGCCCGTGGCCGAAGCGTTCGGAGCAATCGCGCAAGACGCAGCAGTTAAATTGCAAGTGTACGCAGCCTTGTTCACTTTGTTGATTCGCAAGACGGCCGTGTCAGCCCCGCCGCTGGGAGTCCCCGCCGTGCAGGAAAGATCAGAGACTGAATAGGAGTGCGGAGCCACGTACCAGCCACCCTCGACCGTTGCCGTGAGCGTAGTGACGGGCTGGCAGAGTGTTGTTCCGCAATTAGGAAATGGAAACAATGTTGCACTGGAAGTCGCGGTACCCGTTCCCGACCACATCAGGGTTTGTGGGTTGGCGGTAGCGTCCGCAAAGGTGGGGATTCCGGTCCCAGTCAAAGTGAGGAGGTTCGTGAAGTCTGCCATCGATCCCAGCTCAAACTTTGTGTTCGTGGCGGTTTGTCCGCTCGATCCACCGATCAGGACTGCAGTGCTCACGTCCCGACACGAATCCCGAATAAACTGGTTTCCGTCAATCGTCCCCGTCGTCCCATTGTTCGAAATGTTGTAGCAGATCGAACCGCCCATGGTCGGCCCGCCCCCCGACATCAGATTCAGGCCAAAGTTGTTGTTGTTGATCTGCCCGACGGTGATATTTTGCTGAAACTGCAAGAACTTATTATTGAAGTTGGAGGCGATCCCGTTCCCGCCATGATTGCCCGCGGTCTGCGTTGCAGTGTAGGTGACCGTGCAGGGCGGCAATTCGGTGATCGACGTGACCGTGCTAGTCGTAGGAATCGCTGTATTGAACGAGCCTGCGCTAGCTGTGCTCAGGCTTACGCCGAACACGTCACCGATGCGGAAGGGGTGCGGGCAGAGGTTGAAGTGCGCCACATTCGTGTTAGTTGAAACCGTGGTCAAACCTGCGCCAGTAGCCTTACCGCCCGTACCTGTCGCATTGGTCCCACTGGAGAAGGTGAATCCTGTTCCGGCCCCAGTCACCGAGGCGATGGTCTGTAGACCATTGAATCCCGCTTGCGTGTTCCCCGCAACCTGAACCGTGTTGCCCGTGAGCAATCCTGGATCGACCACGCCGCTGGTAAAGGTCACTGTAGCCGTGACGCCGTTGCCGACGATCTGATTAATCTGCGCGCCACAAGTGTTGCCGACCGCTCCCACTACCGCTCCTACGTCTGGACAGATTCCGACGCGAGCCGTGAGGATGTTGCCGCTCACATTGTTCCCGGAGCTGGTAGCAGCTGCCAGGTTGCCGATTCCACCATTGGCGATGCCGGCCAGCATGAAAACTGGGTTCGACGTCAGTCCACCAGCGAACAGCATAGTGTTGTCGCTGACCACAGCGTCATTGACTCGATTGATGTCCTCCCCTGCTCCACCGCCGAGCATATTGAAGTTGCTGCCTACGGAAGTCAGGCGTTCGGCTCCAGCGTTCTCGTCGCATTGCGTGTTGAACTGAAACCCATTCCCGTAGCACTTCTGTGCAGTCTCGGTGACATCTTGTGAGTTGCCTTGGCTGAATCCCCCAGCGTTTTGTTGTGTGTCGCCTGTTGGCCCGACGATGTTGCACACGTTTGCGGTCAGCGTCACGTTGTGAAAAGCAAATGGAATGGCAGAGTTGGTACCTTGGAATGACCCGATCTCGCTGCACCAGTGATAACCGTTGCTCAGCCCAGAAAACAGGGAGTTGTTGACCAGTTTCACTGTGCCAACCATGGAATTGGGAGTAGCGTTGTGCAGAACAATCGAGCCGACGCTATTGTCGTGCAGGTTCCAGTTCCCAACGTTCAGGATTCCTGATCCCGTGTTGGCCGTGATCGCGATGTCCTGATCGCCATTACCCACGCCCGCCTGACAAGTGCCTCCACTCACGTAAGTACCAGGGTTGTAAATTTGCTGGACTACGATCGTGTTGCCCGAGGTTGAAAAGATCTGCCCGAAGAAGCTGCTCGATTGGTCCCCTGGTTTGTTGTAGCCAACCGGAGACATTCCGCTGCACAAGACGGCATTCCCTTGGACCGCATCCGTTGGCAACGAGGCCGTCATGGTGATGCTCTCAAGTCCAAGCAGTGAGTTCCACTGCACCAGACACCCAGTCGCGGTATCAGTCGCCGAGCTGCCCGCCGTGTAGGTGAGGCTTGCCGTGCCCGCCGCATTGTTTGTCACTACGAAGGTTCCGTTGTAAGCTCCGACTGAGCACCCAGACACAACAATCGCTACCACGTTAGAGCCGTTGATCGTCCGGAAAGGGGTGCCCCAGGTAGCCGGTGCCCCAGCGGTCAAGGTAACCACCGCCGACCCAGACCGAGCCCCAGTAGCCCCCACGTTGTTGAATGAGTCCGGAGCAGCCCATGTCGCCGTCGAGACGGTCATCACCGGACCTACCGCCTGATCTCCCGATCTGACGCCGGACACCTCAACGTTCGAGGCATTGTTGAGAGCTATGACTCCGTTGCTCGACGTGCTTCCCCAGCCGTTGATCGAGACATCTTTGATGACAGCGCCGTCCGCATTCCCATTGGTGCCAAAGGTGATGGGCGCGCCACCAACGCTGGCCATATCCGGCCCTTTAAAGTTGCAGCCTTGGAGCCGAGCATTCGGTGCGTTCCCGCCATTGCCGAATTGAATGCGCGAGCCAGCAACAAAGGTGATAGCTGCCAAGGGGTGATCGCAGAGTAGGGTCAGGTTGGGGACGTTGATGTTCAGGGTTGATGCCGGAAGCGTAATTGCACTGTCGACATGAAGGATGCCGCCACCAGACAAAGCGGAGGCGCCAACGGCACTGGCCAAACTTGAAAATTGGCTGACTGAAATATGGTTTGGAATGGGGACTTGCTGCCCTGTGCTGCTGACGCCTATCGGCTGCCCTTGAGCTAAACCGCTATCCGTGATGGATGTGGACGTGAGCCCGCCCGCAGCGTTGACCGAATAGACACTGGCACCTCCATTGACGCGGTAATCCGCGAAGTTGCCGGCGAAGCCAGACGGCGCATTGATCCCTTCCATCGTGCCGCTCGTGTTCCACGTCGTTGGGTTGGTGGATCCGGTCGAATGAATGTAGTCAAAAGGGAAGGTCGACGTCCCGGTGCCACCTGTGAAAACGGATCCGATGAAGTTGAACGGTGCGAAATTTGCCGCGGATCCCGACTCGGTAAAAGTGATGCTTGCCGGCGATGAGAGGATTTGCGAATGAGCCGAAGCGTCGGACCACTGGAATTCCTGACCGACGAGAGCGGTCCCACCAGTAGAAGACGTTAATAAAAGCTCACCGCCACCCATGTAGAGGGTATCGCCCGCTGCGCTCGTCATGTTGATGCCGTTCGCACTCGGAGGCCCACAGGTGGCGCACAACACAACCGTGCTCCCGTTATGGTTTAGGCCGACGGCGTTGCCGCTGGTGATGACGGCGGTGAGAGCAGGAGCTGCCGCGGTGAGCGCGCCGGTGATCGATTGCGACGCACCCGAAATTGTGACCCCGGTGATGGTGAACGTGACCGGCCCTGTCCCGAAGACCGGCGGGACGCACCCAGCGGCGCAAGAGACCGTAAAATTCCACGTCGTACCCCCGGGAGTCAGTTGCGTATTGTCCGCAAGGTTCATCACGAAGCTGCCGGCGGAGCTGAGGCCAACCGGCTGCGTGGGAGGTGTGTATGGCTGATTCGTTGCCGTGAATTTTGGCGAGCTCGAAGAGACGAGCGCCGCGGTGATTGTGCCGTTTGCGTAGGGCAGACCGTTCGGGTCGACGACTGTGCCCGAGACGGTAGTAAACTGCGCCGCGGCGAGCTGGGAGAGTGGAAGAAATCCGCCGCACACACCGCCGATGAAGAGATCGAAAGCCGCGTAGAGCAAGAAGAGATAGCGAAGTTTGCGCAGGTTCATAAGGTGCCCTTACCGTCCCGTCTCCACGTAACCGCCGCCAGTGCAGTAGAGTTCACAATGCGTCGCACCCCCCGCAGTGCAAGTTCCGCCAGCCGAGCATGCCGCGTTGCAGTTGTTTGCGACGGCGTGCCCGCCTTCGGTTGAAGCCCCACACCCCGGAAGACTCGCGAGCGCATTCACCGGAGGCACCACGAGCCCGCCGAACTTACTTGGTGCCACGCCCACGGTTTGAATTGCTACCGGGCTGGAATTCGTACCCACGCCGGTCGCGGTCTGATCTTCGATCTGCAACCCGACGTGGCTCCCGAGCGTTCCACCCGATCCGCCGATGTTGAGGTTGGGTGAAAGAATGTGCATCGTGTAATCTGCGGTGTTGGTGCCGGTCCGCGCTCCGGTTTGCGCGACGATGCCTTCATTGGTTGCCGTCGTGTTGTTCGTTCCGTTGGCTGAAAACGCGAATATGCCGCGCCGCGTGGTGACGGTGGTGGTTCCAATGTTTTCGTAGGCTTCGGAGTAGATCCCGCGAGTTTCTGTTTCATTCGCGCTAGCCTGTACCTGAGTGGCAATTCCGACGCCCAAAGTCCCAGCTACAACCTGACTAGGGAGCGACTTTACGTAGAGTCCGGAGCTGACATCGGCCGTACTGCTCGCGTTGTTGGCAAGCTGGATGAGGTCAGCGGTACAACCAAAGACCGGAAGAGGTACAACGTTCGATCCGCCGCAAGCCGACGGGTTTGGTTGTGCATTGGTGACTAAGCCGACCGCGTTCGTGAGTGGCGTAAGGGTGCCACCAATTTCCACCTTCCCCGCCGTGCTGCCAGCTGCGCAGGTCTGCGCGCCCGAGCAGCTAGTGATCAGGGAATTACCGATCGCAGTACCAGCCGTCCAGACCGGAACCGTTCCCGCCGAGCCGCTGCCCGTGACCGTTCCCGTCCCAGTGCCAAAGGGCAGCGTGAGCGCCACCGCCACCGCATGCAGCTGCGTCGTAATGTCCTGCGTCTGGCCCGAGATCGTGATCGGCGCTGCTAGGGTGAAGCACTGCGGCCCCGTACCGAATGCGGGCTGTACCGTGCCTACCGCGGAGCACACCTTAAAATTCCACGTGGTGCCCCCAGGCGACAGAAAGGTGTTATCTGCGATGCGCACCAGAAAGTGACCAGTCCCGTCGAGGCCGGAGGCTTGCGAGGGTGGAAAGTAAAGCTGGCCCGTCGCGGTAAAGGTTGGCGTCGCCGAGGTGGTCAACAGAGGCACGATCGTGCCCAGTGCGTAGGGTACGCTGTTCGGATCCGTGACGGTGCCGGTGACCAGGGTGAACTGCGCCGCAGCCGCGGCCGTGAGCAGAAGTACACACAGCCCGATGCGCGGAATCTTCATGCTCACCACCCCAGCAGCCGGCCGGTGAAATACAAGGCAATTCCGCCCACAAGGAGCGCCGTGACCAAATCGGTCGTCGGAAAGCCACCGCCAGTCGTGCTGTCCGGTGAAGCGGCGAGCACCTGATTCACTGCCTCGAGCTGCGCCAGGTACGCGCCGCTCACGAATGTCGACCAGGGGTGAAACGAGTTCCCTGCCGCGGAGTAAACCGCATACGCGGCCACGGCGTTGGTCTGCGGATCGAAAAGATTTTGTCCCGCAAACTCCGGATGCGCGTGCAGGTAGATTTGCCAGAGCCCGAAAGAGCCTTGCCCCTCTGGTGCGCCAGCCGCGCGCTCCGGATTGTAGGCTTCCGGGTTGCCGCTCGATTCGGCGAGCGCTACCGCGACCGCAGTCGCCAGGTCTGCTCCGGAGAAGCCAGCTTGCGAGGCGAGTCCAAGTAGCTGTGGAATCTGAAGAGTCATCCGGCATCCTCCTCTAACTCGTAATCCTCTTCTGTCGGCAGTTCGTTTTCATCGATCTCCTCGAGCTCCTCGATCGTGCGGCCGTCGTGTTCGGCCGAGCGGAAGTACTCGCACGAGCCGAGGTGCTCGCGTTTGTAGGTCTCGACCTCGCGCTCAGTCTCCCCGAAGAACTGGTGCACGACTTTGATCGTTCGATCGCCGCCGTCGATGATTGCGACCTCGAGACAGTAAGCCATTTATGCGTCAAACCTTTCCGCCATCGCCAGCGCAGATGCTCGTCCCCGGCGGCCCCAGTTGCTGACGTCCTGCACGCAGATCCACGCGTCGCAGATCGGGCAGTAGGCGCAGAGTTTTTGCCTGCGATCGCCATCGAGCAATCGGCAAACGTCGCAAACCTGCATGTACCATCCCGCCATCTATTTCCCCTTCCGCCAGAAAAAGACTCCCACCGCGATACCAGCCGCGAAACAAACCGCACCGCAAGCGATCAGTACGGCGACGACGTCCCGAATCTCGTTGATCATCGGTGCATGAGTTCCACGTCCGACGACTCGCACGCGATCGAGAGGTAACCTTTGACGTGCGGGCGAATCGTGATCGCATCCGTCTCCGCGCCCGGATTCTGCGACAGGATTGCTTTGATCGTCGCCACCGTGCCCACTGGTACATCTGGCCAGTCGGCGAAAGCTCGCAGCGTGATCACTCGTTGCCCAATTCGCGCCTCCCCCGGTCTCATCGGTCGACTCATTGACTGCCCGCGGACTTCGCCTTCGGCTTGCACCTCTGCCCCACGGTCACCACGCGGCAGACTACATGGTTCGTTTTCTGAATCGGCTTCCAGTGCGCCACCTTGTCGCCCGCATAGAAGACCAGGCCAATCGCCGCACAAATCAGAATCACGCCACCCGCCGGCACCGTTAGAGCCTCCATCCGCTCTTTATCTCCATGTTGTGCGTCTCGACCGCAGGGATTGCGTTGTAATCCTTCGTCCACTGCTTGAACCAAGCCGCGTCGTACTTCCCGTTTTTCGGGTTTGCTTTCGGCAAGAACGTACCGAGCCGCGCCGGCCGTGCCATCGCTCGCGCCGTGAGTGCGTTCGTCGGCGCGGGATTCGGAGGCAGCAGCGACTCGATCACCGCGAGCAGCGCCTCTGTTGCCGAAGCCATGGCCAGCACGTCCCGCTGGTTCTGACCGTTGGCCACGTGCGCGAGCGAAAAGACGTCGGACGAATGCGAGATCAGCACATCGAGCGCTGAGTTGAGATCGTTCCAAAGGCCAGCCGTCGCCTTCCCTTTCGACTCCGCATCGAGGTAGCTCTGCCACAGCACATAGACGTGCTTCTCCGAGTCGCCGAGTAGAGTCGCACCCGTGCCGCACAATGGATTTGAGGTGAACTCGCACGCGAGCGTTAACAGATTGGTGACCACCGGACCGAATTTCTCGAGCTCTGTAAGCACGCTCTGCGAGTTGCACGCCGTTGTCGGCATGGTCGCCATCGCGAGCGCGCATGCAAGAAGAAGCGATTGCAGTTTCCTCATGATCTTGTCTCCGATGGTGGCGGTGCAGGTGGTGCAGGCGCCGGAACGATCTGCGAATTCGGCGGAGGCGCTAGGTCCGAGATTTCGACGCGCAGCCAAGGCAGAAGGCCAAAGAGCTGATAGAGCATCGTGTTCGCCGCGTACCCGCCAAAGAATGCAATCGCGCCGCCGGTAAAGGGAAGGCCCACGCCCTGAATCTTTGTCGCCACAGAATGCACAATAGTGCCGTAGAGCACGATGCAGGAGACCGCTCGAGTCACCAAGTTGACCGCCTGCAGTTTGAGCCAATGCGTAAAGCCGACCCAGCCGGAGAGTCCGTTCGTCGTCGAGCGCACCGAGTTCTGCGCCTGCGCGGCTACAAAAAGCAGCCAGCCGATCGCGTAGAGAATCTCATTCATATACTTCATTTCTTCCCTACCCTTCTGAGTGCGCGCTCCTGATCGTCCTCTTGCACCTCGACCGTATAGCCTTCGCTTTCTGCCCAAAGCTTCAATTTCGCGAACGCCTCAGCATCCGAGATCGCCGCGGTGATCAGGTTCTTTCTTCGGCCCTCGTGGATCGACACGATCAAATTCATGTTCAGTACTGCGCAAACGTGTAAGTGATTTCTGTGTTTGCCGTGATCGCTGTCGTCGTGAGACAAAGAACGTGATTCGGAGCCTGCGCTTTCAGCCACGGCCCCAGGGCACCCCCCACGGAAAACAGCTGCGGCGTGTTCGCTGTCACGAATGCATTCCAAAATGCGCCCGTGCCGATGCCCGTGGTGCATGCATTGCCCGGCGCCGCTGACGTTGCGAATTCTGAGATCTGCAGCGAGCCCGCCGTCGTCGCGCCATTGAAGCTGAAAGTTACAGCGCAGAGCACGAACGTTTGGCCCGGCAGATTTCCGATCAGCGAAGACGTCGCATTTTGAGCGACGGTGAGAGAAAAACTTCGATCGCACACGATCGGCGATGTTGGGCCAGTAGAGGTGATGGCGCTTGGCGCGTAGCTGATCGGAGCGGCGAGTGCCGTATAGAATGCCGTGACCGATCCGCCCAGGTAGTTGAGAACACGCGCCCGGACCGCAGGGTAGTAGCCGCCAGCCTGCATAACGTGACACGCGCTGTCTGCTAGGCCGAGTTGTCCATAGGAAGCCTGCGCCAGCACTATCGGACTCGCGTAGGTTCCGTCTTGGCTCCCCTCGAGCGCAAGCTGTCCCTGAAAACCGGTATTGCAGTACGTGAGAAAGTGCGCCGATTGGCCAATGTTCTGCAGCGTAGCGCTAGCCGCGTTCGCCGCTTGATTCGTGAAGACATTGACCGCAACGCTCTGCGTCGACACGTATCCAAGAAACTGCGCCGAAGCGCCGATCGCGAGCAGCAGCACAACGCCAAAAACTGCAAAGGTTCGCCTCAAATGAAAACTCCCACCGCTTCAGAATCCTTGGGATAGAGATAACCGGTCAGGCGTCCACCTACGAGCTGCCCGGCGACGACGATGCTCACGTTGGTCGCGACCAGGGTGAGTACCTGATTTTCGAAAACACGGAAGCCAGAGATCCCGGTAGGGTTCGCCGGCGAGCCCAGGGATCCCAGGACAGACGCGTAGCTTGTCGCGCCCGGAGGCGGAAAACCATCGACCAAAATGGCCCAGATCACGGCGCCGGATCCTTCAGTCCAGCCACCGCCGACGTAGTTATTGCCCACTTTCTGGATTACCGCATGTCGGCCAGCGGGAATGGTGTAGGAAATGATCGTCGCCGTCGCGGCGATCGCGGGCAGTGCTACATAGTTGAGCTGATCGAGGTTTTCCCAGTCGACCGGCGGATAGAGCCAGATCGGCAGATTCGAGATGCCGACCGGCATCGCCAGGCCAGACATAGAGTCATTGGCTGCCGGCGGAGTGCCCAGGCCGCGGAGTCCAAAGCTACGCCGCGCCCGATGCGTCAGTAGTTCGCGTCTTGAGAGTGCGCGTGTGCTCACGGCTGCCCCCATCCGCTTAAAGACGAAGACGGCACACTCCCGCCGGGGAATTGCGCGACGCCCGCTCGCGTCTCGTTAAAGCGCAGCACTAGGCCGTAGAGCACGATCTGAATTGTGTTCCCGACCGTTTCGAAGTTGGTTGCCTCAACCAAAATCTGCGAGTCGGGTTCGTCGAAGCGATAGGGCTCGCGCAAGAAAAAAGGCCCAAGCACGCCCAGGTTGCCAGCGATGTTGACCCGATTGATCGGGCGATCGGCAAAGCGCCGCTGCTTCTTTTTGTCGAAGAACTGCGCCCGGAAGCCACCCGCCGCGATCGAGGATGCGGTACAGGAGATCGCCATCAGCGTAAAGTCGCGCTGCAGGTTCACGCGCGCCTGCAGGGTCTGCGTCGTGGTGCCCGAGGCGCCGAGAGATAGCGTGACCGCTTCCCACATCGGACCGTAGCCGTCGAGGTGGCCCGCCGGAGGCCGCTTCTCGCCAAGCCGGTACACCATCATTTGCTCGCGCTGAATTGGAAGCATGCGCGCGAGCGGATGCTGCATCGTGTTCTGCCGAGATGTCGGTTTTGCGCCAGGCATAAGGTCTCACAGCGCGGCTATTTCCGTGCCCCGCGCCATCAGCACGTTTCGCAGCCGTTCGGGGTTGGACTACGAAACTTTCGGCCGCGGCCACAGCTTGAAGCCGCTGAACACGAGCTCGACCGTGTTGGTCACGCCGCTCGTATCGGTGAACAGCAGCGTATAAACGCGCGTAGCCGGCATGATGTAGGGCACCGCCAGCGGGAAGGCTGCCGTTGCCGCTGCCGTGCCGCACCAGTTGTCAATGTTGATGCCGTTGAATGTCGCCGGCCCTGACGTCGCCGATGCCGTGGTGCCAATGAAGTCGCGCCCCGTGGCTGCTTCTTTCATCATCACCTTGAGCAGGTTGCTCGTGCGGCTGGCCAGTATCCACCACCACTCAAAATCAGCATCGCTCAGGATCTGCAGCTGATTCGGATCCTGCACCGCGTTCCCCGGCACCGCGCGATCGAGACAGTACGAAAAATACTGCCGCTCAAATTGGTCGTCCGTCTGTGGGTCCATGATTGGAGCCCTTTCTATGCAAGTCGAAAAAATGTGTGCGCGTGTACGGCTTCCCATGCGCGCCCCGGTTTGTTCCCTACAGGATGGCGCGTGCTAGTACGCCTTCCAAATAGCAATGAGCGTTAATGCCCGTGCCCACGAACTGCGTCGCCGGAGCGGCAGCCAGTGTCGTGAATGCAGCAGCGCCCGAGATCGTCGGATCGAACACGACCGCAAAATTCTGGTTCTGTTCGACGAGTTGCCCGAGAATGGGTTCCATCGGATCGAGACCAGGGATTTGCGGCATCGGATCGGTGATCGTCGCCACGTTCTGCGCCGTCGGCCATCCGTTCGAATTGCCGTTGGCAAAGGTGCCGCCAGCTGCCAGCGTCTGCGTCGAGATGTTCGAAGCGTAGAGGCCAGCCCCTGCCGGGCACTTGGACACGAGAGCCGTCCAGTAATCCTTGCCGGAGATGAGCAGCTGCGCCAGGGTGAGGCCGATAAAGCTTGCCGCATCCTGCGGAGAAGCATCCGAGCGGATTACGACTGCCACGGCCTTGACCAGCAGTTTTTTCGGAGCATCCAGCATGCCCGGTTGCACGAGGTTCGTGTGATACAGGGTCTTGATGAATGCTGCACCGCCGGATGGGGTGTACGAGGCCCCGATCGGCTGCGAGAACAACTGCTGTTTGGTAACGGCAGTTGCGACCGCAACGGCGTAAAAGTCGTAAATGGGTTGCACGAGATATTCCAACTGGCCGGCAACGATTGGGTTGTTGCGCAGCGCATGGAGTCTCGGGTTGCCCACTTCGCGCTCTTGGATTTCGCGACACCCCGAAAACGCCGAGGTGTAGCGCGGAGAAAATTTGTTGACCTTCATGTGTTTCGCCTCCTCTCAGGTCAGAATCGTTTCCAGATCCGCGGCGAGTATTTCCGTCGCGGACCCAACGGCCGTATCCTCTACGGCCGTTGCAATGTCAGCCCGCAAGGCTGTGAGCGCCCCTGCGGTTAATAATTCCCGGCGTAGCGGCTGCGGAATCTGTGGAAGCCCATCCCACTTACTCCTGCCGGCAACGCGGCCGGGACCAGCTGCCCCCCCGGACCAGGGAAGTAGATGGTGCCCGCTCCGCGGCGGCCGGTCATTTGCGGCGCATAGTTGCGCAGGTACTGATCCGACGCTGTCGGCACCGCGAACCAGCTCGGTGCGTACAGACCGAGGCCCAGGTTTTTCGCGAAGCCTGCCTGATGCAGTGCAGCGATGATCGTGGCCGTGAGTCCACCCTTGAGCAGTTCCTCAGAGCCCGACTCGCCCACTACCATCTTGCCCACGAATTTCAGGGCAACGGCTGCGCCGGCTGTCGAAGCCACGCCTGCCCAGCCAGACAGGTTGAACTGTCCCGCGAGAAACATGGAGCCGATCGCACCGACCGCATTGAAACCAGCATCCTTGACCACGCCGCTCGAAAGCCCAAGGGGATTCCGACGGCGCCGGTGATGATGATGATGACGTCGTGCCATAACGGTTGACCTCCTTTCTCCCTCGCCCTCATCCGCGAAGTAACTGCGCGGAGTGTACGAAGACGGATTAAAAACTCTGACCTCTGCCATGAGGGGGTTATCTCCGTTTGCGACGCTTGCGGAACTGCCCCCAGCGATTACGCGGCGGGGTCGGATTTTTCCGTCGTCTCCGTCGCGCTTTCGTCTTGCGACGCCGTTTCTTCTTTGTTGGCATCGTTGGTCCCTTTCGACTTTTCCAAATCTGCGCGCACCGCGTCGGGATGGTTCCCCGCGATCTGCTGCGCCCGTTCCTCGCTATGACCCTGCGAGATCAAAAACTCGACGAGATCCTCGTGATCGTCTCCGTGTATGTGGTGCATCTGTCTAGCCTCCAAACTGAAATCGCCCGCCCACGAAGTAACCGCGCAACTCGTGCGGATTGGAATCGTCGATGAGCATCGCCAGGTGCGTGCCGTCGGCCGGATCCACCGCGCCGCGGATTCGCCCGAAGCCACCCTGCACGCCGGCGAGCATCACGCAGAGCTCGAGCACGGGGTGCAGCACGCCATAGGTGCGCCCCTCACGCGAAGTAATTTTGTCGGTCACGCGATCGCCCACCACCGGGCACCCGGTGAGCCGTTGCGGAATTCGCGGCACCACTTCGTTTGCATGCTTCGGCGTCCATCGCGGATCCGGAATATCAGGGAGCGGAGTCATCCCCGACGGAAGAAGCAGATCCTGCCGATCGCGACTGATCGCGAGGAGCGGTGCATTTTTGTGCGAGAGCCAGTCGAGCGTGATCGACGCCCAGAGTTTCGTTTGTTTCTCCGAGAACGGCTTGAGCGCGTCTTTCATCTGCTTCGCCTGTTCGGAGTTGTGGTAGCGCGGCCGCGACTGGGAGAGGCCCGAGATGTTGCGCTGCGCTTCGAATAGAACCGAGGTGAGCCGGCCGATCACGATGTAATCGCGATTCGTCGCCCGCTCCTGCTGGATCTTGAGGCGATCCGCCAGGGTGAAGGTAGGTTTTGTAATAACTGCAGTTGCCATTTTGTATTCGGCCTCTCTAGGACCGTCTCTTCTGTGTTAGGTGGCTCCCGCTAGTTGCCAGCAGGATCGCTGCCCAACGTCGCAATCGGCTGCTCTGAGTCTCTGCGTCGAAGTGCATTCGCTCGCAGTCCTGTGCTCAGTCTCGCCTCTTACTAATTCACAATTCCTTCCGCTCGCACGACATACTCGCCGCCCTCAAGCAGTAACCGCTTGTGCGTCGCATCGAACAAGACCAGCGGACGCACTCCCGACTCCTCGCCGAATTCGTGGCGCCACTCGTCGACGTCAGGATCTGGTACGTGCTCTTTCCGCTGCTTGTAGTCGATCCGGCGAGCCTCGCCAAGTTCGACGAGGCCGTCGCCGCATTGGCGCACACCAAACACACCCAATGCAGCCGAGATGTCCTGATCGCCGCCAACAAACCAAAGCTGTCGCGCACTCTCGTCTGCCACGAGAATGGTGCCGCGCGGTTTGATTACCTGCACCTGCCCGCCGGCGCGAGGCTTCACGTAGAGCGCGAGCAGCTTGCCGAGCTGCGCGTAATCGCCCGCCGGCATGTGTTCCTCGCGGTGCACGGTGTAGGAGTCCGCGTCCTTGCCGGTAAAAGCTTCGCGCAGCGCTGCGGCACTGGGATTCGCCCGCGGTTTCCAGTTGTGCGGCAGCCGCTCGCGTGTCCGCATCGTCGCACCTTGGGGGAGATGAGGCCCACGGTGCCCCGGTTTTCGCGTGCAAAGTTCGCCGCCGATCCGTGCACCGCAGACCTTTGTCGCCGGGTTGGCACCGTAGACCTCGTGGAATAAACCTTCGAGTTTCTTCTTTCCCCTGAAAGATTTGCGCGCCGAACGTCGCAGGCGGGAGTACTCCGAGACAATCCCCCTCTTCTCTTCGCGCACCCGCCGCTTGAATTCCATCCGAGACGCCTGCAGTTCTCTTTTTGTCGGCTCCGACGGACCGAACCCAAGGTACAGATTCGGCCGCGGAGCTGTCGCAGGGGAGGGGTTAACTCGAATTGTGATTGTCTCGCCAGGCTTCGCCGTGATCTCGTGCGAATGCGGGTTGGCGCCCATCACCAGCAGCTCGCTCGGATTCGGAGCGGCGGGTTTCTTCTTCCGCTTGATCGGGTTTGTCCGCGGACTCATCACAATGTGTCGGTAACCTGCGTTCGTGAGCGTCGACTTGATCCACGCGCCTTTGGTTTTGCGCTCTTTCGCGACGGCATCCTTCTTCTCCTTGAAGGAGCCGTGGAACTGGTAGCCATAACCGAGGCCCGCGTTTTTGCGTCGCTTGCTCATGCCGTCAATTTCTCGCTGTCCGCTAAATCCTCTATCCCGGCTTCCGCCTTTTCCGCGAACGTCAACAGAGAGGAAGCAAAAGTGCGCGCTTGCGCGGGAGTAAACCTGAAAGTCGGATTGTGCCGGCAGCCCAAGATGAAGCGCACGTCGCCGGGCGGAATTTGAATACAAACCGCACCGTCCATCGATCCGATATTCCAGTGACCGCTCATTGCACCACCGTCACCAGTCGCTCGAGTTCGCCGATCGTCGCCTGTTCGAGGTAGCTGCCCTTGTCGAGAGGCAGCCCCATGCGCGCTGCTTTCTCGAGCAGCTCGACGATCTCAGCGTCGGTGTAGATGCGCTCTCGGTCCGGTCCACTCATGCGGTTGACACCTTGCTGGAAAGGCTTAAGATTCCACGCATGAGCACCACGCGCAAATGCGACATGTGCGGCACCCTTGAAAATTCAGACTTTAACAATTGGGCTGGCTTCCAGCTGTACGGAAAGAGGATTGCACTATCGCGAGATTTCTGCCCGAAGTGCTCTACGCAAATTCTTGCGCTGATCGAAGGCAAGGAAGTCAGCTTGATGGAAGCAGCGCTGAAATAAAAAGAAAGGCGCTCACTCAGTTCCCGCAAAGAAACCTGAGTTGAGCGCCAGAAGGAAAATCCGTGCTGAGCATAACACAGCTTGTCGGCTGGCTGAAGTTCTGGGAATGGCCGGAGCGCTTCATGAGCTTTCTTGCGAAATGGAAAGAGTTTCGCGCCGCTTCGCACCGCGCGCACATTGCCAAGGTAGAGTCCGATCTTGCGGACGCTGGTAAACCAGGAGCGCTGCGCGAGATCGAGATCGCGGACATGATGCACAAAATTAGAGCCCTGATGAACGAGAACGCGCGCCGCAACCCAGGGCGCAACATAGTTCTTGATATCCAGCCAGGAGCGGAAGACGATCGCGAGATTTTTGACGAGGCGATGCGCCGCATTAAGCAAGAGCTGCGACCATAGGAGCAAAGAAAGGCAAGCATGAAATACGACGAGCAGTTTCTCCTGAAAGCCGCGGCACGTCTTGAGCAACAAGCTCGAGAACTTGTGTTCACCACAACCGCAAAGTTTGGCATTGTCGCTCTGGGGGTGAGTTTTTTGGGAGCAGAAATCATGACCTACTTCGCTAAAACCGACTTCCCCGTTGCTGGAATCGTGTTCATCGCGACCGGGATTGCGGTCATTGGTGGCATCATCGAAGGCAGGGCGCGTGCCTTCCAATTGCGCGTGCAGGTAAACCAACTGCTTGCTCTCGTCCAGATTGAGCACAACACCCATCGGCCGAATTTGGAAGTGTAGCCTCATAGCAGTCTCGGAAGAACCACCACCGCACCAACCGCAGCGATCAACCAAAATGCATTCGATTCGAGCCAATGCGCGAACGTATCCGGAGGTGGACTCGATCCATCACCTTGGCACGGATTCCCATTGACGTCATAAGGCATCCCGAGCGCGCAATTCTGATCAGGAGCCGTGGGCAGCGTTGGCTGCCCCGTAAACTGTGTCGGACCGCCCGGAGTTTGCACGCTCGTAACAGAACTCCCTAGCGGCATGTAGCCGTTCACTTGGTACACCGTGCCGTCAATGATCGAGCGGATGTCGTCGGGTTGCCCGTATCCCATTCCATTCGTCACGCGCACTGTGAGTGTGACGCTGAAGGGGATCTCAGCTAATCCAATTGTAAGTAGAGATCTGTGCCCGAAGTGCTCCGCACAGATCCTTGCCATCGTCGAGCACAAGGATGTGGGCATCGTGGCAGCTGCGCTTAAATAAAGCAAAAGGCGCTCACTCAGTTCCCGCAAAGAAACCTGAGCCAAGCGCCAGAAGGAAAATCCGTGCTGAGCATAAATCAAAACTTGTTGGTTGTCTTGCTGATTGTGTTTGGCTTGATGGTTCTCGCATCGTTCACCGCGAGGCGCGAACTGATTCGCCAGCGACTGCGCTACGCCGTCGCTATCTTCGGGATTTTCACTTTCACGGCTTTTGTCGCTGAGAGGTTCATGGAGCAGCCGAAGGCCCTGCTGCTCGCGTTTATTGCTGCACTGCTGCTCTCGGACAAATTCCGGCCGCGACACTCGCGCTACATCTCGCGCCGTGATCGACGCAAGGCGATTGCGGAATTCGAGCGCAGCGGTGAGCGCTATGATCCTAAAAAGCATGAGATAGATCACGTGGTGCCGTACTCGCGCGGAGGTGGAAACACCGCAGACAATCTCAAAGTGATCGGCAAGGCGAAGAACCGCGCGAAGTCCGACCGGCCCCCGTGGTGGGACGTGTTTGGTTGATTGCCTCATAGCACTCGTGGCAGCAACACTGCCGCCAAAATTCCCGCTCCGATGAGCCAAGCGTTATCCTGTAGCCACTGTCCCCAGTCCTCAGCTTGCCCCGGCGGTCCACCGCCAGGACCGGACGCTCCAGTCCCAACAGAGGTAACAGCACTCGAGAGCGGCATCTTCCCTGTGGCAGCGTAAAACTCGTGATCGATCACCGATGCGAGATCCCTTTCGGCACCGAAACCAAGCCCGTTGCGAACCTGCACCTGCAACACGACGCTGTAGGCTTTGCCCTGGAATGCTCCGACCGGAGAATTTTGGTTTGTGGAACTCAATACAGAGATTCCGTCGTTTGCGTTTAGGGCAGTGCTTACGCTGTCAATGACGGTGCTGGCAAAACTGAAGTTCGTATCCTGTGGCCAGATCGCCTGATAGGTCGCGACCGCTTGATCGGGCACGCCGGCACCGAGCCCGCCCAATCTCCACCCGCCCCGCTCCGAGAACGGATAGCCGTGCTGGTGGTGCGTGCCGTGGAGAAATTCAGGATCAAACGGAGTACCACCCATCCCCGAGGCCGCGGTCTTCGTGTTTGTAGATCCGTACGGCCGGAAGCCGGTGCGGTAGAGCGATCGATCGTAGACGACATATCCCATCAGCGTCGCCGTCGCCCTCCGCCCATCAATCCACCAACTGCCGAAAATAAAATCACTGCCCCGATCCCATAGATCGCGATGTCTGGGATTCCGCGAATGATCGAGCTGGCCGTAATCCCTGTCGTGTACGGCGGAGCCACAGGAACATTCACCCGATTCGCTGGACCAGGCGGAAGGTTTAGTTTCGGCACTGCGGTTGCGATGCCTGAGAAAATCTTCGAGAGCCAGCTGCCCGAAGTATCACCAGCTGCAGCCGCTTCGTAAGTGCCCGCCGTTGGAGCGACGCCAGGCGCGCCGTACTGGATATCAAACAGCGATGGATCGACGGTTGTGTCTGGTACCTGATAGAGCTGCGGCGAGATCGGCTCCGTCGGACTGCCAGGCAAGCTAAAGTCCTGAATGAATGACGCGTCGTCGCCCATGCCCAACAGGTGCCGTCTCATAGGCTCCTCACTGCAAAGATCGCGAGCGCTGCCACCGCCAGCAGCGGCAGAATCGAACCTCCGCCGGTCGGACTCAGAAACGACGCGCCACCGCCGCCCGTGATGCTCGAGAGAATTCCGCCGGCCGACTGTGCGATCGTCGGCTTCGTGTACGTAAGCGAGTAACTGCCGCGCGACGACAAGCCGTAGTGATCGCCGGCGACGTTGCACACCTGCACTGTTCCACCGCCTGCCTGAAAGACAGCAATAGCCATATCGACCGATGGCTTGATGTCTTGACAGCCAACGCAACACGAGACCGTGCAGCTCTTGTCGCACTTGTGCCCGTAGGGCATGCCCGCGCACGGCGAGCTCGTCGACGTCGGCCCGCCGCAGCTCGCGCCACAGTTCGAGGTATCCGCGCGGCCCGGTCCGGTGGTGAACGGGCAAACCCCCTGCCAGAATTGTGTGTAGAGTTGCTGCACAGCGCTCGCAGCTTGCGATGCTGAAATGTTTTTCGATGAATCGTTTGAGTTGGCCGCGTCAAAGATTGCCTTCATGCCACCATCGAACGCCTGCACCGCAGAGCTTACTGCCGCGTTTTCCGTTTGTGCGCCCTTCGCGCGTGCCGCGTGCGCAGCCCACAGCCCGGCGATGATCGATCCCACAATGGCAATGCCGGCGCCGATCAGCGGAATCGCCAGCGAGCCCGCGGCGATCGTCCCGCTCGAGGTGAGCGCACTCGTCGCCACTCTCGAGCCCACCGCCGCGCCAGCTTGAATCGACTGCGAGGTGTAGTCGCCTAGGCTCCATCCCTGAAGGTACAGCGGAGTGCGCGGCGCATTCACTGTCGGCGCCGGAGCATGAGAGCGCCGCCTCGCCCCATGGCGCCGCGCCTCCGCGTCTAGAAATCCCATCTGATAAAGCGGGATGCCCGGAGCGACAACCGTCGGCGATGGCGAGTAGGTTCTCATTTGCGCATCATCTTGAACGCGACCAGCGCGCCCACGCCGGCGAGCAGCGCGTTAGGAATTTGCACGCCGCCGATCGTTGTCGAGCCGCCGAGCCAGGCTGTAATTCCCGTGCCCGGAGCCGTGCCCGGCGCATAGCAGTTCCCTGTCGTCGCATCTTGCGTGTATCCGGTCGGGCATGTGTTGGCAGCCACGGTCGGCGCCGGCGCCGGTGACCCGGATTGATCCGGAAGATAGAGCGAGTACGGATTGTGCCAATCCGATGTGCAGTTGCCGGCCGCGTCTTGATATTGCCCCGCGGGACACGGACCGCTCACAGTTGGCCCAACGACCGGATAGGTAGGCGGTGGAGGCTGCGGCACTTTGTTGGTTGCGCCAGAGCCACCCGGCACGTGCAGGCGCTGATACCGCTGTACCGGCACTTCGCCGCAGCCCCACGCCGGACAGATTCGCCCCGGAGGCAGAGGCGCGTAGTCTTTGACGATCGACGTCGGCCCAAACGCCGCATGCGAAGCTGGCATCACTGCGCGCACCGCACCGAGCGCGCGATAATTGCCGGGCGCCACCGCAAAGCCCGCCGTGCGTTCCTCTTGAAACGCGTGCACCGTGTTCGCCCCGCCCGAGGCATTTGGCCGCGGCCTCAGTTCGGCCGAGCTGCGATAGACGAAATCGGAATGGTTCTCGCCTTCTGCCAGTCCCGTGCCACCCCACCACGGTGAGGCCCACGGCCCGTAACTCGGTGGTGCCGGTGGACCCTCTTGCCCGTGCGGTGCTTCGGATCCGATCTCTTGCAGATCCGCAGTGCGAAAACCTTTCGAGTCTGCCGCAATGAACCCGTGATACTGCCCGCCCTCCGGTCCACCCGGAATTCCCAGACGCCAGCCCGACCAGGCCATCGGAGGCACGGAAACAAACGCGCCCATGCCGTGATCGAGAACTCGCGCCGGTCGTCTCATTTCGGCCCTCGCATCGCAAACAGCACGAGCCCGCCCAGGAGTACCCACGGCATGATCCCGGACATAGAGAACGCCCCGCCGGTCATGGTTCCCGGCGCCAGGTAGCCAGACTGTGGCAGACCGTATCCCGGGGAGTACGGAGTCATGAAGCTGCCATACGGGCTCGTGGAGTATTGGCCGTAGGGAGTCGACGCCGAGGAGGGGCGGCCAGCAACCGACGAGATGATCGTCGGCACCTCCGCGATCGACTGCTGCAGGATGTCCATCCCGGTGACGTCGTCCCCCAGGCCCACCGTCCCGTAGGAACCGAGCCCGAACGGCCGACGAGACTTCGCGACGCCGCTAAGATCCTGATACGCATCTTCGGTGAGCGACCAGGCCCGCTTGCGGAAGTACACCGGCGGATCCACGCCAAACTGTGAATCTGCTCGAGCTGCGTCCATTGATACCCATTGCCCCGAGCCGACCGGCGCCTCCGCTTGCATGTACACGTGCGAGAACTCTTGCGGCGCGTCCGGATTCGCGCTGATCGTGATCAGCCGTGCCGGGTAGCCGAGCGCCAGGGCAAAGGCCCCGAGCAGCATCGAGATGTCGTCGCAGTCGCCGGCACGGATCTTGAGCAGTTCCTGCGGTGGGTACAATTTTTCCTTCGTAAGTGGGTCTTTTGTGAACCGGATATTCGACTTTACCCACTCGTAAAGTGCATTCAACTCCCCGAATTCGTCGTATGCGGGCACGCTGCGCACGATATCGACAGCTTTGCGCACGAAACTCGCATCCGCAAGAGCCGCGCCGACTAGTTGCCGCATGAGTTTGATCGTCTGACCGGTGCCAGCTTCCCCGGTGAGGAGCGGAGCGCGGTAGGCAAGACCGAGAGCGGGAGGCTCGGAGACGAAAATCGGCACGCACACCCTTTCGTGAGATTTCCTCGAGAGTCAGGAAACTACCGCCGCGACGTGGTGTGATCGCCCGAGAAGGCGAGCGCCGCAGCGGAGTTCCCGATGCGCTTCCCACACTGCGGCCTGTGGAAAACAAAGGCAAGGTTTTTGGTGCTAGCACCGGTTGGCCCAACTGCTCACCAACTGGGTGCACCAACCAGCACCAGGCAGCACTTTTCCCGAAAACCCTTGACCTTGCCTGTGGAAAACTGCCATGATCGGCACCTAGGAGCTCGGTGTGGGCGCCGGGAAAGCGGTTTTGGTGTGAAAACTGCAACGGAAACACCCACCAACGGCTCAACTGTCGTCGAAACCACTACCCGCCGGCGAATTCTTCCCGCTGCCGACCTAACCCCAGCCAGCCGCACCACCCCCGACTATTGGGAATACCTCGCCGCCCTCGACAAGAACCCTGACGAGTGGGAGCACCACGTCGTCTACGTCTACCGCGTCGACCCGAAGCCCTCGACGCCCGTCGATAAGTGCACTCAATTCATGACGATGCCCGACGGCCAGAGGGTGCCCATGTCGGATCGCGAGGAGATGGAGTTTGCCGTCGTTAAGCGCTGGGGCGGCCGGGACTTCCGCTTCATCGTGAAACGCCACTCTGAACGAATCACCGAGACGCACATCCTCGCCGACGCCCCGCCCAGGCAGATCGCACCGATGGAGCCAGTCAACGGCAATGGCAACGGTGCCACCGTGACTCCATACCAGAGCGGAACCATGAGCGAGGCAGGCTCGACCGCGTACGTCGCCGGCCAGGCCATGCACGCGCTCACCAATCAGGAGCGCCAGAGCGCCGAGATCGGCTTTCGGGCGATGGCTGTCGGCGCCGAGGCTCTCGAGCGTGCTGCCAACGTCAACCGCAACGCCCCGCAGCAGAGCGCACCGTCCGACGATCTTACCCGTCAGTTCATGCAGGCGATGATCTCTCGCATGATGGCGCCCCCACCTGATCCGCTCGATACGCTCACTAGATTGCTCACGATCATGCACACAGCGGGAGGCGGAGGAGGAACCGGCGTCGCCTCGAGTCCGATCACCGATCAGTTACTCACTGCAGCCGTGCAGCGCTTTCTGAATCCGGCCCCATCAGGCCCGGCCGTGAGCACCGGCGCTGAGCTCGTCCGTACCCTTCCCCAAGTTGCCATGACCGCGGTGGAGGGTTTGCGCGAGTGGCGCGCCGGCATGGAAGCGCAGCGCGATACCGTCGCCATCGCCCGCGGCGCCGCGGCAGTTCCGCCGCCACAAGGACCGCGGCCGGCACTTCCACCGCAACAAGCGCCGACGCCCAACCCCGCACCAAATGGAGCCACCACCGTGCAGCCACCCTCGCTCGAATTCCTCGAGACGAAGATCATGGAATTTTGGCGTGAGCCGATCTCGACCACCGAGGCCGCGGAGAAGGCACTCGACTTTCTCACGCTTACCGCGCCCGACGCCCTCGACCATCTCGCAGGTCTCGGCGAGACCGGACTCACGCAGCTCTTTGGTTCGCGCCAGATTTTGAAACCAGCGACGCAGAACATGCCGCGGCTGCTCGAGTTCGTCCGCGCACTACTGAAAATGCACGCCGAAGATAAAGCGGAGAGCGAGCGCAAGCCGAACTAATGCCGACGCTATGCCCCTTGCAGTCATCCCGAAACGCGAGCCCGCCACCGCAAGCGCTGAGATCCGCCGCGCCCGCGACATCCTGCGCGACGTCTTGCTGCGTGACGACGAAGGCGACGACGCGGCACTCACCGGCCAGGTCTCAACCGGATTAAACGAAATCACCTGCCAGCTGGACAATCTCGCCGGCTTGCAGCATCTCTTTGAAGCGTGGAGCGGCTAAATGAAGCGTTGGGAACCGGATCCAGTCAAGCGCCTGGTGCGAATCCTTGAGGCAGTTCAACCCCACATTGTTGCGCTATTCGAGAGTACGTTTCAAAATAAGAGCCCACATGTCCGGGCAGTTGCACGGAAGCTAAGGCGGCGTAAGGGCCTGAGTCCCCGGACTCGACAATACCTCGACTCGATAGCAACTCCCAGATCGTCATCGCAACTTGCACTTGTGTCACAAAAAGCGCAAAGATCATCTCATGCTCTTGCTTTGTCACGGGGTTCATCTCCTTCGGAAAGAATTGAGAGTTCAGACCGGAAGATGATAACCCCCGTGGCGAAGCGGAATCCCGTGAAGCCCATCCGCCGATCTCGCGTGTGACTTTCGTAACCGTTACCTACAGCATTACCCCG
>Ga0307475_10000526_pt1 | contig 22751 bp, 13 predicted proteins | sample atmos_gasesECM1C_FD_203317 | JGI IMG/M metagenome (GOLD analysis project Ga0307475, IMG submission 203317) | Hardwood forest soil microbial communities from Morgan-Monroe State Forest, Indiana, United States - atmos_gasesECM1C_515 | ecosystem: Environmental > Terrestrial > Soil > Temperate... | reverse complement strand
CTCCCTCCGAAACTTTCCGCACCCGGGAGCACTGCGCCAGTTTCCGGTTTGCTCGTCAAACGGGGAATGCCTTTTCTCGGGGAACAAACAGCTTTCTTTCACCGTATATCGCCGTCAGGAGGAAGGTCATGAACCCCAAAGGCGTAGTGATACTCCGACTCCAAGTACTATTCCTATTGATCGTCAGCTTCGCAAGTCGGGGTTCGGCGGCTAACAAGGGTTTCGTGATCGCCATGGGTGGCGGTAACGGGACTCCCGAAATCTATGAGAAGTGGAAAGCCCTGGGCGGTGGAACAAACGCTCACGTGGTGCTCATTCCCACGGCCAATAATCCTGGAGAGGACATCGCGCCAGTTGTTGAGGGGTTAAAGCACGTCTTCGGTGTGCAAGAGGTGTCGGTCCTGGACACGAAAGATCGTGCCAAGGCGAACTCCACCGAATTCGTGGCACCCTTAAAGCGGGCTACGTTTGTGTTTATCGATGGCGGGCGGCAATGGCGATTGGCCGACGCTTACTTAGGCACGCGCGTGGAACGTGAACTGCGAAATGTGTTGAAGCGTGGTGGAGTGATTGCCGGCAGTTCCGCCGGGGCCAGCATTCTGGCTTCCTATCTGGTGAGGGGTGATCCAAAGGGTGCCGAAGTGATGATGGCGGAAGGCCACGAGCGCGGTTTTGGTTTCATACCGAATAGCGCAATAGATCAGCATGTTTCAGAGCGTCATCGCGAACGTGATTTGGAGCCAGTCATCGCGGCGCATCCGAAACTGCTGGGTATCGGGATTGATCCCAACACGGTTATCGTGGTGCACGAAGATCAATTTGAAGTACTCGGCAGCGGCAAAGTCACCATAACGCAAGCGGGCCAACAGCAGTACTCGATCTCCTCCGGCAGGCGCTTTGACCTGCGAAAACGGAAGCCACTGTGAGCCAATTACGACCTGAACGGGCAGCCTCTCGGCGGAGAACCTTGAATCAGGGGAAATAGACGTAATTGTTATGTTCTGGTCGCTTGTCGGCAAACTGGAAGTTATCCAGGTCGAGCCGATCAGTAACGATAAGTCGGCTTGTAGGAAGTGATCTCCGCGCTTGGCATCGACTCTGGACGGATTACTGGCAACCCGGAAGTGATCCGCCTGTCCGTGCAACGCATGCCGGACAAGGCACCGACCCGCCGGGCGTTTCTCAATCTGAGCCACGACCGGGGCCTCCCCAAGAAAATCCTTGACAACCGGTATACCGATACGATAACATAGTCCATGTTACCTCGACGGCTAACCCTTCCTCCACACCCTCCCGTCAAGCTAACCCCTTCACCATCACACTCTTGCAAACTCTTTTGCGCTCCCCAAAATGTCAACTCCCATCAAATCAGTAACTTCCAAACTCTTTTTGCAAAACACTCGGGGTGGCGGTACATCCGCTTCAAGCTTCCGGTTCCAGCGCCCGGCCTCAAGTCTCGAACTTCCAGTCACTTGCAGCCTCTTCGGCCTCTCTTTGCTCTCTTTTTCGAGCTCCCGTTCTTTATTTTCAACAGCTTGCAGCCTCTTTTCCAAAAACACCCGGGGTGGGGATGCCTCCGTGACGCTTGACACCCACACCACACGGTGGATACTGGGCAAACAGAGCAGGAGTACCCAACCATGAACACGGTGAAACCAACGTTGGCGAATCAGCTTGGCCCGCTCAGGGGCCTGGAAGAGTGGGACGACTTCGTCAAGACTCGCTATACCGAGGAGAAAAAGACCGACGAATTCCGCGATTACAGCGAAACTACCCCCCCGCGCGTTCGCGAGTTTTACCGCCAAAATCACGCTTACCAGACGCGCGATTTCGTTCTGAACAAGAAAAAACAATTCCTCGCCAGGAACCGCGCCCAGATGGGCATCTGGGAGGCTATGGAATTTCTCAACACCTTGGTCGACGAAAGCGACCCAGACACCGAGCTCACCCAAATCGAACATTTGCTGCAAACCTCGCAGGCCATCCGGCGCGACGCTAAACCCGATTGGTTCGTTCTAACCGGGCTTATCCACGACCTCGGCAAGATTCTCTGCCTCTGGGGCGAGCCGCAATGGGCCGTCGTCGGTGACACGTTTCCGGTCGGTTGCGCATGGTCGCCCAAAATCGTCCTGCACGAATATTTCGCGCTCAACCCCGATGCCAAAATTCCCGCCTATCAGACTCAGATGGGCGTTTATTCCGAGCATGGCGGGCTCGATCAGGTGGACCTGTCTTGGGGGCACGACGAATATCTATATCACGTCGTCAGAGATCATCTGCCGCAAGAAGCGCTGTACATGGTCCGCTATCACTCGTTCTATTCGGCGCACCGTGAGGGTGAATATGAATATCTCATGGACGATGGCGACAAGCAGATGTTCCGATGGGTGCGCGAATTCAACCCCTATGACCTCTACTCCAAGACTAAGGAGCGGCCGAACGTCGAGGAGCTGCGCCCCTATTACGAAGACTTGATTGCAAAATACTTCCCCGCGAAATTGAATTGGTAATCGGATCGACTCAAAAGCGGGTTGCTCGCATTTCTTTTGGAACGACAGCATTCTTCGAGGCCCGGCCTAGGATGCCACTCCGGCGATGGTCACCGGATTACAGTGGTGGTAAAATTCACGCTGAACTTTCATGACTACCGCCAAAACTCTCTACCAAAAGATCTGGGACAGTCACGTTGTCCACGAAGCGGCGGGGCAGCCCGCGCTCATCTACATCGACCGCCACCTCATCCACGAAGGCACGTCCCCGCAAGCCTTCGCCGGCCTGCGCGCAGAGGGACGCAAGGTCCGCCGCCCCGATCTCACTTTTGCGGTGATGGATCACTCCGTCCCGACCACCGATCGCACACTTCCCATCATCGACACCGACGCGCGCCTGCAATTCGAGGCGCTCGAGAAAAATTGCCGCGAATCCGGCGTGCGCCTCTTTGACATGCACAGCAAGCAGCAAGGCATCGTGCACATCATCGGGCCGGAGCTGGGCATCACGCAGCCGGGCCAAACCATCGTCTGCGGCGATAGCCACACCTCCACGCACGGCGCCTTCGGCACGCTGGCGTTCGGCATCGGCACCAGCGAAGTCGAGCACGTGCTCGCCACGCAGTGTCTCTCGCAATCGCGTTCCAAGACACTGCACATCGTGGTCAGCGGCAAGCGCCCCGCCGGGGTCACCGCCAAGGACATCATTCTCGCCATCATCGGAAAAATCGGCATCAGCGGCGGCACCGGACACGTCGCGGAATATGGCGGCGAAGCCATCCGCGGCCTCTCCATGGACGGCCGCATGACCGTCTGCAACATGACCATCGAAGGAGGCGCGCGCGCCGGCATGGTCGCCCCAGATGACACCACCTTCGCTTATCTCGAAGGCCGCCCGTTCGTCCCGCGCGGCAAGGCATTTCTGGAAGCGGTCGAGCGCTGGAAGCAACTGCGTAGCGACGCCACCGCCAAGTTCGACATGACTGTGGAGCTGAACGCAAAGGACATCGCTCCGCAAGTCACGTGGGGCACCAATCCCGGCATGGTCACCGGCGTGACCGCCCGTGTGCCCGACCCACACTCCTTCAGCGATCTAAACGATCAGAAAGCGACGGAACGCGCCCTGATCTACATGGGCCTGAAAGCTGGCACACCGATTGTGGACATTCCCATCGATCGCGTGTTTATCGGCTCCTGCACCAATTCCCGCATCGACGATCTGCGCGCCGCCGCGCAGTTCGTCGTCGGCAAGCACGTGGCCCGCAGCATCAAGCAAGCGCTGGTCGTTCCCGGCTCGCGCGGCATCAAGGCGCAAGCCGAAAAAGAGGGTCTGGACAAGATCTTCACCGCCGCCGGTTTCGAGTGGCGCGATGCCGGCTGCAGCATGTGCATCGGCATGAACGCCGACGTCCTGCCGCCCCACGAGCGCAGCGCCAGCACCTCCAACCGCAATTTCGAGGGCCGCCAGGGCAAAGACAGCCGCACCCACCTGGTCAGCCCGCTAATGGCCGCCGCAGCCGCCATCGCCGGCCACTTCGTCGACGTTCGCGACTTCGACGTCGCCCCGGTGGAGTAGTTTCGCGCGATGCACAACGATCCGGACTATGTCACCCTTTCCCTGATATTGGCCATGTTCGTTACTAGCGTTACCTGGGTTGTTTTGGAGGCGCGGCACAGTGATCGGCTTGGCAAAGATAGGACTCCGATGTCGCCACGTACTCGCAATTTGCTGATGTGGCTAGGATTCATTGAAATCGCTGCGATAACATTTTGGCAAACGCAACACGGGAGTGTCCCCTATCCGTGATTTTTGGAAGCAATGCGACGCCCTTCTAGCTGAGTGTTAAATCGCCGTAGGGAGAGGAAACAAATGCAACCGTTCTCAACACATAGTGGCAAAGTGATGCCGCTCGACCGCGTCAACGTGGACACCGACCAGATGGTGCCCAAGCAATTCCTCAAGGCGCTGACCCGTGAAGGCTTCGGCCGCATTTTGTTTTATGACTGGCGCTACCTGTCCGGCGAGAAGCCGAACCCGCAATTCGTGCTGAATTTTCCGCGCTACAAAGGCGCATCGGTTCTGCTCACGCGCGCCAACTTCGGCTGCGGCTCCAGCCGCGAACACGCTCCCTGGGGGGTAAAAGACTACGGCTTCCGCGTAATTCTGTCGCCGAGCTATGCCGACATTTTCTACAACAACTGCTTCAAAAACGGGATTCTGCCCGCGGAGCTCAGCGAAGAACAAATCGAGGAATTGTTTCAGCGCACCGAAAAAGAAGAAGGCTATTCGCTGACGGTAGACTTGCCGAGCCAAACCGTCACCGACAATCACGGCCTGAAGTACAAATTTGAGATCGACCCGTCCCGCAAAGAAGTCCTGCTAAAAGGCCTCGACGACATCGGCACCAGCCTGCAACACGAACCCGGAATCGCCGCGTACGAAAAAGCCCACGCCGCCACCGCCACCATGTACGACCCCGTCGACATAAAAAACTACAGCAACGGCCGCTGAAAAAGTTTCCGGTTTCCAGGCTGCAGTTTCTGCCTCGCTGTTTCAACTCGCTGTTTCCCCGCTCGGTCTGAAATTTTCTGTCGCCAAAAAAGAAAACGGGGAAGGCCGGACTGGCCTTCCCCGTTTTCAAGGCGAGTCGATGAAACTCGCCGGAAGAAGTTAGAAGCGGAAGCGCAGACCAAACTCTATCTGCCGCGGTGTGTTGCCCTGGGTGTTGAGCACGCCCCAACCGGCAGGATTCGAAATGTCCTGAGTGGGGTTGGCAAACACCAGGTGGTTGAAAACGTTAAGGAAGAGGAACTGGAACTCGGTAGAGAAGCGCTCCGAGATTCGAATGTTCTTCTTCAGGCTGAGATCCACGTTCCAGTAGGGCAGCCCGCGAATTGCTCCCTGACCGGCGCCGTCGCGGCGCGTGTCCACGCCCAGAATCGGGGCGCGGAACTGGCCGAAGGAAGCAACGGGATCCCTGAAGATGTTGAGGCAAGACCCGGCGGTGCAATCCTGCTGGGCAATGCCGTTGCCGAATGCGTCGGTGCCACCGGCGACGCCGTTATGGACGGAGTTGCCCTGGGTGACTGCGGTCGTGTTGGTGCACTGCTCGTTGTTGAAGAAGTTGACGCCGTCACCCGAGCCGTAAGCCTGAGCGTCGGTCTGTGTATTGCAATACAGCGGCAAGCCGCTGCCTGCGGTAAAGATGGGCGAGATGCTCCAGCCGCCCAGAGCGCGACCGATGAAGCCTTTCTGGCTGCGGTAGAACGGCGGATCGTAGACGATGAAGACGTTGTACACAAACTTACGATCGAATCCCTGATAACCGTACATGTTGTCGAGGTTGAAGGGATCGTTCGGAGTGTACGCACTGGTGGCCTGAACGAATGCCCCGGTGCCGAGCGCCTTACTGAGAGTAAAGTTCTGTTGTAGGGTGACGCCGTGCCAATCGTTCATCTTGAGGGAGACGAAGCCGGCATTGTAGTTACCGTGGCCGACGCTGGCGTTGACGCCTACGCCGCTGGAGAGTTGGCCGTTTCCGCCGCAGGTGGCGGTTCCAAGGGGCGTGCCGCAATTCACCGGGCCGCCAATGATAGGGCTGTTCAGCATGCTGCGCTGGAAAGTAAACCCGGGCAGCGTTTGCTGCTGGCCTTGCGGCACCAAGCCACCATTGGCATTGGTACAGCCCCCAGCCGTGTTGCAAATTGGCCCGCCGCCGATGCCACCCTTATCCAGAGCGGACCAAAGGCTCCAGACGCTTTGCGTGGCGAAATTGCTGAACCGCTTGGATGTAACGGCAGCGGTGCAACTGGCAAAGCCGGTGCAGTAGCCAGTACCGGCCAGCGCCGTTTCGAAGAAGGGCTGGGGGGTAACTGCCGCAACGGCCGCGGCCTTACCGGCAGCGCCGCAGGCACCTGCCGATTGCACGCAACCCATGGTGGTTTCGACGGCGGCATAAGCGTCCGCGAACGTTTGTCCGCCAAGGGTCATCATGTAAGGCACGGCGTTAATGTTAATGGGTTGATATTCGTGGGTAATGCGGCGGCCGATATAGCCAACTTCTAGTAGTATTTTGTTGGTTAACTGACGCTGGATGGTAACGTCAAAGGAATCAACCACGTTGGGCCGGAAGTGCGGATCCAAGGATTCGCCCGCGGCCGCGGAGACATCGTTGATACCCGGGAAAACAGGCTGAGGCAGCGTGGGCCTGGCAGCCGGTATCGGAGCCGTGTTGCCATCCACGCCGACGCGGAATGCGTTGGCTGCAGTAATGGCAGTGTTACCGTTCCCGCCGCATTGGGGCGTGCCACCGACAATATTTCCGACGCGGCACTGTACGGGCTGAATGAGACCGGTGCCGAGGAGCGGCACGAGGACGAGATCCACACCGTTCAAACGTCCGTAGACTCGGCTATAACCGCCGCGGACGACGCTCTTGCCGTGCCCAAACATTTTGCCGAGGAGCCCGTTGTCGAAGGTTGGGTTCCACGCAGCGGCAACGCGCGGACTGAAGGAGCCGTAGAACGGATCGTAGGGGTACTTCAACCCGTTTGCCGTGTTGCCAACAAGGGCGAAACCGACTTGAGGATTGTAAACCTGGCCCTTCAGAGCAGCCGCTTTCCGTTGGGTAAGGTAGGCTTGAACGTCGAGGTCCTGACCGCTTGCGTCTACCAATTCAACCTGCTTGCCGCTCTCTTCAGTCGGAGGCATCTCGAGAGTCCAGCCCAAGCCATAGGTAAGGGTAAAGCTCGGCTTCATATGCCAGGAGTCGCTGAAATAAACGTTGTAGTACGGAATGGTACTTTTATCGAATGCAGGGGTAAGAGGGGGATTTAAGGTGAGATTGTTGCCGACGCGCGTGTAGGCGATTTGCGCGTCGGTGACGATCCCTGTGACGGCGGCATAGTCACGACCCCAAGTGATTGCGCTGGCGCCGGCGGGCGTTGTTGCGGAGACGTCCACCAGACCCGAACCGGCACTGTCCCCGAGCTGGTAGGTGGTCGTGTAGTTGATGCCACCACCGTTATCGGTGCGCTGGTGATAGTCCCAGTTGCGCTGATAGGCACCGCCGAACTGGAAGAGGTGGTTGCCTTTCAGCATGGTGAGGTCGTCGCGGAAAAAGTAATCATGCCCATCCCAGAATCTGGTACGAATATCCTGTGTGTCAACGTTGTAAGGCGTCAAGCTATCGTAGTGACGCTCGCCGAGGGGCTCAAGAGCTCCGCCCAAACCAGCAAGCTGGGGCGGACCGCCGGAATCACCCCACTGCCAGAAGTTGCGCAGATAGCTGAAGTGGAAGTCGTTGGTGGTATTGGAGGTAATGTTGGTGGTCACGCCGGCCACGAGGTACCAAGGCTGTTGGGGACGGCTCGACAGGGCAGTGGGTGTACCCAACGTGCCGCCCAAGACGCCACCGATGTCCACTTGAGAAGTGGTGGCGCGAGTCAGTTTGTAGTAGCGATAGCTCCCATTGAAGTGCCATTTTGAGCCGAAGTCGTGGTCAATACGGACAACGGCGAAGTTGTCGTTCTGCGGGATGGCAATATTGGCTTTGAAGCCCTGTTCGTTAACGCCGTCGCAGCGGCTGCCGAAAAGAGAACCTGTGATGGAGGAACCCGTGCAACCGGGGTCGTTGGGCAGTGGCATTAGAGCCCACAATTGTTGAACCGCAGGACTGATTCCGATCCCTCGGGGATCGCAGGCGGCCGTTCCGGCCGATCCACAATTTGTTCCAGTCTTCAAGTTGAAGACAGTGGGGACCGGAGGGCTGGCTACGGGGTCCGCTTGGCAGGCTGTGTTGCACACGCTGAAATGCAACAAACCAGCGCGCATGTCAGCGGATGGAACAGCTCTTTCAATCGTCGAAGAATTGTTCCAACGGAAGCCCTGATAGTTGAAGAAGAAGTAGGTCTTGCCGCCAAGAATCGGCTTCGGAATGATGGGACCGCCGAAGGCGCCGCCGAAGCGGTTGTAATGGAAGCTGGGGATTGGCGTTCCGGACGCGTTATTGTCCCAAGTGTTGGCGTTGAAATTGTTGTCCAGATAATATTCGTAAGCGGTGCCATGCCAAGCGTTGGTGCCGCGCTTGGTGACGACCTGAACCTGCGCTCCGGCGGAATTGTTGAAGTCCGCGGTCTGGTTGGTGGTGCTGACTTTGAATTCTTCGACGCTGTCGGAGGGAGTGGGCATCACGCCCGTGGGCACGCCGCCTGCGTTTCCCCCACCTCGAAGACCGGTGCCAGCCGCGATTCCGGTGGGATCGCCGCCGAAGCTGGGGGTATAAACCTGCATGCTGCCATCCATGTCGTTGGTGTTGTTGCCGCCGTCGAGCATGAAGGTACTTTGATCGACTACGGCCCCGGCCACGCTGCCGTCAGGGGCCACGCCGGGCTGCAGAGCAACGAAGGTGCTGACGTCGCCACCGATTGAGGGTAGCGCGTCCAGCGACGCTCCGGTAATGGTGTTACCGACGCTGGAATTCATAGTCTGGAGTTCGGAGTTCGTCGCGGTGACCTCGACCGTTTCAGAAACGGAGCCAAGCTCAAGCTTCAGGTCGACAGTGAGAGGAACGCCGATGCTCGCGGTAACGATTGTTTTCGTGATACGGAAGCCGGGCTTGCTAACGACAATTTCATGATCGCCAGAAAGCACGTTGGCGAAAAAGTAGCGACCCGCATCGTTGGTGGCCGTCGAACGAGGCGTGTTCGTCGCTTTGTCCGTAAGCTTAACGGAGGCGCCGACTACGAATGCACCGGAGGAATCGGTGACTATCCCGGCGATGCTTGTTGAACTAGCCGCTTGCGCGTGGAGCGAGGCTGGGCACAGCGCAAAGAGGCAGAGCAAAGCGGCGAACATCGCGACGAATTGTGTTTTGAGAGAAAAAGATGCGAACGCAAACTTACAGCGAGAAAGACCTGACATAGGACCACTCTCCCACCACAAAGATTTTACAGACCCCTCGACCGTTAAACGTATTGGCTATATAAATCGCCGCGCGACGAATGTCAAGTACAGATAATATGTAGATAAAATTTAGCCACAAAATTGGTAGTACCATTACCTGACACCTAACAAGCCTCCCGATCTTCGCCGTTTGCCTTTTGCCAAAGTGGCTCCCGATTTGCCCGCGTCTGTTTGTGTTCCCTGCGGGAACGGGCTGGCCATTTAGCGGGAGATTCGCAATGAAACGGGAATCCTGTGTGGCCCGCTTCCAGAACCTTGACACAACGCGTGCAAGGCGTTTACATGCAGCTTCTATGATCGGGCGATGACGGCATGTCTCAGGGCTAGCAGCATTAGCAACGCTGCTTCCCTGCGCCGGTGCTTGGGGCGCTAACGATCCGAACCAAAGCTGGATCCAGGCACGCCCCGAAAAAGTCCACGCCGCCACGGCCACCATGTTCGAGCAAGTCGAAATAAAGTATTACTCCAACGGTCGGTGACGAAGGCAGCGGCTCACGATGTGAGCAAGAAAATGGCTTCACCAAAGTGAACCCCGCGGCCGCAATGCATGAACTCATCATAAAGTAAAGGAACTCGCACCGGGTTCAAGTAACTCGCCGCGAATTGCTAGATTTCATATATCAAGAATGCATACTTCCATATACTCGTGCTCGCTGCTCAGCGTTCCATTCCCCTCTGACCCGAAATAAATCATTCTGAATCATAGGGTTACCATCCAGCGATTCTATTTTGTTGACGTGGCAATGATATTGCCGCTGCATCGTTCAGTATTTTCCGAGATTTCCGAGTACTTCCCTACTGCATTGTTGGGGCGGGGTTTCGAAAATTCACAGGACTCCAAGGCGGTTTATCTTAATCATCGAGGGAGAATCCATGACTTCATCTACGAAGAAGTGGCTGTGCTGTATGGTCATCTTTGCAGTGGTCGGCCTGCTGCTGGCGGCCGGCGGGGCGTACGGGCAAAGCGCTGGATTTGCGAACATTAATGGCCGAGTCATCGATCCGAAGGGGGCTACTGTACCGGACGCGACGGTAACGGCCATAAACGTCGACACCGGTCTCTCGCGGACCACCACGACCACGTCGGATGGGATTTATCGTTTCGAGAATTTGCAACCCGGCGTGTATGACATCACCGTCGATGCGAGCGGATTTGCCAAGTTCCAGGCGAAGGGAGTCAGAATCCTGGTTGGTGAAACGCGCGACGTAAATGCCACGATGGTGCTATCGGGGCAAGTGTCGATGGTCTTAGTCACTTCGGAAGTGCCGCTGGTTGAGACAACCAAGACGGACGTTTCGATCAACCTCGACGACCGAGACGTGGCCGACCTGCCGACCACGACGTCGTTTGGAGGGCTCGGCGGCGTGGCTAATGACTGGCAGGGGCTGGCCTACTCAGCTCCGGGTATGCGCACCGACTACACCGGCCTTAGCAGCGAACTCATTGGACCTGGAATGGTCAACAGCAGAGGCGTTGTCCACAACGTAGATGGTGCGGACATTTCCGATGTGTCTACCTCCACGCGCGACGCCTTGGGCGCTACCGTCGAAGAGGTGAAGGAATTCCAAGTCATCACGAACAACTACAACGCCGAATACGGCCAGGCGGGTGGTGTGATCCTAAATGTGATTACCAAATCCGGAACGAATCAGATTCACGGCGATGGCCACGCTTACATCCGCGGGCGAAACATGAACGCCTCTGATTTCTTTTACAACCAGTCCGGCGCCAATCCGGCAGGATGCCCAGCGAGCGATTTCACTGCAGGTACGCAGACGTCGGTCCAGGGTTGTGGACGCGCACCGTTCTACAAGCACGAATACGGATTCACCGCCGGAGGGCCTTTTGTTAAGGACCGCCTGTTCTGGTTTACCAGCTTGGAGCAGGTCCAGCAGGGCGTACCCACAATCACGACGCCCTTCGGGATAGCGGAAGCCACCAGTTCGCCAACTACAGAGCTACTCTGGTCGGCCAAGGTGGATGCCAAGCTCACCGACAAACACACCCTTACGGCACGATTCAATGTACAGCGCGACCTGTCCGATAACGCAGTCGTACAGACCGGTCTTGCTGTAGATTCTAGCGGTCTGGTCTCATCGGTTGTCCATGACCACGTTCTGAACCTCGCCATGATATCGACGCCCACCGCACACACGGTGAATGAGGCGCGGTTCGCCTGGCACCACACGTTAACGGGGACGCCGGACAAGAGCTTGGTTCCCGGCCAGGCGTTCGCTAATGCGTATCTGGGTGCGGACTTCTGTTGCCCGCAAGCCGGCAACAATAACCGCTTCCAATTCATCGACAATGTCTCTTGGACGCACGGTTCCCATACGATAAAGACCGGTGCGCTCATCCAGCACCTGGCGTTTGATTCCTTGTTTACGCAGTTCCGCCTGGGCCGGTTCGAGAATTTCGTGCCGGGTAACTGCACAGACCCTGCTTTCCCGCAGTTTCCTCAGGCACAAGGGCAGTGCCCGACATCCTTTACTGTCGGGGTTGGCGACGCTTTCAACCACATACCCGACACAGCGTATGGCGTCTATGTACAGGACACGTGGCAGATCAGACGGAACCTAACCATGAACTATGGGCTGCGCTACGATATTGAGGATGGGGCGTTCACTGGCGGCACGATCAACCGAATACAGGATGTCACGATCCCGCAAGGTGGCTGCCTGCAACGGAACGGAATCATCCCCGCATGCGGACACGATCACAACAACTGGCAGCCTCGCCTCGGCTTCGCGTGGAGTCCAGACTTCCAACAGGGTCCCCTGCACATGCTCTTTGGCGATCCCGGCAAGTCCGTGGTCCGCATTGCTGGCGCGGAGATTACAGAACTGGCCTACCTGAACGTTGTCTTGGACTCGCTGAACTTCGATGGCGTCAGCCTCAATACTGCTGGAGCCGACACCACTACACAACTTGGACGAGATATACTTAAGCAGTTCCCGAACTTCCCCAGCCAAGTCCAACTGCAGGGACTTCTTACTCCCGGCTTCTTCGGAAGAATTCGTCCCATTTCCCCGACGATCAAGAACCCAGAGATTCACCAGGCTTCACTGTCCATCACCCGGCAGCTTGGACCTAGCTTCGTCTTCAGCGCCGGTTACCAAGGCGTTTTCGGCAGTGGACTTTTCGGCGAAACCGACCAGAACTTCCCACAGCCGATTGCCGACCCGGCGCATCCGGGCTTTTTCTACCTGCCGCCGCGGCCAGACCCGAGATTTACGGCCAAGCGGACCAACTTCAGCAACCGCTCATCGTCCTACAATGCGCTGCTGTTGACCGCCAATAAGCGGCTGTCGCGCCACTTCCAATTCGGCGCGAACTACGTTTTCTCGAAGACTTTGGGGACTGGAGAAGATTTCTTCGGTCTCTCGGAACCGGGGAACCCGCTCATAAACCTGAGCGCGGACCGGGCTCTGTCGCAACAAGATATCCGTCACTTGGCCAATTTCACCTTCGTGGTAGATACGGAGAAGCTCACCGGAATGCGTCTTTTAGGACCCGTCGTTAACGATTGGACTTTTGGCCTTATTGGAGCTGTGCAGACTGGTCGGCCGTATCCCGTTTCGACGGGCTCCGGCTCCTTCTCGGGATCGGCGTTCCCGGCGCTGGGCTCAGAGACCAACCAGCGTCCAAATATCTGCACCGCAGGCTCGACACTGCCAAGCTGTGCGGGTGCGCCCGTGGGCGCAATCGTGGCTACCAATGTCGCGTCGAACGCAGGCTCCAACCTCTTGATCAGCCAAAATGGAGTTGCAGCTTGCAACAATCCTGCGCTTCTTATTCCGCCTGGTACGGCAGGGGCACCTGCTGTATTGCCACCCGCCGCCGCGAACTGTAGCGCGTTGCGGACGACATTCCTTGCTCCTGCGGGCGCTAGCGGTTCTGGCCCGGTAGACAGTTATACGGGTGACCCAGTCGACTTTCAATTCATCAACGGAAACCTTGGCCGCAACCTGGGCCTAACAAAAGGGCTAACGAACTTTGACATCTCCGTCATGAAAGCTTTCCGGATTCCCAAGAGGGAGTCGATCCGAGTGGAAGTTAAGATGGACGTGTTCAACGTCCTTAACCACCCGAATTTCATCGGGAACGACGTCAACAACAGCATCAGCGCTATTGGTTTAGCTTCACCGCTCCTGACCAAGACCAAAGCGGGCGTCACTACGTACTCGACGAATCCCGGTTTCAACTGCGCAGCCGCTTGCGTCAACCCCTTCAGCGGTCTCTATCTGGGAGCTAACGGGGCACCGCTCACCCTAAGTGTTTTCCGGAGCGGTCGACCGGACAAGGACCTAGCCAACCCGAATTTTGCTGGGTTGGGCGATCCGGCCGCGACCGCGCTCGGCACGAGCGCCGGTGCCAACAGGGTCATTCAGTTGGGGTTGCGAGTCCGCTTCTAGGTGCGGCAGCGAATACGCTAAACCACGAACGTTCAACCGAGGGGGGCGAAAGCCCCCCTCACTTTTTTGGCGCAAACTGCGGCGATGGAATCCCTTCGGCGGAGTCTTGACTCACCGGCGCCCACTATAGGCCTGGGGGCTTGACACGGCGCGCGCATGGCGTTTACATCCAGATTCTATGACCAGAGGATTACCGCGGGTCATGATCGTTGCGGCGCTTGCGGTTTTGCGCTGCGCCGTCGTTTTTCCGGCTAGCGACCCGAATCAGGGCTGGATCGAGGTGCGCAGCCCGCACTTTGTGGTTTCGAGCAATGCGGGAGAGAAAGAGGCGCGGCGAGTCGCCGACCAGTTCGAACAGATTCGAGCGCTATTCCACACGGCTTTTCCCAATCTTCGCGTCGATCCCGCGGAGCCGGTACTGATCCTGGCGGCAAAGAACGAGAACACGATGAAGATGTTGCTTCCCGAGGAATGGGAAGCGAAGGGTCACGTGCATCCCGCGGGGCTGTATCAACAGGGTGAGGACAAACATTATGTGGTTCTGCGCCTGGACTCCGAAGGCGAAAACCCCTATCACCCGCTGTACCACGAATACACTCACGCATTGTTGCACCTGAATTTTGCGGCGCTGCCGCTGTGGCTGGACGAGGGGCTGGCGGAGTTCTATGGCAATTCGCGGCTTGGTGACAAGGAATCGAGAGTCGGAACGATCGATCAATCACACTTATATATTCTCGGTCAGAACAAGTTGCTGCCGTTGGAGACGCTTTTGAACGTGGAGCAGGCATCAGCGTATTACAACGAAGCAAACCAGGCCTCGGTCTTTTATGCAGAATCCTGGGCGCTGGTGCATTACTTGATGCTTGATCCAGAAGCGCACCAACAGCAATTGCTGAAGAATTTCTTCGCCGCATGGGACAAGAGCGGAAGTCAGATCGAAGCGGCGAAACAGGCCTTCGGCGATCTGAAGCGTTTTGGGCAGGTCATCGAAGCGTATTCGCGGCAAAGGATGTTTCGCGTGGCCTTGTTCAAGAACGGACAGCAGGCTGCAGACAAAACGTACGCGGTGCGCAGCCTGCCCGCGGGAGAAGTCATCGCGTTGCGCGGGGATTGCGCTTCGCATCGGAAGATGTTTGAGCAGGCAAAGCCGCTGGTGGAACAGGCCGTGCTAGCAGAACCCAATTTGGCAATCTGCCACGAAGCGCTGGGCTACTACCTGTACCGGAAGGAAGACAAGAGCGGCGCAGATAGAGAAATGAAGAAGGCGATGGAGCTGGGTTCGACGAGCTTTGTGGCGCCGTATTACCACGGCCTTCTGGTGCTGCAGGGGGGCTTGGCGGCACGCGAGATGATGCAGGAGGCGATCAAGAGTTTGGAAAAGGCCACGCTGATCAATCCGCAATTCGCTCCGGCGTTTGAGGGATTAGCTCAGGCTTACTCGGTGGCGCCGGAGACGCAGAAGCAGGCACTGGATGCGGGCATTCGCGCGGTTCAGCTGGAACCGGCGACACACATTTATGCAATCAATCTGGTGTATCTGCTATTGAATGCGAACCGGGACGCGGACGCGCAGCAGTTGGCGCAAAGAGTATTGGACAAGGCGGCTTCGCCGGAGGAAGCGCAAGAAGCCCGGGCTTTGCTGGAGCGCATCAAGGAACACGGGCAATGGGCGGCGCAAATAAAGGCGCAGGCCGAAGCAGCGGCGAATGTAACAACCAAAACTGCGGCGGCCACGAGCGCGGCTGCGGCGAAGGCGGCGACCGCCTCTGCAACGCCGATTCCGGTGAAGACTGCGGACCTGCTGGCGGTGGATGGCGTGATTGGTGCGATCGACTGCGCGCGCAAGCCTGCGATTACGGTGACTCTAAAGGGTGGCAACCGCCCGATGAATTTCCACGCGGAAGATTTTAGCGCGGTCGGCGTATCCGGAGCTGGAGGGGACATTCCTGGTGTGGACGCGTGCGAAAAGTGGAAAGGGCGGCGAATCCGGATTTGGTTTCGCGCGGTTAAGGGCAAGGACTACCTGGGAGAAATCACGGATCTGGCATTTATGTAGAGGAAATAACTGAAGAAGCTCAACACATTCAATCGAGCCAAGTAGTGGCGCAGCATGCTGCGCCACTACAAGCGAAGCGCGGCGGCACTGGTCAGGGCTTTTCGTAGACGGTGCGGCCGCCGACTACGGTGCGGAGGACTTCGGTTTTCACGTATTGTGACGGCGGGACTTTGGTCAGGTCGTTCGAAAGGATGAGGAAGTCGGCGTACTCGCCGACTTTCAGTTCGCCCTTCTTCCCTTCTTCAAATTCAGCGTAGGCCGAGCCGCTGGTGTAGTCGCTGATGCAATCCTGCAAAGAGATTTTTTCCTGCGGCTGCCAGCCTCCGGCGGGAGCGCCGTCGGGAAGCTGTCGCGTGACGCAGGCGTACAACCCGCGGAAAGGGCTTACGGCTTCGACGGGATAATCCGTGCCGAAAGCGAGACGCGCGCCACTTTTTTCCAGGGTGGCCCAAGCGTAAGCGCCCTTGATGCGCTCGGGGCCGACGCGAGACTCGGCCCAGCGCATGTCGTTGGTTTGGTGCGAGGGCTGCATGGAGGCGATGACTTTGAGCTTGGCGAAGCGCGGGAGATCTTCGGGAGCGACGACTTGGGCGTGTTCGATGCGGTCGCGGCGGTCGCGCGGGCCATTGGCCTTGGCCACGGCTTCGAATACGTCGAGGGCGACGCGGTTGGCGCGATCGCCGATGGCGTGGAAGTTGAGCTGGAATCCAGCCTTGTCGCGCTCGATGGCGAGGGACTTCAATTTGTCGGGCTCCATGATCAAAATTCCGGCGGTCTTGGCGTCGTCGGAATAGGGCTCGAGCATGGCGGCAGTGCGGGAACCGAGAGCGCCGTCGGTGACCATTTTGAGAGCGCCGGTTTTGAGCCAAGGATCCGTGGTGCCACCTTCGCCGCGCTCGTTTTGCAGGTCGTTGAGAGGATCGGCGAAGTGCAGCCATTCGGTGATGCGCACGGTGAGCTTGCCGTCATCTTTTAGCTGCTTGTACGTGCGGAAGTCTTCCCAGGCGGAATTGTCCTGGACGGAAGTGACGCCATTTTTCGCGAGGTCGGCAAGGACCAAGACGATTCCGCGGCGGCGCTGCTCGGCGGTGGGATCCGGGATGCGGGAGCGGACAAATTCCATCGCCGGACCTTCCTTGAGCATGCCGGTGAGCTCGCCAGCGGCGTTGCGCTCGAATTCACCGCCCGGAGGATTGGGACTGCTGTTGTTGAGTTCGGCCAGTTTAAGAGCAAGAGAATTGGCAACGGCGACGTGGCCGGTAACTTGGGTCAGCAGCACTGGATTTTTTGGCGCTACGTCGTCGAGCATCCATTTATTGGGAAATTGCTTTTCCGGCCACAGCGTGTGGTCCCAGCCGGCGCCGGTGATCCATTCGCCTGGCTTGTGCGCAGCGACGCCGGCGGCGAGGCGCTGTTTCAATTCTTCAACGGATGCGGCGCCGTAAAGACGCACGGAAAGCATGCCCTCGCCCGCGGAACCGAGGTGAACGTGGGCGTCATTGAAGCCGGGCATGAGGAATTTTTCGTGGAGGTCGACGGTTTCGGGGTGGGCTTCGCCGGAGGCACATTCTGTCAGCACTTGGGCGATGGCGCCGATGCAGATGATTTTGCCGTCGCGGATGGCCATACCTGCGGCCCAGGGATGCTGGGGATCATTGGTATAGATGCGGCCGTGCAGATATAGGACGGTGCGCGGAGCTTCTTGAGCGGGGCGCGCTTTTACGCGTAACGCGGAAGCGCCGGCCAGCGCGCCGACAACAACAATCGCGGCAAGCAATGTGGTGCGGCCTGCCAACGATGCGCGCGGTCGAGGGTTCATCGAACTTTTTCCTCCGCAAGTCCGGAAACGCCGAGAAGAGTGAGCAAGGCGCGCTTGAGGCCCATTTCGCGGCCTGCGGGTTCGTACCACTCCTGCAAGGAGTGCGCGCCGCCTCCGGTGCCTCCTGCGCCGATGGAGATGGCGTCGATGCCGTGAGCGAGCGGGACGTTAGCGTCGGTGGAGGAGCGCTCGACACGGGATTGGTTGCCGACGAATTCGTCGGCGGAGCGAAGGGCGGCGAGCAACGCGGAGTTGGCGGGCAATTCCCCGCCGGGCCGGCTGCCGAGAAGTTCTACTTTCCACTCGAGCTTGCCTTTGGTGCGCTCGCGGGAGGATTCCATTTCGTCGCGCACGCCGGCCGTGATGCACTCGCGCAGAGCAGACTCGAGCTTGGCGAGCTCGTCTTCACTTTCGGAGCGAATGTCGACCTTGAGCTTGGCTTCGTAGGGGATGGAATTGACGGAAGTGCCACCTTCGATTTGCCCAATGTTGAAAGTGGTCCGCGGGGCGGCGGGGACTTTGGTGTTGATGAAGCGGACGGAGGCGCGCACGAGGGCGTTGATGGGATTGGGCATGCCGAAATCGGACCAACTGTGGCCGCCGGGGCCGGTGATGGTGGCTCCTAGGCGGCGGGAGGCGAGCGCTTTGGTGGTGACGTGGTCGGTGCCGGAGCCGTCGAGGACGATTACGGCTTTCAATTTCGGTTTATAGGCTTCGATGAGGGCGCGCATGCCGCGGAGATTGCCTTCGCCTTCTTCGCCGACGTCGGCGACGAAGAGGATGGTGCGGCGCGGCTTGATGCCGGCTTCGTGGCACGCACGGGCGATGGCAACGAGCGCGGCGAGGCCGGTGCCGTTGTCGGAAATGCCGGGGGCGAGGAGGCGAGCGCTGTCGTGGCGGACTTTTATTTCGGTGGAGGGAGGGAAGACGGTATCGAGATGTGCGGAGAGGACGACGATTTCTTTTTCGCTGGCGCCGCGGAGTTCGCCGATGACGTTGCCGGTTTTGTCGATTTGCACTTCTAGGCCGGAAGAGGCGAGGAGAAGCTTCACGGCGTTGGCGCGCTGCGCTTCTTGAAATGGGGGGGCGGGGATTTCGGTGAGGCGCGACTGTTGCTCATTGATCCAGGCAAGATTGCGGGCGAACCAGGCCAGTGCGGAGCGGACCTCCGAATTGTCGGCGAATTGCGTGCTCGGAGCAGGGCGGCTGCTATGCGGAACGCTGGCGGGCCTGACGGGCATGGACAAGAGGATAACCCAAAGGGCGGCGTGTTTCATCGCGGAGTTCCGCACGTGGGGCGCGATCAATTGCGCGCGCCCTCGGCGCAGAGAGCTTGCACTTCGGATTCTGTGAGGACGCGCGCGGATTGCTTGGCGGCGTCAAAGATGCGGGTGACGAGCGCTTCGTCGGCGGGGATGCCGTGGCGCTCGAGCCAGAAGAGGACGTTGGACTTGCCGCTCATCGGGCCGATCTCGATGATTTGGTCGAGGCCGAAAAGATGGGACGGGACGCCGCTGTAGACGGCGTCGGCGAGGGCGGCGTCTTTTTTGTGATAGGCCTTGATGATGGCGGCGGCGTGGACGCCGGTGGCGGTGCGGAAGGCGTCGCGGCCGATGACGGGATAATTCGGCGGGATCGTAGTGTGCGTGGCCTTGGCGACTTTTTCGCAATATTCCTTGAGGCGGGAGAGGTCGCGGTCGATGAGGCCCATGAGACGGAGATTGACGAGCATGAGTTCCATTGGCGTATTGCCCACGCGTTCGCCGAGCGAATTGGCGGCGGCGTGAACGCAGTTGGCGCCAGCGGCTACGGCCCAAAGAGAATTGGCGATGGACAGGCCGCGATCGTTGTGGCCGTGCCAATCGACGCGGATTTTTTCGCCGCTGGGCTTCACGACTTCTTCGATGGCGAATTTAATCAAGTTGTACGCGCCTTGCGGCGTGGCGTGGCCGACGGTGTCGCACAAAACGATCGCGCGCGCACCGCTGCGGATGGCGGTGGCGTAGAGGCGCTTGATGGTGGCGGGATCGGTGCGGATGGTGTCTTCGGTGACGTACATCGAGGGGAGGTTGTGATCGACAGCGAACTTGACGGCTTTTTCGGTGGTGCGCTCGAGATGGTCGACCGTCCAATCTTCGACGAGGCGACGAATGGGGCTGGAGCCGAGGAAGGTGGCGGCTTCGATGGCGATGCCTACGCGCTGGGAGATTTCGGCGATGGGGCGGATGTCGGCTTCGACGGTGCGAGCCGCGGCGTTGGGGCGAATCTTCATGCGATTGCTGGCGATTTCGCGGGCGAGGGCTTCGGTGTGGGCGACGGCGCGGGGACCGGCACCGGGAAGGCCAATGTTTAGGGAATCGATGCCGAGGGCTTCCATGAGGTGGAGGATTTCGATTTTTTCTTCGATGCTCGGATCGTAGACGGAGGGATTTTGCAGGCCGTCGCGGAGCGTTTCGTCGTTTAGGAGGATGCGCGTGCCCGGCGGAATGAAGGGAGCGGAGGCTTGGTTCCAGTCGTGGATCCATTCGTTGTTGGCCGATTCGATCATTTGGTGATCCTCGATGCCCCGGCCTTGGTTAAAGCTCTCTGCTCATTTCAGGCCGTGGTTGCGGAACATGGTTTTTAGAGCGCCGCGGGCGTTGCGTAAGCGGGCGGCAATGCCGCGGCCGTACTCGAATTGCAGAAAGGCATCGGCGGCGCGCTCCAGATCGGAGCCGTAGCGGTACCACCAGGGCTTTTCGCGGCCCGGCAGGCGGTCCACATCTATATATTTTGTCTGCACCATTTCGAGGAGGCCGGCCTTGCCGTGCGTGCGTCCCCAGCCGCTGGCGGCGCAACCGCCGTGCGGTGCTTCGGCGATGGCGAAGTAGCTGATAGCGTCGTTGACCATGACTGCGCCGGCGCGCAGGCGCTTGGCGATGGCTTCGCCGCGAGCGGCGTTGCGGGTCCAGACGCTGGCAGAGAGCGCAAAGGGCGAATCGTTGGCGCGGGTGATGGCTTCTTCGGAGTTCTCCACCGCTTGCATGGCGAGGATCGGGCCAAAGGTTTCTTCCTGAAAAAGCTTCATGGTGGAGTCGACGTTGGTGATTACGGTGGGCTCGAAAAAGTTTGCGCCGAGATCCACGCGCGGATGGCCGCCGCAGAGAACGCGGGCGCCGCGGCTGACGGCGTCTTCGATGAGGTCGACCATGCGCTGCACATGCTGCGAGCGAATCATGGGGCCGACGTCGGTCGTAGGATCATTGCCGGGGCCGAGGCGCAGCTTTTTCGTTTTGGCCACGCAGCGCGCGGCAAATTCATCGCTTACGGATTGCTCGACGAAGAGACGCTCGACGGAAAGGCACACTTGGCCGCAATTTGTGTAGCTGCCCCAAACCGCGGCGCTCGCGGCGATGTCGAGGTCGGCATCGGCGAGGACGAGCATGGCGTCTTTGCCGCCGAGTTCGAGGACCGTGGGAATCAAGCGCTTGGCGCAGGCTTCGGCAACCCGCCGCCCGGTCGCGACGCTTCCGGTGAACAGGATTTTGTCGGGATCGGCGTCGATCAGCGCCTGGCCCACTTCCCCCGCGCCTTGCACGACGGTCACTAAATCTTTCGGGAAGCCGGCGTCGACAAAGAGTTTTTCGATCAGCGCGCCGCAGTGCGGAGTGAAATCGCTTGTCTTACAAATTACGGCATTGCCCGCAGCTACCGCGGGAATAATCTGGCTCATGGGAATTGCCAGCGGATAATTCCACGAGCTGATGATACCGATCACGCCGAGCGGTTCGTAGGTTAGTTTCCCGGACTTTGCTTTCGCTGCGGTGCTGTGGTGCGGGACGCGTTCGGGTGACAGCAGCGGCTCGGCGTTTTTTGCAAAATACGCCGCCGTGTCCACGGCCACAAAAATGTCCGCAAACAAAGCTTCCACACGAGGCTTCCCCGATTCGGCAACGACGGCATCAGCCAGCGCGTCGCGCTGGGCCATGATGCGGTTTTGCAAATCGCGAAGCCGGGCGCAACGCTCGCCTATCGGGACAAGCCCCCAAGCGGCCTGCGCCGCTCGAGCCCGCGCAACGATTTGCGGCAACGCCGTAGGAGGCGTTTTCTCAAAATAACCGAGTGTCGCGCCAGTCGCGGGATTTATCGAAGGAACGGTATCGACAGAGACGGCTGTTGCGGCCATAACTGCGATTCTATCTGAAATCGCGGCAGAAAAGGGACGAGCCGAGAGCAGTTACGTGGACCGGGAAGTTGCTTTCTTGCCTGTCTTTTCCGGAAGCGCTACCAATTTTGCGACCGGCGTATTGCGCCTCGCAAGAATAACTTCTTTCCCGCGGCGAGCGTCACGCAGGAGTTTCTCGAAATGCTTCTGCGCTGTCCGAATGTTGTACACGCTCTGATCATAAACGCAATGGACGCAGCTTTCAACGGACTGCCGGATTCATCATTGCTGGCGATCATATGCGGAAGGCTTCTTCGTGTTCGACGCTGACCATGCACAGCCCTTGCGGGGGAACTGTTGGTCCCGATTTGGAGCGGTCTCTAAGCTCGTAGAGGCGCTCGATATCTTCCGGTCTCAGCTTGCCGCGGCCGACTTCGAGGAGCGTGCCGACCATCTTGCGAACCATGTAGCGCAGAAACGACCGGCCGCATACGGTATAGACAAGTTCTTCGCCGTCTTCGCGGCGAACGAGTTCGCTCGAGTAAATTTCCCGCACCGTCGAACGCTCCTTGTCGTCGTCCTCGGATCCCGTTGATGCCGCGAACGCCGCGAAATCATGAGGGCCGACGTAGCGCGAGGCGGCGATCCGCATGGCATCTTCGTCGAGCGGAAAGGGATAGTGCAGCACGTAGCGCCAGAGCATGGGCGGAACAACCTTGCCGCGATACAAACGGTAACGGTAGATTTTGGCGCGTGCGGACCAGCGCGCATGGAAGTCCGGGCCGACTTCCTCGGCCGCGGAGATGCGAATCGTGGGCGGCAGAAGCGCATTCAAAGCACGTTGAAACTCACCTGCGGACAGA
>Ga0307475_10000525_pt1 | contig 22757 bp, 29 predicted proteins | sample atmos_gasesECM1C_FD_203317 | JGI IMG/M metagenome (GOLD analysis project Ga0307475, IMG submission 203317) | Hardwood forest soil microbial communities from Morgan-Monroe State Forest, Indiana, United States - atmos_gasesECM1C_515 | ecosystem: Environmental > Terrestrial > Soil > Temperate... | reverse complement strand
GCCTGGCCAGGACGGCTAAACTTTCTTGAGCGACGGCTGATGGAGTCTTGTACGACCATCATCATCCCATTTGACGACCGCGTCATCATCGTTAGTCTGCTCAACCGTGCCGAATTCTCCCGTCGGCTTTCCGAAATTGCCCAAACCCTCCACGCGATCTCCAGGATTCAGTTCCTGGTCGGTGGCAGAGGGCTCGGAGAGCGGTGGCTTCTTCGCACGATCTGAGTCCGGGATCGCCCCAGGGTGTGACAGCGGCGGTTGTGGAGCCTTACGCAGTTTGGGTATTGGATGATTAGTGTTATGAGTCATATTCCCTATTTCTTCCCAAGAGGGCAGAGCAGCGCCCTCCGCTACGACTGTTCACTTCCTCGACAGATACCAGCATAGGCTGGGAAGAATGGTGCAACTGGTCCACACTGCACAGTTCTGACAATTAATTTGGCTAAACGATGAAGCTTGAGTTTTCGCTGGGTCGATGCAAACTCCGACAGGTCCAGAATGCTGGATGGGCGTCAACGCCGATGATTGCAGCCCGACAGCCTGCGAGAAAGACATACATAACAAGCATCGCTACTGTCGCGGCGAACATTGCCCCGGTGGTGATCGCCACAATGGTCCATCCGAGGCGTCAGACTCTGTTGGCCTCGCATCAGTTTTTCGTCCGAAGCGACGACCAGGATTGCGACGAGTAAGGAAGGGGCTAATAATTCGTCGATTAGAGCTGTTCAGTAAAGAGCCTTCAGCGTTAATGCCGCGAAGTCCAGCCCGACGAGCACTCCGGTTGAGCGGAATCGTCTCGATGTGTGTGACGTCGTGGGTCATCGTCCGCAGCTCCGGTGATAACGCCGGGACCAAGCGACTTCAACAGCAATCACACCGTCGAGATGGGGCAAACCTCGGCACGCAAGAGTCGGATTGTAAACTCCTGAGAATCACAACGCGAATCCTCCAACAATCCTAGATTGCGCCCCCGTACCAAGTGCTCAAAGTGATCCAATGTGACCAGACTTCCGTCTTCGCCAGCTCTATCATTTCTGAGTACTGAAGAAGTGCGAGGACCGTAGCAAAGGCAAGTCCACCTTCTTCTTACAAGCGAGGTACAACGTGGAAACCGTATTGATTGTTCTTTTGGTGCTGTTCTTGCTCGGCGGCGGGGGCTGGGGATACCGTCGTTGGCGCGGCTAGCCGTAAATCGTTAGGATGCAGGCGACGTGAACATGCTTCTTCATCCTCATGTGTTGAGCTGTCCATGGCTCGATTCGTGGAGATAGATCGCGAAGCCCTGCTTTCAGGTTTTCTGAACTAAGTCCGCCCACCTGAAATTTTCTTTCCTTTGGTCAGAAAAGCTGGGGTACCCCATGTCTTCGATTGCGATTCTGCGCGAAGTTAAGCAGCTCTACAACGTGAGTGACCGTTTGGACTTGCTGGCGGAGCAGCACCCCGTGCTCTTCGAAGCGCTCATCACCATCTCGGGAAGCGTTCGTAACACGGCCACGTTATTGGAGGTGTTGGTTGCAACGAAAATAGCACCACTCTCAGGATTGGACCCAGCAGATGCCTGAATGGCCATCGCTATCCCGGAGTTGTGCTTTGCTATCGAAACGCAGGAGCTAGTCGTGAAGGACGACATTTAGAAGCGAACTATGAACTTGCAACCCACTCCCGGCGTCGTAGTTGATGAAACCTAACTTTCTGAACCGGTTCATGAAGAAACTGACACGCGACCTGGTAGTACCCACCATCTCGGCGAGGGTTTGCTGACTGATCTTGGGAATTACAGTCTCGGGCACGCCGTCCTTCCCGAAGTGAGCCAACAACAGCAAAACCCGAGCGAGCCTCTTTTCGCTGGAATTGAAGAGTTGGTCAACCAAGTCTTCCTCGTATCGGATGTTCCGTGCCAGCAGATAGGCCACGAACAGGTCTGAAAATTCGTGCTCTCGGTGGAGCGCAAGTATCATTGCCTTCTTGTCGATTTGCAGAATCTCGCAGTCCGTCATGGCGGTGGCAGACCCCATGCGTAATGGCTGTCCTGCCAGGGCACCTTCTCCGAAAAACTCTCCCTCGCTCAATATGCCCAGGGTTGCTTCCTTGCCACTTTCGGATACAACCGTGAGTCGGACCTTGCCATCCTGGAGATAGAAGACTGCGTCAGCCCCATCCCCTTGCGTGAAGATTGTCTGCTTCCTGGGAAAGGTGACGACTTTGCGACCCTCGCCGATGGTGGCAAGGAATTTCCTCGGGTCGAAAGGGCGCTTTTTCTTGGGCGGCACCGTCGGAGCCATCAATCATCTCCTCGCGTCAAGGTGCACTCCATAGCAATATGCCAAAATTGAAATCATGAAAACTGTTCACTTTTGCTCAGAAGTGGTGAGAATCTATGGTGGGGTCGGCTGAAATCTTCGGCGGGGCTAACACATTCAAAATGAGCAATATTGAGCATTCTTGTGGCGGTGACACGTTGCAATGTCCGGGGATGAAAACCAGCGAACTCACCGCGAGACAGATATTATCCATGCCTTCTCCCACCTGTGGTGTAGCGACAGGAAATGGGTGTCAACTGCATACCGGTGCCCTGCGCACCGAACCACACCGAGATCGGAAGCTTTCCGCAGCTTAGGCTGTGGGAGCAAAGCTCGATACACGACGACAGCCGGTGAGGCCATCGCCAAAGGTCTGGATAAACGTCTGAGATCAAATGAGCAATTTTGATCAGACCTGCGAAGGCTCTGAACGAAAGAATTCACAAACTCTGAAGGAATGAAACGTTCGTGCCGTCCAACCGCTATGAGGAGGACCTATGTGGATTCTTTCAAAGCATTTGAACAGATCTGAGCTGTACCACGCTCAACTTGAATCATTGGTGTCACAACGCACAGCAGCTCTGCAGAACCTTTCGCAGCGACTGCTCAAAGTGCAGGACGAGGAGAGACGGAGAGTCGGGAGAGCCACCCCCTGATGGGCCGCTGTATGTGGCCAGTGGCTCTCCGTCTGTGCTCACAATCTTGATTACGTCTTGTCCATTTCGATCATTGTGAAAGAGAACAGCTACGCGAGAGCCAAGAACATGCAAAGGCTCCAACCCTGAGAAACTCGCATCGCTCAACTCGCGACGAATTTGGAAGCTCGTCCCCAGCGGAACCACGTCATCGTGAGCTCCGCTCATCCGGCACGATGGTTTCGCCGACGCCGGTCCAGTCGTGGGAATTCTCCAGCCGAATGTGCTCGGCCACAATTGCGTGCTGCCGCTCGATTCCGTTGTCCATCCCGGTCCTGCTTGCGGCTGGCCATTCTACCCCAGTTTTTCCCCCAGAAAGGACCCAACAAACTGGTCGCCTCTCCTAACCGCGATTGATTGCGAAGTACTTCTCCTCCAGAACCCTGCGATGATGCAGTTCGTGCCCTGCAATCAGATAGGCCAATGCCCTTACGCTGACCTCATTCTTGTTCGCAATGCCCCGCCGCGCCCACGCCACGTCATCGAGGTTGCGCAAAAGCGTCAACGTTGCCCGCCGCACTGCAATATAGTCCTCGATCAACTCCGCCAGCGGACGCTGCCGGAACGGAGCGTTGCGCACGTAGTCATCCTGCTCGAAGCCCTCGATCGGCGTCCGGTCGCCGCGAGCAATCCGCAGCGCGCGATAGGACATGATGCGCTCGGTGTCGCAGACGTGCCCCAGCACTTCCTTGGTGCTCCATTTATCGGGCGCGTAACGAAAATCTCCATCACTCTCGTCCCGTCCCGAAAGCAGCAGCATCGACTGGCGGCGCTGCGAGTCGAGCGTACCCAGAATGTCTGACCCTGCTACCAGAGATATGTAGCGATCGTAGTACGGCGCATACTCGCCCGGCTCAGGCCGCGCGACCGGCGACACTGGCGGCGTAATTTCGGCTGGTTCTAACATACTTTTACTCCAGTTCTTCGAGATTCAGGGCCCAGCTTTCCTGAGGACTTAGACGCCCAACCCGGGATTCCGTCTTCGATAAATCTTCGACCCTAAGAGCATAACTCCCGCCCCCTGTGAAAGGCACGGCCCAGCAAATTTTTCCTGGAATCGCTAGCTGGGAGGCAGAAAGGAAGTAGCACCTCCCCCGCCTGCGCCTGCCCCACCCGCCCCAAAGGGCATGTACCATTGGAGGAACTCGCGGTTGAAAATAAGGGTTTTCCACAGCACTCATTCTGAGACGTCGGAGTACAATTCGGTTTGGTCACGAAAGTGCGGCTTGTGACCCCTAATCCCAACAAGGAAAGGATCTTTCATCCCATGTGGAAGCCGACCAATCAGCCTCAGACTCCTGCCCGGCCCGCCGAACCCGAGCGTCCTACTACGTCCGCCCCCAGCGCGCCAGCGATGGCCGCCGAGCCGGTCGCACCGCGTCCCGCGACGACCACCACCACTGCGGACCAGGCCACGATCGGCAAGTCGCTGGTGATCAAGGGTGAGGTGACCGGCTCCGAGTCCCTCTACATTGACGGCCGGGTCGAAGGCTCCATCAACCTCGCGGGGAACCGCGTCACCGTCGGCCGTAACGGCATCGTCGCCGCCAATATCAACGCCCGCGAAATCGTGGTCCTCGGCAAAGTGCGCGGCAATCTCACGGCCAGCGATCGCGTCGACATTCGCAGTGACGGTTCCCTGACCGGCGACGTCGTCGCTGCCCGCATCTCCATCGAAGACGGTGCCTTCTTCAAGGGCGGCATCGACATCCGCAAAGGCGGACAGCCCCAGCAGAAAGCCAACGGCGAAGACAAGGCGGTTGCGGCTGAGCCAGCCGCCGTCGGCGCCCGGGCCTAAGCTTCACGCGGGCACAAATTTGGTCGACTTGGCAGCGGGCACTCCGCAAGGGGGCCCGTTTTGCTTTTGCCTCTCGTGATGATGACGCATGGTTCGCTCCTTCCAGCTCCCCTCCGACAAGTTGATATATTGCGGTCATGGTGAACCTGCTTCTTCAGAAGGCAAGGACGACGGCCCGGAGCGGGCAAAGTCTCAGCTCCATGTTCCGGCACCTCGGAGCGCTGGGCCTATTCTCCCTGGCCATTCTCGACAGTTCGCCGCTGCCCACCTTCGGCGGCCCCGACATTCTCACCGCGGTTCTGTCGGCAAGCCACCGCAATCCCTGGTACGAATACGCGTTGGTCGCCACTACCGGCTCGGTCATCGGTGCATACCTGACGTTTCGCCTCGCCCGTAAGGCTGGTTCGGCGTATCTCGATCACAAATTCAGGAAGGGAAGAGTAGCCGCGATCCTGAAGCTGTTTAAGAAATCGAGCGACGGAGTTCTCCTCGCCTCCTGCGCCATTCCGTTCCCGTTTCCGACGAGCATGCTGTTCGCGGCGGCCGGCGTGTCGAACTACAACCTGGGAAAGTTTCTCGCGATTGTTGTTTTTGGCCGCGGCATTCGATATGCGGCCATCGCCCTTGTGGCCGATCACTACGGGCGCCATTTCATCCGCGCCCTTCGCCATCCATCGCAGTTTTGGGGCTGGTGGTTGCTTCTGGCGGTGCTGGCTTTCACCCTGATCACGGCAGGTGTTCTCCTCAACCGCCGGTTATCGGCCGCCTCGGCCGACTAGTCGCGCGGTTCTCGCTACTCCACGAACATACAGTCTCCGTAGGAGTAGAACCGGTAGCGCTCCGAGACGGCGTGCTCGTAGGCGCGCAGGACATTTTCCTTTCCGCCCAGCGCGCAAACCAGCATCAGCAGCGTCGATTGTGGCAGGTGGAAGTTCGTCAGCAACGCCCCAACCACCTGAAACTTGTATCCCGGATAAATAAACAAATTCGCTTCGCCCGCCCCCGCCGGCACTGCGCCCGCTCCTTGCTGGGCAGCCTGCTCCAGCGTCCGCACCGTCGTGGTCCCAACCGCAACCACACGCCGCGACTGGCTTCGCGCCAGATGGATTCTCGTCGCCGCGTTGACAGAGATGGAATAAGCCTCCGAGTGCAATTGATGTTCTTCCACGCGTTCCACCCGCACCGGCTGAAATGTTCCCAACCCGACGTGCAGCGTAATCTCTGCCGTTTCAATCCCACGCTCTCGGATGCGGTCCAGAATGTCCGGAGTGAAATGGAGTCCGGCAGTCGGAGCAGCGACCGATCCCCGCTCGCGCGCATACACCGTCTGGTAGCGCTCGCGGTCGTTGGGAGAGTCCGTCCTCCCGATGTAAGGCGGTAACGGGATGTGCCCGATCTTCTCTACGAGCCCAAAGAAGTTCGCCGTTGAGCTAGGGCCACAGTCGGCGCCATTCTCGCGCTTAACAGACTCATGTGGGGACAGCCGCCCCAGCCTGCCCTGAGCGCAGTCGAAGGAGCTGTCTGGCCGAGCGTAGCCCGGCTTGCCTTGCACGAAGCGAATCGTCCGCTCCCCAAATTCACCGCGCCCGATCACCTCAGCCTGCAGCTCATCATGCTCGCCGAAGAAAAGATGCTCTCCCACCCCGATCTTCCTTCCGGGCCGCACCAGGCACTCCCATTCATTGGGTTCCGGCTGCAGTTGGCGCGTGAGCAATACCTCGACGCGTCCATGAAGAAATTCACGCGCCGCAGGATTTCGCTGGCTCACCGGCTGAGCCTTGAGTCCTCCCCGCCGTCCATACAACCGCGCGGGAAACACGCGGGTGTTGTTCAATACGACCAGATCGCTCGGTCGCAGCAGTTCGGGAAACTCGCGAAACCGCTGATCCTCGAATCGCCCACTGGAAGCGTCGAGGTGCAGCATCCGCGAGGCGGCGCGATCCGCCAGTGGTTCCTGGGCAATTAATTCTTCCGGCAGATGATAGTGAAAATCGGAGACCAGCACGCCACCCGATTATAGGCACGCATCCAATAAACGCAGACCTACCCTGCGGATTCACGGCTCAAACACCCTAAATTCGATTGTCTCTTGAATGGGACGCAGCCACCCTCCGGTGCTACACTGTAGTTCAGTTGTTGCTGACTCCTCCTGAAGGAACCCATGCCTGCGGAACGCAAACACAGGGAAGAGATCGTCCGCTACGGACGCATGCTCCATGGGCGCGGTTTCGTCGCCGCGATGGACGGCAATCTGTCTGTCCGCCTGGCTGGCGATCGCATCCTGGTAACCCCGACCGGCATTAGCAAAGGAGCGATGCGCCCGGCCGACATGGTCATCGTCGATCGGGAGGGGAAGCGCGTCGCCGGTCGCCGCAACGTGACCAGCGAAATCGGCATGCACCTGCTGATTTACCGCCTGCGGTCCGATATCCAGGCGATCGTCCACGCCCATCCCCCCACCGCAACCGGTTTCGCCGCCGCCGGTATCGCTCTCACCCAGCCGCTCGTCTGCGAAGTCGTTATCGGCCTCGGATGCATCCCTCTGGCTCGCTACGCCACCCCCGGCACTTCGGAACTGGCCCGGACTCTGGAGCCTTACGTTCCGAACTACGACGCCATCCTCATGTCGAACCACGGCGTCGTCGTTTACGGCGACACCCTGGAACACGCCTATATGAAGATGGAAACCGTCGAGCACTTTGCCCAGATCGCGCTCGTCACCCATCTGCTCGGACGCCAGCAACCCCTGAATGAAGTAGAGGTTGAAAAGCTTCTGCTCGCCCGCACCAAATACTTTGGCACTAAGGCCACCACCTCCATCCCCCTACCCCGAGCCCCGCAAGAAGTCAGCTAGTCCGGGTCAGGCAAGATCACACGAGTCGTGGATCATAAGAATCGTGGGTGCCCCATCCTAACGTCGCGCTTTTTGCGACGTTAGGGTGGGGGTTTATAGGCATATCGAGTAATGAGGCGCTTGTCCGCCGCGCGCAGCCAGCCGTTGCCGTGGAGGAGCAGCGCTTCAGCACCGCGTTAGCCATGTAGGCCTTGTGGGCTTCAGCCCCTGCTTACTCCCCACCAATCCGAAACCTCACCCCCGCTCGAAAATTTACCGGCAGCCCCGGATACCCCACCACCTCGTTATACCGCCGGTCGAGCGCGTTCTCGACGTTCGCGTACGCTGTGACGCGGTGGTTCACTGCGTACCATCCTCCGACATCGGCCAGAACGTATCCCGCCGCGTGCTCGATCCCCAATCCCAGGAAATCCGAGTCAGCGCGCCGCCCCACGAAACTCCCGCCGAGATTCCCTCCCCAGCGCGTTCCCAGATACGACAACAGCGCGACCGCCGAATGCTTCGGACGCCGCAGCAAGGGCCGCCCCGGGTCGTAGATGGGATCAAATGGCGCGGGGTTGTCCAGGTACTGCGACGAGGTGTAGGTGTATCCGCCATCCACCAATAACCTCGACCGCAGTTTCGCCCGCAACACAAGTTCGGCACCCTGCGCGAACGCCTGGTTCACATTTACGTATTGACCCGGAAAGTTAGGCGGACTATTTGAGGTCACGTAGTTGATCTGGTCGTGAAACAGATTATTGAAGTAAGTCGCGCTGAATTCATATTGGTTGCTGAAAAACCCTTGCTGCAATCCCGCCTCAAACGCCCGTACCCGCTCGGGCTTCAGTCCTGGGTTGGGGAAGTTAAACGGATTTGCGGGAATTCCATTGAACGTTTCTTCCAGCCGCGGCTCCTTGAATCCGGTGGAATACGAGAAGCGGAGGCGAGTCCCGGAAAACGTCTCATTCCCGCGAATCGCCTGCAAGGTCAGCGCAACCCTGGGAACCCCGGTGTTGCCGAAGGCGCTGTCGTGCACAAACCGTCCGCCCACAATCACTCCCAACCGGCCCAGAATCAGCTCCTGTTGCGCGTACGCATCGTGGTTGAGCCTCTGATCATGGTTCTGAGGGCCATACTGGAGATTCCCCACAAACCCGTTCTCGTTCTCGACCCTGTATCCAAAAGTCGTGTGCGCCCAGCTGCGCTCCGAGTAGTCCCCCTGATACTCAAATCCGGCACGATTGATGTGGTCGACTTCGTGAGAAGGGAAGTCGAAAATCCTGGCCGCATCTCCGTTCCGATTCAACTCCTTGTAGCGATAGAGATAATCGAACCCGGTAAAGCGATGCTGCCATCCCGAGGGCGCAGCCAGCGACAGTTCCACGCCGCCCAGCAAGCTGTTCAGTTGCGACCAGTCGCTCGGATCCGGTGGCTGGAGCGGCGTGTCATTGAAGTTCCACTCCCCCGGCACGCCGGTGTGGCTGTTCGAATGACGAATCCGCGCCCGCAGCGAAGTCCGGTCGTTGAGCGCAGCGCCAACGTTGGCTCCCTCCAGCGAGTCGGAGTAAGCGTCATTCACGCCGGAACCGTTGCTGTTGAATTGGTCGCCGAACAAGTTGTAGTCGAAACGTCCACGCGCTCCCGCCAGAGAAGCGTGGCCGCTTGCCGTTCCCAGGTCGCCGCCATCGGCGCCAAATCGCAACTCGGGAACGCTGGTGCCGCCCGTTCGCGTCCAAACCTGCACCACGCTGGTCATCGCGTCCGATCCATACAACGTGCTCTGCGCCCCGCGAACGAATTCCATGCGGTCGCCCTGCGCCAGCGACAGCGTGCCGAAGTCAAACGTGCCGCCCGGTTCGTTGATGCTGACGCCGTCAACGATCACCTTGTTGTAATTCGATTCACCACCCCGCACAAAAAGAGACGCTAACCCTCCGCGTTGTCCCGCGGTGTTGACCACTGCACCAGGAAGAAAGCGCATCGCGTCATTCGCCGCTACCGGTTGCATCGTCGTCAGCTGTGCGCCGCTGAGCGAGTCCACGTCTGCGCCCGCCGCGTCCCCGGGCACAGGCGTGCGCGTGGCGCTCACCACCACCGTTTCCGAAGCGGTCGCCAGGCGAAGCTGAACCGTGACTTCGGCCTGCGATGAAATATCAACTGTTTCCACAGCGAAGCCCGGTGCCAGAACCGTGATCTGATAAGGGCTCTCGCCCCGCCTGTTCAAGACCGCGATCCCCTCGGCCGACGTCGTCTGGGTAACAAGGACCTTCCCTCCTGCCCCCACCAACGAAACTTCCGCTCCCGCCACCGCCGCAGCTTGTGGATCCACCACTTTGACTTTGAGGTCAGCAGCCGACGCGGCTGCAGAAGAAACCAGGGGGAAGAACAACAGCAGAAAAAAACTGGACACCCATGCGCGCATACCATCCTCCTTTGCCCGCGAAAGAGGTTGAAGGTGACGGAGCGCGCCGGTCTCCTGGCTTTGCGAGTAAGGATGACGTCATCCAGCAGCGCCCGCGGCCTTCCCGGATTCGTTCCCAGTGGCCGGAAGCAATTTCCTCGCTTACAGTTGCGCGGCAGCGCGGGATTCACACCCGCTTCCCTGTCTTAGCCCAGCGGCAAAGACGCGCGTTCCGCAGTACATTTCCAAAGAGCATAAAACAGCGTGCGTTTGAATCTAAAACCTGATCCCGGGGAAGTCAACTGTCCACCGCAGCCGCGAAGCGGCGCAAGAATAAAGCCCACGGCGCAAGCCGTGGGTCAAAACATCAGAAAAGACCAAGCCCCGCAAGGGGCGAAAGAAAAATAGGGCCAGGCCCGGGTTTGGGAAACCACTTACCTCCGCCACCGTCCCACCAAATACAACACCAGCGAGAGCACCACGCTCACCAGCAACGAAGTCGCCAGTGGGAAATAAAACGTCGTATTCTTCCCGCGATACACGATATCGCCCGGCAACCGCCCGAGAGGCAAATTGGCCCGCGCCAGCACAACAAGGACGATTCCCGCGACCAGCAGGGCTGCTCCCAACACGATCAGCAATTTGCCAAAATCACTCATGCCGTTCCACGTCTGCCCGCCCGCTTACCATCGTCCCCTATCCTCAAGTCTACCAATCCAACCCGGGTGGCCAATTCTAACGGCGCGCCCTTACGACGTTAGGACGGGGATTTTGATTATACTTTGCATTACAAAGTACTTGACACAAGCGACTCGCCCCCGTTACCCTGCTCTCATGTTCGACCCTCGCCCTCACCGCATCCGGCGCATTCATCGTTCTCCCCGCCTCCCGACGGCCAAGGCCGCATCCGGTTCGGCCCCCAGCCTCGCCGACGACCTGCGTTTTATCCGCGACACGATGGAGCGCTCCGCCGCTTTCACAGCCGTCTCCGGTTGGGGTCAGGTGCTCCTTGGCTTCACCGCCTTGGGCGCTTCCTGGCTGGCCGCTCGCCAGATCTCGCCATTCGCCTGGCTCCAAATCTGGCTGGCAGAAGGCCTTCTCGCCGTCGTCATCGGACTGCTCTCCTGCACCTGGAAAGCGAACCGCCGCGGCTTGCCGCTGTTTTCCGGACCAGCGCGCAAGGTCGCTCTCAGCCTGGCGCCGCCTCTGGTCGCCGGAGCCTTTCTCACATTCCTGCTGTTTCGCGCGGGCCTGGAATCCGCCCTGCCCGCAGCCTGGCTGCTCCTTTACGGCGCTGGAATCATCACCGGAGGCGCGTTCTCCGTTGCGACCCTCCCCGTCATGGGAGTCAGCTTCATGCTTCTGGGCGGCCTGGCTGTACTTGGTCCCGCTGCCTGGGGCAACTGGTTCCTGGCCGCCGGTTTCGGCGGCCTGCATATCGTCTTTGGACTTCTCATCGCCAGGAGGCACGGTGGCTAAAGTAGTTCCAGCGCACCACAAGCATGACAAACCCAAGCCTGGGCTCAGTGGACAAGCACGTGGACACGACCGGAAGCAGGTTCCCGAGCCCGCCCGTGCTCCGGAACTCCCCGAACTCGACCGCCTGATTCACGAGCGCATTCGCCTGGGCATCGTTAGCGCCCTGGCGACTAACGATTCGCTCAGCTTCAACGACCTCAAGCGCGTCCTCAAAACCACCGACGGCAACCTCAGCGTGCACGCCCGCAAACTGGAAGAAGCCCAGTACGTCTCCTGCGTCAAGTATTTCGAGGGACGCGTCCCGCGCACCGAATATCGCCTGACCGCCACCGGCCGCCGCGCCCTCGCCGAATACCTCGATCAGATGGAGGAATGGATTCGCGTCACTCGTGAAGAATAGATTTTTGAGCTTGTCGAAGGGTGGGGATTTTCGCGTTCCGCTAATATCCAGCCTCCAGTGCTACAATCCCCGCCATGAAGCGCGGTGCCCTCCTGCTCTTAACCGCCGTCCTGACGGCCCAATCTCCCCCCGAAGTCGAAATCAGCGCCGAACCTCACCACCACCAGGCCTTCGCCAACGATCAAGTCCGTGTCTTCACCGTTGAAATCGCTCCGCACTCCGAGACTCTGATGCACGTTCACCGCCACGACTACATCTACGTCAACCTCGGCGCGGCCGAAGTCGTCAATACGGTCAAGGGCAAGGATCCCGTCACCGTCAAGCTCCAGGACGGCGACACCAACTTGCTCGCCGCCGGGTTCGCCCACATGGCCCGCAATCTCTCGACTCAGCCCTTCCGCGATGTCATCATCGAACTTCTGCAAGACGACAAACTCCGCCACTCGCCCGCCCACTGGGACGAAGACCGAGGTCTCGACATCCTGCAAGGCGGCACTAAAGAAATCCTCTTCGTCAAAGACGGCGTCCGCGTCTCCGAGTTCGAACTCCAGCCCGGCGCCACGATCCCGAAACACCTTCACCCCGGCCCGCGTCTGCTCGTTGCCGTCTCCGATCTCGATCTCAGCAGCGACCTGGAAGCTCAAGGCCCCATGCCCGGCCACTTCAAGTCCGGCGATGCAAAATGGCTCCCCGGCGCCTACTCCCACACTCTGACCAACACCGGACAGCACCTCGCGAAATTCGTGACCCTCGAATTCCCATAGGGAATGTGGGACCGACACTTCTGTCCGTCGCTTTTTGATCTTCGGCTAGATCGTTGGCGGTGCCCCACCCTTCTCGCGTCTTCTGCGAGAGGCTGGGGATTTTGATTTTGGCTCCCGCGTGTGCCCCCGCCCACACCTGTGTCCCGCGCTCCACGCTTCCAACCAGCCAGCACCCCTCTAACCCCCGCCAAATCAACGCCCCCGCCCCTGGCCCGCCCCGTGCACTCCTCACAGCGCCGCTAGTCGGCAGGAGGTGACCAACCATGACCCGCATCAACGCATTACGCAACATCGCAGGGACCCGCGACTCCGTCGCGTGGGGCAAGGACGCCAAGAACGTCGCAACCGCAACCTGGGGCCACATCAACGCGCTTGTCTTCGCAGCCGTGCTGATCGTTTGCTCCCTAGCCGTCGGCTGTTCGAGTGAGAAGCCGAAACCAGTAGGCTCCAACAACCAGATTCCAGTCACACAGTCTGAAAGCACGATGCCGCCCAGCATGCCCGCGGCCGCCATGCAGGCCGAGAACAAGCCGGCTCCGAAAAAAGTCGTGCACAAGAAGCCCGCCACCGTGAACTACACCGACAAGACCTACGGTGTGACTTTCGAATATCCGCGCCGCTACGCGATCGAAACCGGCAACGCCGCTTCGGATCTTCTGATGTCCAGCCCCGTTCCGATGAACTTCGTGCAGCCCGGCGGGGTCGCATTGGCCGCTGTCGAGTTGCCTGAGACCAGTTTCGCCAACACCGATTTCTCGTCCGCATTCTTCAACGTGAGCGTCCACAAGAATCTCACCGCCGATCAATGCACCGAGTTCGCGGTGCCGCAGCCCAAGATCGTGGCCGCCACCGAAACGAACCCCGAGACGAAGCCCGAAACAAAGTCACAGCCTGAGCCCGCGAAGCCGTCTCGGTCCACAGAAGCAGCGTCTGCGCAGCCGGCCTCCACTCCGGCCGCTCCCGCTACTTCAACGGCAACTCAGCCCGTAGCGACACAAGCCGCGGCCTCTCCCGCCACGCAGTCTCAGCCCGAGTCCCAAGGTTCGAAGCTCATGCTCGGTGACCTCGAGCTGCGCGCGACCGAAGCCGTCTCCGGAGAGGGAACTCGTCAGAGCGACGCAAAGTACTTCCACGTCTTCCAGAATGGAGCCTGCTATGAGTTCGCTCTGAACGTCACCACCGTCGCATCGCAAGATGGCTTGATCAAGCACGTCGACCGTGACAAAGTCTTCGACCGCCTGCAGAAAATCCTGGCGACGGCGAAGATCAATCCTCTAACTCCCGAAGTGACCGCCGAAACCCCGGCCACTCCGCCCACACCAGTGAGCCCCGCCCAGTAGAAAGGGCACATCAGTGATGTGACCTCCGTAGGGTACGTCCGAGGCTGCCCCATCCTTGTCGCGCCGGTTTTTGGCGAGACAGGGTGGGGCTTTTGACTTCCCCGCTTCCAATCCCGCCCGCTGGTTTTTTCCCGTTGCACAATCCCCAATCCAGCAGTAAAGTGAGACACCTTTCCCCGCAGGCGCCTCTTGTCCCGGCAGGCGGACAATCAAAAGCGCCAATGTTTTTCCGGCGTCCTTGATTTTGACAGGTCGCACAATGTGCAGTAGCGGAACTTCCGAGTGCGGCGGATTCCATTCTTGAGGGGGCGATCGGTCACACCCAGGGCTGCCCCACACAACTCGACGAAAGGAACTCATACCACCATGCCAAGAAAACCAAACGCTCCACTCTCCCAACCTCTCTTCAGTGAACCCGTATTTCAGGAGGAAGTCCCCACTCCCGACCCCACTCAATTCAAAATCCCGGTGACCGACGACAGTCTCTACACTCCGGAACTGCAAAAGCTCCTCGTTAAAGACGTAGTCGCCTTCAACCAGTCCAGCGGCAGGCCCGGGGATCTTTTCCCCCTCGCCACCGCCTGGGGAGCGCATGGCGCCGAAGTCATCCAGTCCATCCAGGCAGCTAAGGCCATCAACTTCCACATGATCGGCGACAGCGGCGCCTCCAAGCAGTCCAGCTTCCCCGCAATGATCAAAGTCTCCGATGCCGTCACCAACGACTTCCACACCTCCACCGCCGCCAACCGCCCGGCGTTTCTTTTTCATCTCGGCGACATCGTCTACAACTTCGGAGAATCCGCCTACTACTACGACCAGTTCTACGAGCCGTTCCGGAACTACGCTGCACCCATCTTCGCCGTGCCCGGCAACCACGACTCGTTCGTTGTCCCCAACACTCCCAAGGGCAGTGAGCCTCTGACCACGTTTATGCGCAATTTCTGCGCCTCCTCGACGGTCGTTACCCAAGAAGCCGGATCGCTCCACCGCACGGCCATGACCCAACCCGGCGTCTACTTCACGCTCGACGCCCCCTTCGTCCGCATCATCGGACTCTTCAGCAACGCGCTCGAAGACCCCGGCCTGATCTCGAGCGAAACCACTAATGGAAAAAAGAAGTGGCCCACGGTACCCGACTTCCAGCTCGCATTCCTGACCGCCCAATTGCAGAACATCAAGAGCAGCAACTATGCCGGCGCGGTGATCATCGCCGTCCACCATCCGCCCTTCAGTTACTCGCCTTCAAGCGGACCAAGCGGCGGCGGCAAACACACCGGCAATTCCGTCATGCTGGGCCAGCTTGACGCCATCTGCAGGCAGGTTGGTGTCTACCCGCATGCCTTCGTTTCCGGCCATGCCCACAACTATCAGCGCTACACCCGCACCCTGAATTTCGGCGGCAAGAACTACTCGGTTCCGTTCGTCGTCTGCGGCGACAGCGGTCACAACGTAACCCCGCTGGTGAACTCGCACTTCGGAAAGTCCGCGACTGAGCCTGGGGACAACCTGAACGTGAAGTACCTCGACGCCAGCACCGTCTTCCCGAACACCGGCCTGACCCTGAACAAACACGACCAGAAAGACTCCGGCTACCTGCGCGTCACGGCCAACGCCAAGCAACTCACCCTAACTTTCAACCCCGTAAGCAAGACCGGCGCCGCAGTCGCACCCGACACGGTCACGGTCGATCTAGCAACCCACACCGCCGCCTGACCAGTGCACAGCGTCAACCTAAATTTAGAGTAATTGGCTGGAGGAATCGGGTGCCCCACCCTGGTCGCGATTCTTGCGACAGGGTGGGGATTTTGACTTAGGGTTAGTAAGCGGTGAAAGTCAAAGTCCCGCCCCAACCGCAAACAGGGGCGCTAGAATGGTGCACGCGACGGTTGCATCCAACCGAAAAGGCTGCCACCGACCTCGACGTCCATCCTTTCGACAGAGACTGAATCTTCGCGTCAAAACGATCCTAACCTTTCACTTGTTCTACCGGTTCGATCCCGAGTCCAAACCCCACCCGCCCGCATCCAAGCCGGGAAAGGAGCTAACTTTATGTACGTTGTACTCGGAGCAAGCGGCAACACCGGACATGTCGTGGCGAACAATCTTCTCACTGCCGGGCAAAAGGTACGGGTCGTCGGCAGAAACTCAGCTCATCTCCAGCCTCTCGCGGCGCAAGGTGCGGAAACCTTCATCGCCGATGTGACCGAGGCCGGCGCCCTCGCCAAAGCCTTTCACCAGGCAGACGCGGCGTACGTCATGATTCCGCCAAACCCCGCCAGTACCGATCCCCTCGGCTATTCGACTCGCGTAAGCGACGCAATCGCGGCCGCAGTGCAAAGTGCCGGGACCAAGAATGTGGTTGCTCTCAGCAGCATCGGAGCCGATAAAGCCGGCGGAACCGGCCCCGTACTCGGCCTGCACAATCTCGAACAAAAGCTCAACCAGATCAGCAGCGCGAATGTGCTCCACCTGCGCGCCGGCTACTTCATGGAAAACACGCTTCCCCAAGCGAACGCGATCCGCCAGGCCGGCAACGTTGTCACACCTCTCCGTCCCGATCTAAAACTTTCTATCATCGCCACACGCGACATCGGAGCAGCAGCCGCCAACGCCCTCTTGCACCCATCCGTCCACGGCAAACAAACCCGCGAACTGCTGGGACAGCGCGACCTCACCTACACCGAAGTCGCCGCGATTATTGGCAAGGCCATCGGCAAGCCGGACCTCAAATACGTCCGCGTGCCCGACGATCAATTTCGGGCTGTCCTGGTGCAAATGGGAATGTCGGACCAATTCTCCAAGCTACTCCTGGAGATGATCGCCGCACTCAACTCCGGACACATGCGCGCTCTCGAACCACGTGCATCCCAAAACACCACACCAACAACTTTCGAGACGTTTGTAGCCGAGTCCTTCGTCCCGGCCTATCATCATCAAGCCGCAGCTTGAGACGCTTTGCGGGCGTCAGGCTGAGCCGCCGGGGGCCCGCCGCCGAAATCCTGAGCGCCTTTTGCGAAGGACCTCTCGCATAAGGATCAGGGCCTGTGCCCCACCCTAACGTCGCGCCTTCTGCGACGTTAGGGTGGAGATTTTGACGTGGCCAGACTACATGATCTTCTTAATGAAAACGTGAGTTGCATTTTCTCCCGCCACCGCTCGCACAGCTGTGAACCCAAGCTGGTGCAGACTGATCCCGGAAAATAAATGTTCCCCTTCGCCCAACAGCACTGGCGACAAAGCTAAATGCATTTCGTCGATCTGGCCGGCGACGATGTACTGGCGAATCACGGACACGCCACCGCCAATTCGCACATCCTTGCCCTTGGCCGCCTCTTTCGCCTGCTTCAGCGCCGACTCCAGGCCATCGGTGACAAAGTGGAACGTGGTGCCGCCTTCCATCGCCAGAGGCGCACGCGCATGATTCGTGACCACAAAAACCGGCGTGTGGTACGGAGGATTATCGCCCCACCACCCTTTCCAGGAATCGCCTTTCCACGGACCCCGAATCGGCCCAAACATATTCCGGCCCAAGATCCACGCCCCCACATTCTCAAACGATTGACCAGCCATATCGTTGTCGGTCCCCTTGCTCCCACCGACTTGACCGTACATCTTCTTGAAAAGTTCGGTGTGAAAAAACCACTTGTGGAGCTCGGGGCCGCGTACTCCGAGGGGATTCTGCAAGTCCTGCCGCGGCCCGGCGCCGAACCCGTCGATGGAAACAGAAAACGCAGCGACCCTAACTTTGTTCATCGGTTCCTTTCGTGGATACTGCAATTGTATTCAACCCGAGCAGCGTCGGAGTTAGGTTTTCCACACAATTGGCGTGCAGTAAAATCGGTCCCAACATGCGGTCGACAGGCGCCGTCAAGATTCGCCCAGCGGACCCCTTGGACGCCGCGGCCATGGCTACATGCCTGCTGACGGCGTTCACGCCGTACCGCTCGGCCTACACTAGGGGAGCGTTCGCTGATACCGTTCCCACCGTCGATCAGGTGCGGCTTCGCATTCAGCAAATGCACGTCCTGGTTGCCACCGTGGGCGGCGAGGTGGTGGGAACAATCTCCGCTTCCAGCCACGGGGAGCAAGGACATCTGCGCGGAATGGCGGTTCTCCCGGAATGGCGTGGCACGGGAACGGCACTTATGTTGTTAGCCGCGATCGAAGACTGGTTGCGCATTCGCGGATGCCAGCAAGTCACCCTCGACACAACCGAGCCCCTCAAACCCGCGATCGCCTTCTATGAAAAGAATGGATATCGCCGCTCGGGCCACATCTCCGATTTTTTCGGCATGCCTTTGATCGAGTACTTCAAGAAACTGTGAAGCGCCCGGAGAGAAAGAAAATCCGGGTGCCCCATCCTTGTCGCGTTATTTGCGACAGGGGGGAAGTTTGATTTTCTCTTCGACACCTTTCAGACCGACGACTCGGCACCCCTCCCCCTCGATCTCCAGCCCGTGCTAGAATGGCGCCCTTCCCGACCGTTGGCATACTGGAGGAGAGCTCGTGGCGACGATATTCATTTCGCATGCCTCTCGCGATGATTCGTTCGCGAAGCAACTGAGCGAGGACTTGGCCCTGGTTGGGCATACGCCCTGGATCGATGACCTCGACATACAGCCTGGCCATTCGATCATTTCTTCGATCCAGAACGGTATAACGCGGTCCCGGCACGTTATTGTTGTCCTCTCTGTCGCCGCAATCAGTTCCAGCTGGGTGGACAGGGAGTGGAAAGAAAAGCTATGGGACACCATCAACAACCAGAAGATTCGAGTGATTCCGGTTCTACGGGAAGCTTGTGACACGCCTCCGTTTCTCAGAACCCTCCGATACGCCGATTTCACTCGCAGTTATGCGGTCGGTTTCGCGCAACTCTGTATTACCCTCAAGCCTACACGGTCGCAAGTTCCCGATATCATAGATCGGGACTTCCTTCACGCCATCGAGCATGCAGCAAGAACACATCATGACGATCACATCCGGCTCGCATGTGCCCATACGGTATGGTCGTGCCGCCCGGACCGCGCCAAACCAATACTTGAAGACGCGCTTCACGATCAGCGTGATGTCGTAAGAATCCATGCACAAGTGCTGCTCACCGAGTTCTACAACTGAACGGCTCGACGCGGACAAGGAAAAGGCCGCGCTCGTTTCTGAACGTGGCCTTTATTTATGCCGGCAGCGACCTATTCTCCCGCACACTTTCGCGTGCTGTAACATCGTCCCAGCGGGGCTTGTGGCGCAGGCGCCCATGCCCGCGAGCACTGTCCGCGAATAATACCGCCGGTACCTCCACGACTCGGCTCCTTCGGGATGTTCATTCGTCACAGACAGACATGCTCCGGCTTCCGTATGCTGCCTATGCTGCCGGCAGTGGCGGGCGGGGCGCCCGCCCCACAGGTGCATGTGCCAGGCGATTCTGGCCAAGTATCGTTAACGACGCCGATTGCCGCATTTGCAGAGAGCGGACGGGGATTTCTTTATTACGTTTTGTAGGGCTCGGGTTGTATTGACTCCTGCGGCGCGTGATCTCGTTCTGGACACTGTCTGGCCGAGGGCGGAGTCGCGGAGCCGGCTGTATGCGGTCGTGATCATGCCAGATGACGTTCACTTACTGCTTTCCCCTCGGCGCAATCGCGACGGCAGGCCGTATCCTCTTGTTGATATCCTGCAGTGTCTGAAGAGTGTCACGGCTCATCGGATTAACAAGATGTCGCGCCTTTCGGGGCCGGTCTGGCGGGAGGAATCGTTTGACCATGTGCTGCGGTCGGACGGGAGTTTGAAGGAGAAGTTCGAATACATTCGGCAGAATCCGGTTAGGAAGGGACCGGTGATGCGGCCAGAGGGTATCAGTGGTTGGCTCCATCTGGTCCTCTGCGCGTCCAGTGCGCGGGAGAACCTTATTTTCTTAGATAGAGCAAAGGGTCACCGACAGCAACTTCGCGATAACCCACGATTTTCTCCGAGTCGGGACCTTCTTTGTCCGCATCGATGATATGTGATCGGCCGAGTTCAAAATGATTTGTTTTCCTTGAGAATGGTTAACACAGTCGTCGACGAAAACCCCTGCCCGAGCGGTGCCTTAGTGGGACACCCTACGGAGAAAAATGAAGGCGATAGGGTGCGCAACCCGCCCTAGCTCTGCGAGTCTCTAACGTTAAGGTAATTTTTCTCCGCTACAACGAAAGCCGAGCACCTTCGAGAAATGGCTGGGTAGGTCTCCATCATGGCCGCGGTGTGAGACGCGCACGAAATCGCCACGAGTGTGGAAAGCGCCGCCGCGGGCCACCATCTGGGTTCCCGATGGCGGGCCCTTTGGGTCTCGTGATGGCGACTGGTTGTAATAATCCTCGCTGTACCAGTCCGCTGTCCACTGCCAAACGTTTCCGAGCATGTCAAAGAGTCCCCATCCGTTGGGCTGCTTTTGGGCAACATCATGCAGTTGGTTGCCGCTGTTTCCAGCCCACCAGGCAACCAAGTCGAGGTCTCCGTAGCGCGACGCCGAGCTTCCCGCACGCGCTGCGTACTCCCACTCTGCCTCTGTAGGTAGCCGCATCCCCACTGCGGAGCAATAGGCGACCGCGTCATACCAATTGACCTCTACAACCGGTCGTTGATTGCCCTTCACACTCCCCGGGTTGGAGCCTTTTACACGCTGGTGAGCGGCCTGGGTCACCGCTGTTTGTCCCATCCAGAAACCGCGCGTGATGGTTACCGGGTGCGCCGGCATTTCATCTTTACGACAATCGCCATCTCCAGGAGAACAGCCCATGTGGAAGGTCCCCGGCTCGATCCAAACGTATGTTAGTCGGTCGCGGGAGTTCACCCTCGTCCTCCCCGCCACGCCACTAGTACCGCCGCCTTCATGCTTGGTGTTCAGCCCAACGCTTGGTGGAACTGTCGTCGGCGTGGGGCTTTGCACCTCGATTTTATTTAGGCTTTCTTTCCGAGAGACATCCCTCGCAATCGTTGCAGCCAGGGTTTTGTCAACAACCTCGGGAACCATGCCTTCCAGCGTGGCCACGCCATTGATCACGTGGACCTTGATGCCGTTCAAGGCGCTGTCCGGGCTGGCATGAAATTGCCGCTCGATTTCCTCCTGAATGCGTAAGTCAGAGCCTTGCGACTTAATAAACCAAGTGACCCCAAGCGCGACCAGAAGTGCTGCACCGACCAGCACGATCCACGCACGAAAATGGCTGCTTGAAACATCACCCTTGGTTTTGGACGGAAGCTGCTGAGGTTTTTCCGTCAGCACGGTAAGATTCTTTCGTGAGTATGGCAGCCCTTGAGGCGGAGCCACGAAAGTGGCGGCAGCCATCGCCTGCTCCTGCACCTCATCGTCCTTCGTTCGCCCTTGTTCCAGTCGTCTCTGCTCGTCTGCTTGCGTAGTAACATCGGTCTGGTCGTGGATCCGGAGGGCGGAGCTTGCTGGCGTGCCTTCTCCAACTTCTTGTTCGGCAGCTAATGTTTTGAGGAGTTCCTTAAGCCCACGGCCATAATCCTGCCTGAAATCCACGTGCTGGAGGCGGCGCAGCCGAAAAGGAACCGTGCAATCCTTATGGATGACTGGAATGACGGTTTTCTTTTCCTCCAGCGCGAAAGAAACTTCGTCCATAACATTGGTTGAGTTGACCGAAGCGGGGGACAGAATCACGATCATGCACGGGCAGTTGGCCAAGGCATCTTCGATTGCACGGTCCCAGCGCTGACCCGGAACGATGTCCAGTTGATCCATCCATACGCTCGCTCGGGCTGCCTTCAAGTCCCCGGCCAGCTGAAGGACGAATTCGGAATCGTCGCGGCTATAGCTGAAAAACGACGCGATTGCTCCTGGGGTCACAACTCATCTCTTTTCTCAAGGCCCGAAGCTAAGATCCCTCACAATGCTAGGCGATAAATCCCGTGTAGATGCCCGATATTGTATGCCATTGACCTTGAGAAAAGCGGATTTGTGGGAAGCGAAAAAAATGACGTTTAAAAACGCAGAGGTTATGATCTTTGTGGAGATCATGCTCGCTTCTGTTAACGCCGGCGAAAAAGTGATCCGTTTTAGCCGGTCCCGGCCGGAGCCAGTGATCCAGAGAGAGCCCCGGTTGACGGGGACGCGGTAAAAACTCTACAACAGTTTCTAAATTGCCTTGCACTCGCAAGCACGCTTCACGTATAACCCGTGCGAGAAAACCCAGTTGAATCCTTCTCCACACATTCCCTTACGACAGCGCCGAAGTCTACCTTGCTCAGGTGGGAGGGAAATGCCGAACGAGTATCGTGTTCGTCAGGTAAATCGTCTTGAGAATGTAGGATCACCGGCTGTGAGAACTTTCCAACCACTCCAGCGCTCAGGCCAAGGGGCCCTGCATGCGCGCTCGGGAGCGGCGGTTCGCAGCGCGAAGGAATTGCTACCTGCCTCTCAATCGGTCGAGACGAATATCGACACCACGGGAATTCCGCAGTACGGGCAGGAGTGGATGGCGCGGGAGCAGCGCTGTTGAACTAATCATTCGTCTGGGAAAAAACTCGCAATCGCGACTGCTTTGTCTTCGACGGCGGTCGCCGTATTCGTGTGCTCCGCGACCACCGGCAAGCTCCCTCGCTCACCTCTAAACCGGCTAAACTGGCTCCGTTTTAAATCGGCGCTAACACGCTTCCACCATGAACGCCGTTTTCGTCGCATTCTTCGCTCTGCTCACCTCTACCTTTCAAGAACCGTGCCGAACTCCACGCCGAGGTTCTTGTTCTTC
>Ga0307475_10000522_pt1 | contig 22812 bp, 17 predicted proteins | sample atmos_gasesECM1C_FD_203317 | JGI IMG/M metagenome (GOLD analysis project Ga0307475, IMG submission 203317) | Hardwood forest soil microbial communities from Morgan-Monroe State Forest, Indiana, United States - atmos_gasesECM1C_515 | ecosystem: Environmental > Terrestrial > Soil > Temperate... | reverse complement strand
CGTATTCGGAGGGCAGCGTGAAGTATGCAAAGCTAAAATGACTTGCTCCGATCACAAAATGCGACAAACTACCTTCAGGCCTCGACGGCTCCATTCAAGATTAGGAAAACCGTCGAAGTCAGGCAGGGGCAGAGGTTCGCTGACCTCCTGAAATTCATCTTTAAAGGATCACCAATGCTTCGATTTGCTGGAGCTCTGCTGACCGTGTTCCTAACTGCACTCCCGCCGAAGGCCATGGCGCAGGAAGGGAGGGCGCTCGCCGGGCCGGATGAGCGCTACAAAGCGGACATTCTCGTGGTGGTGGCGCATCCCGACGACGAAGCCGCGGTAACGCCGTATCTCGCCCGGGCGCTCGACGAACACAGGCGCATCGCCGTGGTTTTCGCTACGCGCGGGAGCAGCGGTTCGAACGAAGCGGGAGCGGAGCAGGCGGCGGCGCTCGGAGATGTGCGCGAGATCGAGGCGCGCCATGCGCTCGCGACGCTCGGCATCAACAACGTTTGGTTTCTCAGCGGGAAGGATACGGCTACGCAGGACGTTTTGGTGTCACTGGCAAACTGGGATCACGGAGAAACTCTCGCGCAAATGGTGCGGCTGGTGCGCCTGACGCGGCCGGAAGTCATCCTTACTTTTCTGCCGGGCACGTTTATCGGGGAGGATCACGGCGACCATCAGGCTTCCGGCGTGCTCTCGACCGAAGCCTTTGATCTCGCGGGGAACCCGGCTGTATTTCCCGAGCAGGTTGCCGGTCCCATGAAGCGGCTCGAACCCTTCCTCGAAAACTTGCGGGCATGGCAGGTGAAGAAGATCTATTACTTTCCAGATGCCGATCGCCCGGACATTTTCCGCGGCAAAGGTCCGAGCTACTCGGTGAAGGAAGTCTCTCGATTGAGTAACAAGCCGTACTGGCGGATGGCGCTGGATGCTTTTCGTGCTCATCAGACACAAGCCAAATCCTACCTCGATAAGATCGCGCAGATGGACGAGGCGCAAATCGAAAAGATGGCTACTTCGCAAGACGGCTGGGGAGCAGATCAGCATTTCGTGCTGGGCAAGTCCTTGGTAGGAGGCAGCGTCAGCGGAGACGTTTTTGAAGGCATCACGCCGGGTGCGATTGCTTACGCGCGGCCCGAAGTTACGCCGGAACCCGCGAGGCCGGATTTGGCGATGGAGCTTGGCGGCCCGTGGAGTTTTTATGCCGAGTTCCGCCGCGCCCACGGACTTGCCAATTTGCCGAATCCCGAGCCGCCAGAGATCGCCCTCGAAGCGCCGGGAACACTGGTGATTCCGTTGTGGATTCGCAATCAGACCGCGAAGGCGCAGGAAGTCACGCTTTCTGCCAGCTTGCCCGCAGGATGGAGGGCCGGGATCGGCACGGGAAAATTTACGGTAGCGGCAAAACAAACCTCCGCCGCGCGAGTGGAAGTGAGTTTGCCGGCGCTGCCGGAGGAAACCGGGAAGAAGGCAGAGGCTCAACACGTCACGGTGCGCGCCGAAGCCAATGGGCAGGTCATTGGCGAGGCCAAGCTCGGCGTCGAACTGCGAAAACGCGCGCTTCCCGAGTAACGGCATCAGGCACTAGGATTTTTTCCCTCGCGCGGCTTCCATCGTTTCCCACGCAGTTTCCGGCAAAAGCAGCAGGTCGTTGAATTCTCCGGCACCGCGCAGCCACTGGCCGCCGTCGATCACCACGCATTCGCCGTTGATGTACTCGGCCATGTCGCTGAGCAGGAAGGCGGCGAGGTTGGCCAATTCTTCGTGGCGTCCAAAGCGTTTCATGGGGTGCTTGTCCAGGCTGTGTTCCTCGAATTGTTTCGAAGGCATCAGGCGGGACCAGGCGCCTTTGGTTGGAAAAGGGCCCGGGGCGATGGCGTTCAACCGAATGTGATAGTTGGCCCACTCGACGGCGAGCGAGGTGGTCATGGCCAACACACCCGCCTTGGCGCAGGCGGAAGGCACGACAAAGCCCGAGCCGCAGTTGGCCGCCGCATAGGTGGTCACGATGTTCAACACATTCCCGCCCGTTTTGCGCGACATCCAGCGCTTGCCAAAAACCTGCGTGCAGTGAAAAGAGCCGTTCAGCACGATACTTACGACAGCGTTAAACGCGTTGGCCGAGAGCTTTTCGGTGCGAGCAATGAAATTGCCGGCGGCGTTGTTGACGAGCGCATGGATTTCTCCGAATTGCTGCTCCGCTTTAGCCGCGGCAGCTTCGACGGCGCCGTAGTCGCGAACATCGCACGTGGCGTGGGCTGCTTGGCCGCCCCGCCTGAGAATCTCGTCACACGTTTCGCGAAGAGGGTCCTCACGGCGGCCCACGAGGAATACCCGCGCTCCCAATTCGGCAAACCGCAGAGCCATAGAGCGGCCGAGTCCGGTGCCTCCGCCGGTGAGAAAGATAGCCCGGGCTTTGAGCAAATCGCGCTCGAACACGTTTCACCGCCTTGCCGTAGGTGACCTTGGAGAAATCACTGGAAGCGAAATTCTAGACTATCCGAAAAAATCTGGCCCGGTTTTTTCTCTGCCAAAGCCTTGGGCGGGGATGGCGGTCGGTCGATTCAAAAAAAAATGCGGGATGGAGCTCCATCCCGCCAGCTGTCGAGGCGAGTCGATGAACAACCGGCCTACGGGCTTACGAGCCATGCGCGACCGAGCAGCAGGAATCGGCTCCGGTCGGAATGCCCATGAGACGAGCGTCACAATCGCGAAAACACACGGAAGGAAAGACACTTTAAGGATGCATGGATGCGGGAATCGGCCGACCCATGGCTTTGGCGTACTCGGCGGGGTAGAGCGGGCTTTCGGGGAACTCTTCGGTTAGCTCGCGAAGAAGCTTCTGCGCCAGCGGTTTTTGTTTCTCGCGACGCGCGGACAACGCCAGCATGATCTTGGCAAGAGGCTCCAGATAGCGGCCTCCGTCTGCGGCTTCCTCCAATTGACGCATTCCGAGCTTCTTGTCACCGTGGATTCCGCCGAACCACAGCATCGCGCGAAAGCCCATCGATAAACTCCCAATGATGTAATTCGCGGACCCCAAAGCAAGATAAACGTCTTTCGCATCGGGCCGCTCGGCCAACAACGCCTTGGCATGGGCATTGGCTTCCTTTAGCCTGTGCAGCGCGTCCAAATTGTGCTTCCTGAGAATCATGTCGGCGTCCGATTCCATGCCCGCCGAGAGTGTGAGAGCGTAGAGAGCTTCGGGGTCCCGGGGGTCTTTTGCAAGACGCTCCGAGGCGAGTTCGCGCGCTTTTTGAATGGCGGTTTCAAAGCTCTCCATGCGCACCGGGTCAGGCTCGCCGTCGATGCCGTGAAGGAATTTTTTCTCGTTCAAAAAGAAGTCGCTGGTAAGCACGCCTTGGCGGTAAAACTCTTCGAAGAGATAACTGGCGGCGATGGCCACCTGCCCAAAAGGCTCGTCGGGGTGCTGCGATTCCCAGGCCTCGAACTGGGCGCGGCCTTCGGGGAATCGTTGAATATAGAGCTGGCGAAAACCCGAAGCAAGTTCTGGGACGCGCACAAACGCGGGTGTCGCCGCATCTTCCAGGGGTTGCGCCTTCAGGGCGGCGGTTGGCAGTAGGAGGAGGAAGCAGAAAAGGAGGCGCAGGCGCATTCGAGCATCTTTCTCTAAAACAAGCTCGGCTCTAAAACAGGCCGGGCAAAAATCGCGGTTTGTGGCCCATTGCCGTGCGGTATTCGGGATTGGCCATGAGCACACGTTCTTCCGCACGAATCCGCGTGGACAAGGTAATGGAATAAGCGGCGGAAGTTAGAAGGGCCGTGATCCATGCCGTGTGAATGAGCGGAAGCGAGATCATCTCCAGAATCACCCCGGTGTAATTGGGATGCCGCACGAAGCGAAACGGCCCGGTGGTCACCACGCCGATTCGCGTGGAATCCATCACCTGGACGCTCCACAGGTCTCCTAGCGTGCGAACGACCCAGAAGCGCATTAGATTAGATGCAGAAAACAGAGCTAACATCGTCGCGCCGAGAAGGGGAAGAAAAGGCCGGTGGAGGAGGACCACTTCCAGGGCAGCGCTAACCAATACCCCGGTGTGAACGACGACCATCCATTTGAAGTGCGGTTCGGGGACGCGAACGGCCCCTTGGGTCAGCATGCGCTCCTGGTGCTTGCGCGAAATTCGCAGTTCGATGAGCCGGAGTACTCCCACCGCGGCCAGGAGCGCCAGGTAAAGGTAACGACTCAGGCCCATTGCAGCAAGAGAAATTCCGCGCTGAAGCCGGGTCCAAAAGCGGCGGCCAGCGCGTAATCGCCGGTTTTAAGGGGGCGCTTCTCAAGCCATTCCTGAAGGATGAAAAGAATGGTCGCGCTCGAGAGGTTCCCGACGTTGCCGAGGATGTCCCAGGACGGCTGTGTGTCGCACTTGCACAGGCCCAACTCCGCTTCCACATTTCCGAGCAATCGCGCGCCGCCCGGGTGCAGGATCCATCCCTTGATGTCCTCCTTTTTCCGTCCATTGCGCTCGAGGAATCCCTCCACCAGCCCGCGGATTTTTCCCCCGATCATTTCCGGAACATCTTTGTCCAAAATAATGTGAAAGCCGGAATCACGCAGGTCGAATCCCATGGCGAAAAGCGAATCGGGAAACGTATAAGTCTCAGAAATTAGAATTTTTGGTCCCGGTGCGGGATTTCCCCGGACAATCACCGCGGCGGCACCGTCGCCAAACAGAATCGAAGAAATCAGATTCGCCTGAGATATGTCTTTGCGCTGAAAGGTAAGCGACGGCAGCTCCACGGCAATGATCAGGACGTTCCCGCCCGGATGCGCTTTCAAGTAATCCGCGGCGCGGCCGAGAGCCATGGCTCCGGCGGCGCAGCCCAGCTCGGTAAACGGCATACGCCGCACGTTCGGACGAAAGCCCATCTGGTGGATGAGATGAGCGTCGAGTGAAGGAATCATGAAGCCGGTGCAAGAAACGGTGATGATCAGGTCGATGTCTTCCGGCTTGAGGTCGGCGCGTGAGAGACACTTTTCGGCGGCTTCGCGGCCGAGCTTCACTGCGTGTTCGATGTACTCGTTGTTGGTCTTCGAGAGCGCGCGCGGCTCAATGGTGTAGTCGATGGGGAAAATGGAGTAGCGCTTGTGCACCTGCGCGTTATCCACGATGCTCATCATCGCTTCCACGCGCCGCTCGGGAATGTCGAAGACGCGGCCCATGTAATACTTCACATCGTTGCGGGTGATCGTGTGCGGCGGAAGCGCCGTGGCCGTCGCGGCAATCGTGGGATACACTGCGTCACCGTTTACCCCCGGAACATGATTCACGGATTAGATCATCTCCTTTGGAGCGCATAGGAAGTTGCTTGGCTCTGCCCCGTTTTAACCGGTTGGATGCCGGGCGCTCGAACTCCTGATGCTTCCTGAAGTAATGACTGTACCTCAGACCGTGCCTCTAACCCAACTATTTGCAATTCGTTGCGGCCCCATTGGCAAGCGTCCTAGCGCAATCCAACCAGGCCGCGGACCGATTCAATGAGTTTTGCCGAATCGTAACCCACGCCGTCCTTAAACACTATCTCTATTTTTTCGATGTCTTTGATGTTACCAGACGGGTCGCCGTCAATCACCACGAGATCGGCCCGCTTGCCGACGGCGAGCGTGCCGATTTTGTCCCCTTCGCCGAGAAACTCGGCGCCATTCGAAGTGGCGATGTGCACCGCCTCGAGGGGTGTGAATCCCGCTTCGACGAGCAACTCCACTTCGCGCTGGTCCCCGAATCCCGCGATCACGCCGCCATATCCTGTGGGATCGAGTCCGGCCAGCAGCAAACCGCCCTGCCTCACAAACTCGCGTTCGAATTCCAGTTCTTTTTTGAACAGTGCCGGCCAATCCGATTTCGCGGCCCCGTCGGAAATCAAGGCACGCCTTCTCAGGTAGGAAATGCGCGCTTCGGGAAGCATGGCATCGAGCACCCGGCCGTCGAGGGGCGCGCGGTTCGGGACCAAGGTCTCAAACACCGGCAGCGTGGAAGTGATCGCAACGTGGCGCGCCACGAGGTCGCGAATCATGTCGTGAATCGGCCCGCTCGAGACCTCGAGTGGCAGCAGGGCTTTGTCGGCCTCCGCGGGACTTGGGCACAATCCCGGTTTCTTGCCCGTGAGAAATTCCGTGTCCACCACCAAGCCGTGCTCCAAATCGTCGATGCCCAAGCTTGCCGCCTCGCGAAAGCCGATGGAACAAAGATGCCCCGTCACTTTCATGCCGTGCGCGTGCGCGGCTTCGACCGCCGCGCTCAGTTCTTCCGGCGTGATGTTCTGGTAGGCCTTGAACGAAGTCACGCCCTGCGCAATCCAGAATTCCACCGTGCGGCGCGCATCTTCGGCATCGGTGAGCTGATGCATTTGGAGGGCGAAGGCTCCCGGGCCTTCCAGGTACGGCCCGGTGACGTGAATCTTGGGGCCGGCCATCTTCCCGTCATCCGTGTCGCGTTTGAGCTCGAGATCCGCATACGGCTCGATGCTTCCCGTGGTTCGAATCGAAGTCACGCCTCCCGCCAGATACAGCCGCGGAAAACTTGCGGCATGCTCGGGGTAAAGCGGCGGCGGCCCGCCCGGCGACGGGTAATACATGTGGTCGTGCATGCCGACCAGGCCTGGAATGACCGTACGCCCGGAAAGATCAACGACCTTCGCACCTTCGGGAATCTTTGTGCTGGCGCGGTCGCCAAGCGAAGCGATCTTTCCCTCGCGAATCACGAGCGTTTGGTCGGCTCGAGGGGCCGCGCCCGTGCCGTCGATGACGCGCACATGCGTCAGCGCAACGAGCGGCGCGTCTTCCTTTACGAACGCGCGCAGCTCGGGAGCGAGTTTCGGCGCGGCCTGGGCACGGCAACGCGCAGCGAACAAGGAAGCCAGCACCAGCGAACAGAAAACCGGGAACAACCCTTTTCGCATGAATCCACCCCGGAGGCGATTGTCGGGCGTGGGGCAGTTTATGCACCCAGCAGCGCTAAAGCAAGGATGTTTGACGTGAAACACCTCAAAACATTCCATCGCCAGGCCTCCCGCTCGGTCGCAAACCCGGTCGGGTGCTGTTTGTGATAGAGTCCACTCCTTCCGGAGCAAATTCTTGAGGTGCGTCATGCCCAGATCCTTCCTACGAGTGCTCGTTTGCTTGTTTACCGCGCTCTTCCTGCGCGAATCGCCGGCAGCCGGACAGCAGGCCGCGACGCCGGCGTCGACCGAAGGCGACTTTGTCGTGAAGAATTTCCAGTTTCGCTCCGGCGAATCGCTCCCGGAGCTGCGCCTTCACTACACAACGCTCGGAAAGCCCGCGCGCGACGCCCAGGGCCGTACCACCAACGCCGTCTTGATCCTCCATGGCACCGGCGGCACCGGCCAGCAATTCCTGCAACCCATTTTCTCGGGCGAACTGTTCGGCCCAGGCCAGCTTCTCGACGCTGCGCGCTACTACATCATTCTTCCCGACGGCATCGGCCACGGAAAATCCTCCAAGCCCAGCGACGGCCTGCATGCGCATTTCCCGCAATACGACTACGACGACATGGTTGCCGCGCACCATCGCCTGACGACTGAAGGCCTCGGCCTGAACCATCTCCGCCTGGTCATGGGCACCTCGATGGGCTGCATGCATTCGTTTGTATGGGGCGAAACCTATCCCGATTTCATGGATGCGGTCATGCCGCTCGCCTGCCTGCCCGTCGAGATCGCCGGCCGCAATCGCGTCTGGCGCAAAATGGTGATGGACGCGATTCGCAACGACCCGGAATGGAAAGGCGGAGAATATTCCTCGGAACCGCAGCAGGCCCTGCGCACGGCCCTCGACTTGCTGCTGATTGCCGGCAGCGCGCCGCTCTATATGCAGAAAACTTTGCCCACGCGCGATGCCGCCGACAAATATCTCGAGGACTATTTCAAGGCGCGCTCCGCCGGGCTTGATGCCAACGATCTCTTGTACCAAGTGAACGCTTCCCGCAATTACAATCCTTCGCCGCAGCTCGAAAAAATCACCGCGCCCGTCATGTACATCAACTCCGCCGACGATTTCATCAACCCGCCCGAACTCGGGATTGCCGAACGCGAAAGCAAGAAGGTGAAAAACGGCCGCTTCGTCCTGCTGGCGATCTCCGAGGAAACCCGCGGCCACGGCACGCACACCCGTGCGGCGGTTTGGAAGCAGTACCTGGAGGAGTTGCTCGGGAAGGCCGCCCGGTAGTTTTTGACCTCGGTCCTAGACTAGGTTTGAACCGCCGCCCAAAAAACTCTACCGCGCAGTTTCCTGGCTTGCGCGGATTTCCTGCCAGCGGCGCGGGCGCTTATTGGCTTGCAGGACCTTCTTGCGCAAGCGAATGGTCTTCGGGGTGATTTCCACGTACTCGTCGTCGGCGATAAATTCAATCGCCTGTTCGAGGCTCAGTTCGCGGTGGGGAATCAGCCGGATGGCTTCGTCCGCCGTCGACGAGCGCATGTTGGTCAGCTTCTTTTCCTTCGTGACGTTCACGTCCATGTCCTGCTCGCGCGAGTTTTCGCCGACAATCATCCCTTCGTAAACGTCAACACCGGGACCGATAAACAGCTCGCCCCGCTCCTGCAAATTCCACAGTGCGAAAGCCGTCGAAACTCCGGCGCGGTCGGCCACCAGCGCGCCCGTAGGACGCAGCGCCATCTCCCCGCCATATTGCGTCCAGCCGTCGAAGATCGAGTGAATCAGCGCCGTCCCGCGCGTGTCGGTCAGCAGCTGGCTGCGCAATCCGATCAATCCACGGGAAGGAATCTTGAAGTCCAGCCGCACGCGCCCCGAGCCGTGATTGCTCATCTTGGTCATCTCGCCGCGGCGGCCGCCGATGGTCTCCATGATGATGCCGATGAAATTGTCGGGAATGTCGACCACCAGGCGCTCCACGGGTTCGAGCTTGGTTCCCTTTTCCGTGCGCGTCACGATTTCCGGCTTGCCCACCATCAACTCGAAGCCCTCGCGCCGCATGGTCTCGATGAGAATCGCGAGTTGCAGCTCGCCGCGCCCCAGCACGCGAAACGATTCCGGCGTGTCGGTGTCCTCTACGCGAATCGAGACGTTGGTGAGCAGTTCTTTTTGCAGGCGGTCGCGGAGGTCGCGCGAGGTCAGATACTCGCCGTCATGGCCGGAAAGCGGCCCGCTGTTTACCGTGAAAATCATGGCCAGCGTGGGCTCGTCAATCAGCAAAGGCTCGAGCGGCGCCGGCGAAGCGAGGTCGGTGATGCTCTCGCCGATTTGAATGTCTTCGACGCCGGCAATCGCCACGATATCGCCCGCGGCAACCTCTTCGGCTTCGTCGCGCTCGAGTCCCCGAAAGGTGAAAAGTTTCGTGATCTTGGTGGGCTGGAGTTTTCCGTCGAGCTTGCTGACGCCCACTTCCTCACCGCGCCGCAGCGTGCCGTGGAACACGCGGGCAATCGCGATGCGCCCCAGAAACTCGCTGTAGTCCAGGTTCATCACTTGGATTTGCAGGGTGCCTGCGGGATCGCCCGGCGGCGCGGGAATGTGTTTCACGATGGCTTCAAAAAGCGGCAGCAAATCCTTCGAATGGTCGCCAGGTTTGGCTTGCGCCACGCCGTCGCGCGCATTGGTGTAGACGATGGGAAAGTCGAGCTGGTCTTCCGTCGCATCCAGATCGATGAAGAGGTCGTAAATCTCGTCGAGCACTTCTTTGGGGCGCGCGTCGGCGCGATCGATTTTGTTCAGCACAATCACCGGCGGCAGCTTGGCGGCCAGCGCCTTTTGCAGCACGTAACGCGTTTGCGGCAGCGGCCCTTCGCTCGCATCCACCAGCACGACCACGCCGTCGACCAGGCGCAGCGCGCGCTCGACTTCGCCGCCAAAGTCGCTGTGACCTGGGGTATCCACGATGTTGATTTTCGTGCCCCGGAAAAACAGCGCGGTATTCTTCGCCAGAATGGTGATGCCGCGCTCGCGTTCCAGTTCGTTCGAATCCATCACCCGATCGACCACCGCTTCGTTGGCGCGGAAAATGCCGCTTTGCTTCAGCATGGCGTCGACCAGCGTGGTCTTGCCGTGGTCCACGTGCGCGATGATGGCAATGTTGCGAATCTCTTGACTCATGGTTTCTTGTTGAATAGCGCTCGTGCGCCGGCTCCTCTAAACACAAAAATAGCCGCTCCAAACAACCAGCAGCCCGGATATGTCTCCTTTGGGGATCGCTTCTCGAGGTGCGGTCGAACCGTTTCCAGTGTAACAGAGCCGGCCCGCTTTCGTGTACTATCCTGCCGCAAGAGTAATCGCCAGTTTGGCGGGCGGAATCAGAGGAATGAAGATCGGCTCTATCTGGCAACAAGCGCTCCACTACGTTCCGAGAGGGCCGGCAACAGGCGGCTCCGGTCGTTCTTCGCGACCCTCAGCGGAAGGGGCCGAACCTGTCTTTGAACCGCGTTTTGAGAGAAACGTTCCGGCAAGCGAAGCAGACTGCACCTCGACCCGTACACAACAATCGAGAGGCGGAAGTCGAACGGTTAACCAGCGTTGGGGCGACCCGCTATCCCTGGCGGTATAAACCGGGCAGCGACTTCGTCGTTTTGCAAGATCCCGGCGGCAATCTTTTCTGCGTGGTCGAGAAAGCCGACGGCTAACCGAACCAAGGCAAGGAGGAGGAAAAACTCGTGAGACCGTTTCCATTTGACCGGAAGCATGTCTATTTGGTCTTGCCCCTTGTTCTTCTGGCCAGAGCTGCCGCCGCGCCGCAAGAGCGCGCCGACTATTCGAAGATCTTCGATAAGACCGACGTCATGATCGCCGCCCGCGACGGCGTGAAGCTGCACACGGAAATCTATTCGCCCAAAAACGTGTCCGAGCCCCGGCCCATCATCTTCGAGCGCACCCCGTATGGTCTTGCCGACGACGAAAAAGGCTACAGCCGCAAACTCGGCCGCTACGCGGAAATGATTCCCGACGGCTATATCTTCGTCTTTCAGGACATTCGCGGGCGCTACGGCTCGGAAGGCAAATTCGTCATGCAGCGGCCCGTTCGTGATCCGAAAAATCCCAAGGCCATCGATGAAGGCACGGACACCTACGACTCGATCGACTGGCTCGCTAGAAACGTTCCCCGCAACAACGGCCGCGTCGGGCTGCTCGGCGTCTCCTACGGCGGCTGGCTCACCGTGATGGGCATGCTCGAGCCGCACCCGGCGCTCAAAGCCGTTTCCGAGCAGGCTTCCCCCGCCGACATGTTTCTCGGCGACGATTTTCATCACAACGGCGCGTTCCGCCTGAGCTACGGCTTCGAATACTCCACCATGATGGAGACCGACAAGACCAACTTTTCGTTTCAATTTGATTGCTTCGATACTTATGAGTGGTACCTGCAGCTCGGCGCGCTTTCGAACGCCAACAAAAAGTACATCCACGGAGCGCTTCCCACCTGGAACGACTTCGTCGCGCATCCCAACTACGATGCTTTTTGGAAGCAGCAGGCCATGCCTTACATCCTGACGCGGCCCCGGGTGGCAAACCTGAATGTCGCCGGCTGGTGGGACCAGGAAGATTTCTACGGCCCCATGAAAATCTACGAGATCCTCGAAAAAGAAGATCCCGACCACCTGAATTATCTCGTCGCCGGCCCCTGGAACCACGGCGGCTGGGCGCACGGCGCGGGCAATTCGCTCGGCCTCATTCCCTTTGGCAGCGACACCGCGCTTTATTTTCGTCAGAAAATCGAGGCCCCCTGGTTTGCCTACTGGCTGAAGAACCAAGGCAGTCTCCCTCTGAAAGAAGCCTTGCTCTTCCAGACCGGCAGCGACACCTGGGTGAAATTCGATTCCTGGCCTCCGCGCGAAGCCAAAACGCAGAATCTCTACTTTCACCCCGACAGCAAGCTCTCCCTCGACGCCCCGACCGAGGAATCCGCCGAGGCCTTTGACAGCTACACGAGCGACCCCGCGCATCCCGTGCCCTATCGTCATCGCCCCGTCGATATGACCTATCCCGAAGACCACCCCGGCAGTTGGTACACCTGGCTCGTCGAGGATCAGCGCTTCGTGGACAACCGCCCGGACGTACTCACCTGGCAAACCGACGTGCTCAAGGAAGACGTCACGCTTGCCGGCCAGGTCACCGCCAAACTCTTTGCGTCCTCGAGCGGCAGCGACGCCGACTGGATCGTCAAGCTCATCGACGTGTATCCGGAAAAATATCCGGAGAAATGGCAGCTCTCCGGCTACGAGCTGATGATTGCCGATGAAGTCTTCCGGGGGCGCTTCCGCAACTCCTTCGAAAAGCCGGAGCCGATCTCGCCCGGCGTGGTCACGCCTTTCAAGATCGATCTGCACACCGCGAACCACGTGTTCAAGAAAGGCCACCGCATCATGGTTCAGGTGCAAAGCACCTGGTTTCCCCTCATCGACCGCAACCCGCAAAAATTCGTCCCGAACATTTTTGCAGCCGAGGAATCGGACTACCAGAAAGCCACCGAGCGCATTTATCGCTCGAAACGCTTCCCTTCGAGCGTGGAAATTTCCGTACTCCCTTCCGCCGCCGCCGCGGCAAACTGAAGTAGCGCCTGGTGCGCGGGCAGCCGGGACAAAGGTCAGCTCGTTGGGCTGGCATGGCGTGAAGAATCGCCGCGCCAGCGGCCAGTTCGGCAGGCACAGGCAGCCTGCCGACTTCGACTGGCCGTTCTCGAGGAAAGCCTTTGCTGGCTTGGGGATCCCGAAGAGTTTTCCATGGCCGCGAGGCCCAAGGTACTGCCTCGGAGAAGACGGAGAAGAACGCGCCCTTGACAACAGCGTCGGAATGCGATATATCGTAACCCGACTATGAAAGACGATCTGAGCGCCATGCTGCCCCTGGCGCCGGCGGCGCTGCACATTCTGCTCGCGCTTGCCGGCGAAGACCGCCACGGCTACGGAATCATCAAGGAGGTCGCGCGGCAATCGGAACATCACTACAAGCTCGGTTCCGGCACTTTGTACGGCAATCTGGAAAAACTCCTGGATCGCGGGCTGGTTAAAGCCACGACAGGACGGACGAGCAAGGAGGATCCGCCGCGGCGATACTACCGGCTGACGGAATTTGGCCGGCGTGTTCTCGAGGCCGACCTCGTGCGTCTGGAAACCGTGCTGCGGGAAGCCAGGTTGCACCTCCGCGCCGCGGAATCGGGCAAAGCCTCATGAAGCGTGCTATCTACAAAGGGCTGCTCTGGCTGCACCCGGCCAGCTTCCGCAACCGGTTCGCCGACGAAATGCTGTGGATTTTCGACGAAACAGGAGAGCAAGCGGGCTTGCGGGTGTTCACCGACGCCCTCGTGTCGCTCGTCCGGCAATGGACGTTTCATTCCTCCGTTTGGAGAATCGCGTTTGGCGCCTTGGTCAGTTGCCTGTTGCTGGCTGGTTGGTGGCATTTTCAGGAAGCTGCGCTGGCTTCGGCTCTTCGCCGCGGGAATCCCGGCGCGCTCGAAGAGATCAAGCACCGGTTTGCGAAGGGCATCCCTTGCGGGAACACTCCGGCCAGTCGAGCTGCGGCAGCGGAAACCGGGTATGCACCCGCAGAGGCGGACACGCCCTGCGACGTGGCTGACGGCGTCCAGGGCATCGTGGCCGCATTCGGGCAACATCCCGTGGTCGTGATCGGCGAAGTTCATTGGCTAAGGCCGGCGGGCGAGTTCTACCTGCGATTGATCCGCGACCGGAAGTTCCAGGAGACCGTCAACGACATCGTCGTCGAATTCGCCAGTCGCAACAATCAGCCCTCACTCGACCGCTACATCGCGGGTGAAGACCTTCCCATCGAAGAAGTCCGGCATATCTGGCGCGACACGACCAAGGTGGCTTCCTGGGAGTCTCCGATTTACGCCGAATGGCTTGCCGCCATCCGCGAAGTCAATCAAGGCCTTCCGCCGGATCGCCGTCTGCGCGTGCTTGCGGGCGACACGGCTGTCGATTGGCAGCGCATACAGTCCCACGCCGACTGGGAGGCCCTTGGCGACAATAACCTTTCCTTTGCCGACGTCATCGTGAACGAAGTTTTAAGACGAGGGCACCGCGCCCTGGTCGTTTTAGGAATCAATCACGTGAGGAAGTCCCGAGATCGAGACGAGGACACGACCTCGCGCGTCGAATCCCGTTATCCCGGCTCTACCTATGTGGTTCTGCTGGACAATCGAGGGCTCCTCCAGCCGGCGGCGCAAGAGCTCGTGCGCCTCGACCGGTTCAGTCGAAATGCGCCGATGCTCTGCGAGCTGGCCGGGACCCGTCTGGGAGATGCGACGCACCTTAGCAGCGAAGCGGACGCCTTGCTCTATCTCGGGCCCCCGGAGACGCTCGCCAGCGCGTTTCCGCCGGCGGGAAGTCTTGAACCGAGCTACATGAAGGAACTCGATCGGCGATCCTGGATCGAGTGGGGCGAATTGCGGGCCCGGAGATTTTTGGGCGCCGCCGCCGAATGACCGCGCGACACGAAGCACGGGGTTTGCTCGTGAGAGGAAGGTTGCGGTGCTCGAGGCAAAAAACCTCTCGAAATTCTATGGCTCCGTCCCGGCCGTTCAGAATGTCGCCTTGACGCTCGAGCCCGGACAAGTCCTCGGCTATTTGGGGCCGAACGGGTCGGGAAAAAGCACCACGGTCAAAATGTTGACCGGCCTCCTTGAGCCGACCTATGGAGAGGTCACCTACCATGGCCAGAACATCCACAAAGATCTGATTGCCTATCGAAAAGTCCTCGGGTACGTCCCGGAGGAACCCAATCTTTATCCCCACCTCACGGGCGAAGAGTATCTCCACATGGTGGGGACGCTGCGGGCCATGTCCTCACCGCGGAAAAGCACAAGGATCGGCTCCCTCGTGGAGCTATTCTCGCTATGGCCGCATCGCCACGTCACGCTTGGTTCTTATTCGAAGGGAATGCGCCAGAAGATCCTGTTGATCGCCGCCCTCATGGACAATCCGGACGTCTTGATTCTCGACGAGCCGCTCTCCGGGCTCGACGTCACTACCGTTCTCGTGGTCAAGAGCCTGATTCAGGCCCTGAGCGCGCAAGGCAAGTCGGTTTTTTACTGCTCGCATATTCTCGAAGTCGTGGAGAAGGTCTGCTCGCATTTGATTGTTCTGCGGAAAGGCCACGTGCTCGCTCATGGCCCCACGTCGGCGGTTCGCGAAAAGATTGGCAAGTCTTCGCTCGAAGACGTTTTTCTGGAGCTTGTCGAAGACGTCGATGTCACCCAGATCGCAAACGAAATTGTCGAGGTAATGGTCTCTTCATGATTGCACGGACCAGGCAATGGCTCGACGAGCGGCGCAGCGCTTTTTGCCGATCGCCGTTTGGTTGCCTCGTGGGGCTCTTTTTAAACCGCACCTTTCGCGGCGCTGCCGACGCGGAAGCAGGTGAACTCGACCTCGGCGTGGCGGTCATCCTTGTCCTCCTGGCCATGCCGGGTTTGCTGGTCTCTTTGCTGATGTTGGAGAAGTACGGCTCCTTAATCCGCTTTCTCGCTGGCCAAGGGGCCTTCGACCCCTCCAAGGCCACCATACCCGATGAATACCTCTTCATCGTCCTTTCCGTGTCCGTGACGGGAGCCGCCGCGCTGTGGCGCTGGGACAGCATCTTTCTCGACCGCCGCGACTACTCGAATCTCGTCCCCTTGCCGCTTTCTCTCGGCACGATTTTCTTTGCGAATTTCTGCGCCATCCTCCTACTGGCGGGCGCGTTCTCGATCGTCGCGAACGGCGCTTCGCTGGTTTTGTTCCCCATAGCGGTCGTGGGGTCCCGCCCGTCTCTTTCCCTGTTTCTGCGGTTTGCGGCCGGTCACGCTGCCGCCGTCTTGGCCGCGAGTGTCTTTAGTTTTTTTGCCATCTTTGCGCTGGCGGGACTGCTGGCAGCCCTTCTGCCTCCTTCGGCTTTTCGCAGAGTTTCGCTATCGATTCGTTTTGCCTCGGTCGTCATCCTCCTGGTTCTGCTGGCCACTAGCCTCAGCGTGCCCGATCTACTCAAGCGTCTCTCGGTAGTGAACGCGCAGCGCATTGCGGTCCTGCCGCCGGTTTCCTTCTTGGGGATAGCCCGATCGATTTGGGTCGGAGCGAGCGATAGCTTCAGCGCCGGCATGGCCAGGGCCGCCATGATGGGTGTGGGGCTCGCGGTGCTTGTCGCCGTCGCCACCTACGCTGTCAGTTTCCGCAGGTCCTTCCTGCGCCTCCCGGAACTGGCCGATGCCCGTCCCATGACTCGAATCTCTTCGTGGGTGTCTCCGCCGGCCTTTTTTCGCAACCTAGGCTTCCGCTCCTCTCCTCATCGCGCCTGCTGCCAATTCGTGTCGCGGAGTCTCTTGCGCAGTACCGCGCATCGCGAGACCCTGCTGTGCTTTCTGGCCGCTGGGCTGGTGATTTCCGCGGAGACTTTCGCGGCCGGCCCCCACCACGTTTCTGCCGGGCGGAGCACCGCGCCTGCGGTGGAATTTCTCACGATCCCGTTTATCCTGGGCTACGCGATTCTGGTCGGCATCCGTTTTGCGTTCGAGATTCCGCTGGACTTGCGGGCGAACTGGATCTTCCGGCTGTGGCTCGACGCTGACCGGCACGACGCCCGGTCGGTGGCGAGGCGCGTGCTGCTCCTGTTTTCTCTGTCCTGGATGGCACCGCTCATCTTGGTCTCCACATTGGCGTTTTGGGGATGGATGACCGCCCTGCTCCACACCGCAATCTGGTGCGCCTCGACTGTCGTTCTTGTAGAGATTCTGCTGGTTCGCTTCCGCAAGATGCCCTTTACCTGCGCTTATCCTTCCTTCCAGAGCCACTCTCCTCTGATTGTTGTGGGTTATCTGTTTGGGTTTTATGTTTTCAAGTCTTGGGTTCCGCAGTTCGACCAATGGTCCCTGCTGAGTCCCATCAACGCGGTGTGGTTCATTCTGTTGTTAGGGGGCGTCTTCGCGAGCCTGTATTGGTATCGAAATCAGATGCTCGACATGGACAAGCGCCTCACTTTTGAAGACCTTTCTGCTCGGACCTTTTCCTAAGAAGACCGCAGTGGGCGTGCGCGGCGTTGCCTTCACCTTCGGCATGGGGATGACCGTGGGAGGCGTTCTGGTTTGCAGCCTTTCCGTTGGCGTTCAGCCTGTTTTTCGTCGGCTGCCTTTTTCCGAGCGCCGCTTGCTGAGGGCGCTGGTTTTCGTCGCTACGCTGGATTCCGTCGTGCTGGCCGTACGCATCGTCAGCATGTTCACCGATTCCTCTATTAGGGAAACCTGGACTGGCGAGCCGAAGTGTTTCTATTGCTGTTGTCCGCCGCTGGTTTGGTCGTTGAGTTTGGAAGAAAGCGGCGAGCCGCCGGATCGCCGGTCCCGGGAATTCCGCCTGTGCGGCACTAGAATTAAACGACCTAGCGATGGTGCGGATCAGTTTCTGTCCAGGCGGTTCATCGCCCGTTGGTCTGTCGAAAGGGGTCTAGGGTTTCGCAGCATTCGAACTGCCTGGCTTCCCGGGCTGGCCGCTTAAGTGCGCCACGCAGGCCGCCGCCGTAAAGCGCACCACATCCTTGTCGTCGTCGAGGGCCGCGCTGATTTTGGGAACGAGCGACGGGTCACCGCGTAAGGCGATGGCTTCAAGCGCGGCGGCGCGCACGGCCAAATTCTTGTCGCTGGCCGCTTTCACCAGCGCTTCGGCGGCGTCCGGTTCGGGGTCCTGGGCCAGTTTTTTGGCCGCCGCGGCGCGCACGGGGCGAGGAATCGTCTTTCGTCACCGTTTTGAACACCTCGTAGCCGATTCCCGCAAACGGAATAAACCCAATTCCCTGTTCGAATCCCAGTTCTGCCATCTTTTTCTTGTCTTTCAGCGTGTCTAATTGCTCTTTGATCAGCCCTTTGCTCGCACGTTTCTCGCCGGTCAGCACTTCGAAGTATGTGTCGTAGCCCACATCGTCGTGAAGCAGCAGCAGCGAATTCGCCGCGGCCAGCACTACGCTCGGTTCCGTATCCCCCAGCGCTTCTTCGAGATGGCCCGCCGAACGCTCCGCGTGCATCGAGCCGAGCGCCGTGGCTGCTGCCAACCGCACATTCGGTTTTTCGTCTTGCAATCCTTGAACCGCGGCCTTTTCTGCCCCCGCGCTTCCCGCGAGCAAACCTAGTGCGCGTACCGCCCTGGCCCGTCGGTCGGAATTCGCGTCCTCCAAGCCCTCATGAAGGATTCTCCAAGCCTTTTCGGCCGGCGCTTCCGCGCGTCTCGCGGAATCATTGCTGGCTGGTTTTGTTTGTTCCGTTGGTCGAGTGCGGGACGGAGCCAGGATCACAGCCTGGGCGCCAAGAAAGATAACCGGGCCTAGCGTCCGTATTCGGACACATGTCCGCTTTTGAACAATCCCTGAAGGTATGGCCATGCTGTATCTCCCTGATCTCCGAGATTCCTATTGAATATAACCAAAAGCGCGGGCCGGCAGCGAAGGATCGGAAACGGACGGGAATAATACACGGCAAGAAAGTGTCTCATTTAGGATCGATTCGACGGGAGGTCTCCAGGATTCCGTATAAATCGCAGCTAAAGACTTGGTCCTAGCGCCGTGTAACATTCCGGTTTTCGCGGAATCTGCACAAAAGGAACTATCTTCCTTGAGACGTGACCTGAGTATCATCATTGGAGATGGAACTTATGTGCGAAAACATTCGTAATTTCAGAAAACACTCTTACGGTTTGTACGTCTATAGATGAAAAGGGGTAAGGGTGACCGTCTATGCCATCGGAAGTCATGTCGATGCGGGAACCGGATAATCCTGTCATTCCCGGGCCAGGTCTGCTTTCTACCGGTCGTTACATTCACTTTGGACCTTTCCGGATCGATCAGCAGAGGCAGGAAGTCACGCGCAACGGGGCCCGGCTGAAGCTCCAGGGGAAGGTCTACCAGACGCTGCTAACGCTCCTTGAAAAGCCGGGGGAAGTCGTCACTCGCGAAGAGCTGCGCGCGCGCCTGTGGCCCGCGGACACGCATGTCAACTATGACGCCAACGTAAATACCACGGTGAACAAGCTGCGCATGGCCCTGGGCGATTCCTCCGACAAACCCCTCTATGTGGAGACCATTCCGCGAAAGGGATACTCGCTCCTGGTTCAACCGGAAATCTCCAATCGCGTTGGAAATACTTATGCCGCGCAGAATGTCTCATCGCGAGGAGAGGCGGAGAAGGCTGCTGCCGGTGCCGGAATGTTCAAGCTCTCCAAGTCGGATTTATGGGTCGTCCTCAGCGCCATCGCTTTGATTCTCACGGGAATGCTCCTTGGCGCCGGAATCATGCGCCTCTGGATGAACCATGCCTCCTCGCTTCCAACTCATCCCCTGGTGTTCCTTGTCTCTCGCATGCTCGAGAAAGTCTTTCTTTAATCCAGCTCGCGAGAAACCGTGCCGCACTATTCGCCGAGAAAACTGCACTCCAATCATCATTGTTTCCATCACCGAGGAAGCTCCTCATGAGCGACGGCCTCGCTCCCTTTTCGTGTAAACTTCTCGCCGCTCGTCATGCTCACCGCCATCACCCGCGGCGTCAGTCCGGCCATCGCGCGTTGCGAGCTTTCCTTCATCGATCGCCAGGCTATTGATCTCGCGCGGGCCCGGCAGCAGCACCAGGCCTACGAAGTGCTTCTCGGGAAATTGGGCGCACGGGTCATCTCTCTGCCCCCCGAGCCCGATCTTCCGGATTCGATGTTTGTGGAAGACCCGGCCATCGTGCTCGATGAAATCGCGGTGATTCTGGCCATGGGTACCGAAAGCCGTCGCGGCGAGGCCGCCTCACTCGAGAAGGAGCTCTCGAAATACCGCCAACTCGCGCACGTCTTGCTCCCGGGAACGCTCGAAGGCGGCGACGTTCTTCGCATTGGCAGAAAACTCTTTGTCGGCCTCACGAGGCGCAGCAATACCGAAGGCATCCGCCAATTGGCGGACATCGTTAAGCCGCACGGCTACGAAGTCGTCTCCGTCCCGGTGAGCGGCTGCTTGCATCTGAAATCCGCCGTGACTTCGATCGCAGAAAATACGCTGCTTGCGAATCGCACATGGTTCGACACCGCGCCGTTTACAGGCTACGAATGGATTGACGTGGATCCCTCAGAACCGCACGCCGCGAACGCCTTGGCGCTCGGCGGCACGATTATTTTGCCGGCATCCTTTCCCCGCACGCGCGGGCGCATCGGCTCGCTCGATTATCGCGTCACCCCGCTCGATATCTCCGAGCTCCAGAAGGCCGAAGCCGGCCTCAGCTGTTCGAGCTTGCTCTTCGAAAGCTTCTCGGGCTAGCGCCGGGCGGCAGTGTGTTGTGACCACTTGCACCTTTACGACTCCGCTCAGGCGAAACTGCCTGGCCGTCTCGGGATAGCGCGGCGTCGGGCTGTCAAGCGCCTTGCGCGTTTCCTGTGCGCGTAGGCGTGGCACGGCCAAGCCCAACCCCATGGTCAGCAGAATCTTCTCGACGCTTTTTCTCGTCTTGATCTCCATGTTCGTCTTTCCGTTTTTGATTTTTTTGTTTTCGCCGGCGTTTTCGGGGGGCGGCCACGCCTGAGCGTTCTCTGTCAATCGCTCGTTGTTGCGGTTCGAGCGTAGCGCACGCTGTTGTTTTTGTGCAGCGAGCTGCTGTGATGTAGGCGTGAGTGTGGAGAACTGTTCGGGCGTACAAAGTGGGAAAGGAAAAGGTTCTCCTCCGTCGGGTCGTGAACGGCGATGTTCGCTTAGGGCCAGTAGTGGTCTTTACGCCGCCTGCGTATAGTCGAACAGCGTCATAAACCCGAAATCCATGTGCAGTTGCTGATGGCAATGAAACAAGGTCAGCCCGGGATTATCGGCGGTAAACTCGACTTCCGCCTCCTGATACCCGCCCACCATCACTACGTCTTTGATCACGCCGCCCGTCGCCTGGCCCGCGAGCTTCGTCAATTGAAAGCTGTGCCGGTGCAAATGGACGGGGTGCACATCGTCGCTCGCGTTACGCATGCGCAGGCGGTACCGTCGGCCCTCCCGCAAATGGTATGCGGCCGCCATCGATCCGCTCGAAAAAACCTGTTCATTGATCGCCCACTGGTTGAAGCCATGCTCCGCCGCGTTCCGCTTCGTAAACGTCATCTCGATGGTTTCGTCTGGCTCCTGCGACGCGCCCTTCTGCGCAGCGAACCGCGCATAGCTCCAGCGAAACGGTCTTGGCGGCGTCCACACGGGCTTGCCTTTCTGTCCCGCGTACTCCACCACAATACCCATGCCGTGGTGCCGGTCGTCATCGGCCAGGTCGCCGAGGATCCACACGCCCGGCTGCTTCATTTGGACGAGCGCGGAAATCCGCTCGGCGGGGCCCAGCCACAGCACCGGCACCTCCGCGGGCTGCGGCACAGCGTTGCCGTCGAGCGCCACCACGCGGAAGGTATGTCCCGGCAACGCCAGGCTCCGGATCTCCGTTGCGCTGCCGTTCACCACGTGAAACAGCACGCGCTCGCCCGCCTTTACCCGCACCGGCTCGCCGTGACCGAGCATCCGCCCGTTGATCGTGAAGTATTGATAGCCCACCTCATAGCCGTGCGGCACGCCCTTGGCGAGCGACGCTTTCATCGCCGACTCGCCCGCCTCCTCGAGCTCCCTCACTTTCGTCGCCGGCGACAAAAAATCCTGCGGCATGTCCCCACCCTGGCTGAATGCGCCTTGAAATTCCTTCAGCATCAGAAACACTTCGCGGTCGTGCCGTCCCGGCTCGTCCTCGGCCTCAATGTACACTGCTCCTACCTGCCCGCTGTATTGCCCGGCGTGCAGGTCCGCCCCGGCGCGGTTGTGCGTGTGATAGAAGCGCAGTCCTGCGGGCCGCGGCGTGAAGGTGATGCGCCGCACACCATGCGCCGGAATGTAAGGGGTGCCCTCTTCCGCCGCGCCGTCCACGTCGGTCGAAACCTTTTGCCCGTGCCAGTGCAGTTGCTCGGGCGCCTCCGTATCGTTATGGACCTCGACCGTCACCTCGCGCCCTTCTTGGAACCGCAGCAGCGGCCCGGGAAACTGCCCGTTGTAGGTGATCGAAGAGACGATACGCTTTGGCGCAATCTCAATCGCGCTTGCGGCAATGCGCAGCGTGTATTCCGCCACGCCGTCACCCGGCGACTGGACCGCCACGGCATCCCCCGCCGCCATGGCGTTGGTTCCAAAGAAAGCCGTTCCCGCTGCCGCGGTCCCGGCCCTTGCCGTCTCCCGCAGAAACTCGCGCCGCGATAGTCCGACTCTTCCCATGGCTGCTCATCCTAAATCCACTGGCTGGGTTGCGCAAACGGCCCTTGCGTAGCGGACCTAGCGGAATGCACCCAGGAGGATTACGGTGGACCAAAGGCCGGCGCGCCAAACCGCGCGTGGACGCGTCAGGCCGGCGAGTTACTCATACCGCAGCGCCGTTATGGGGTCGACGCGTGAGGCGCGGCGCGCGGGGATGTAGCTCGCCAGGAAAGCAACGGCCAGCAAAAACAGCGGCACGCCAATAAAAGCGATCGGATCGTGGGCTCCCAGACCGTAGAGCACGTCCGAGAGAACCTGCGAGACGGCTGCGCAGCCCATCACGCCAACCAGCGCGCCGATCCCGACCGGTCCGAGCGCCTGTCGTACTGCAAGACTCATCACGTCCCGCCCGTCCGCGCCGAGCGTCATACGGATACCGATTTCGCGAGTGCGCTGGCTCACTCCGTAAGAAACGACGCCATGCACCCCGATCGCAGCAAGCAGCAACGCCAGTATCCCGAGCACGCCGGAGAGCGCCGCCACCAGCCGCGACGGCGTTCGCCAGACCTCCAGGTTGTCCGCCAACTTCGTGACATCGACCACCAAGTTCGGATCGAGCGCCCGCGCCGCCTCTC
>Ga0307475_10000521_pt1 | contig 22894 bp, 12 predicted proteins | sample atmos_gasesECM1C_FD_203317 | JGI IMG/M metagenome (GOLD analysis project Ga0307475, IMG submission 203317) | Hardwood forest soil microbial communities from Morgan-Monroe State Forest, Indiana, United States - atmos_gasesECM1C_515 | ecosystem: Environmental > Terrestrial > Soil > Temperate... | reverse complement strand
GCTCGACTTCGAAACCGTTGGCGGCGAGCTCTTCCGCGATTTTTTCAAACGTGACGATCTGGCGCGGCGAAAGTTCGATCACCAGCGGCATGAGCATCCGTTGCGCCTCGATTCTTCCGGCGCGTCGCGCTTCCAGGTGCTGCTCGAAAAGGACGCGCTCGTGGGCCACGTGCTGGTCGACGATCCAGAGGCCTTCGCCGTTTACCGCGATGATGAAGCTGGCGCTAACCTGACCTAGCGGTTTCAAATCGGCGATCTGTTCCGGGCGCGGGAGCGTGGCGGGCGCATCCGCGTTCGCAGCGGCAAGATTCGCGGCCCAATTCCCTGCCGACGAAAGCTGCAGCGGTAGAATGGCAGCGCCAAAGGCGGATCCCGACGCAAACGGGATGCGTTGCTCCATCGGCTGCATCGGCCCGGCGCTGAGATCGAAGCCGCCGTCCGAGCCGACACCGGAGCCAAGACCAATCTCTTCCATCGGAGGAATCATGGCGCGAGGCACGCCTGATTCCACGGGCGCGGGCGTGATTCCACCTGAGAGAGCTCCATCTCCAGCGCCGGCCGACATCGGCACTGATGCAGCGGCGGTGGCGAAGCTGGCGATGGGCCGCGCGCCCATCAGCGCCTGGCGAATCGCGTCACGCGTGAAATCGTGCACAAATTGCGATCGGCGGAAGCGCACTTCGATCTTTGCGGGATGCACGTTGACATCGACTTCGTCGTAGGGCATCGTGAGAAATAATAATGTGGCGGAGAAAACCGCCGGCGGCAAAATATTGCGGTAGGCTTCGTGAATAGCGTGCAAAATCAGCCGGTCGCGAACCAGGCGACGATTCACGAAAATGTAGATGCCGTTGCGGTTCAGACGCTGCACTTCGGGCCGCGACGTGAATCCCGTTACGCTGAGCGACGATTTTTCCTCTCCCGGGTCGAGTTCCGGCTCCGTGATGGCCGCGCGAAAAGGCGCGGAAACACTGGGGATTTCAACCAGTTCATCGAGCGATTGGCGTCCGAAGAGCTGATAGACGCGGTCGGCTAGCTTTTCCGCGGGAGGACAGTTGATGATCTCCTGCGAAGGCGTCGTCAGAATGAAATGCTTTCCGGGATTCGCCAGCGCGTAGTGGGTAACCAGAGAAGCGATGTGGCCGAGTTCCGTGGTGTCCGACTTGAGGAATTTTCTGCGTGCCGGAACGCAATAAAAAATGTCGGCGACGCTGACCGTCGTTCCCGGTGGCAACCCGGCAGGCTTTACGCCCACGAGCTTTCCACCGGCAAATTCTACCCGCGTGCCTTCAGGTTCGGCTTGGTCACGCGTTTCGAGAAGCAGCCGCGAAACGGCAGCAATTGTCGGCAGTGCCTCGCCGCGAAAACCGAGCGTGCCAATCGAGAGCAAATCGTCGGCGGTACGCAGCTTGCTCGTGGCGTGGCGCTCGAAGGCCAGCAACGCGTCGTCATGGGTCATGCCGTGACCATCGTCGATCACGCGGATCATGCGCTTTCCGCCGACTTCCACTTCGACGCGGATCGTCTTCGCACCGGCGTCGAGAGCGTTTTCAAGCAGCTCTTTCACCACCGACGCGGGGCGCTCGACAACTTCGCCCGCGGCGATTTTATTCGCCACCGCCTCCGACAATATTCTGATTCGACTCATAGTGTGGATGTCTTTCCGCGATTATTATAACGACGGATAGAGCGAATCACCTGCACCGAACGAAAGGCGAACCAAGGTACAATCGGCAGGAAGAGAATTAGGACAACGGTGGAGTCAATACGATTTGCTGGTAATTTGACATACCAAAAGTTAACAAAGAGAAGCCCAGCAATCACCAGCACGGCTGCCAAATAGCCGCCGACCGTGATCGGTACAAGGAACCTGGAGCGCTCTTCGCTTGACATTCCAGGCCACCCATTCGAGCGATCCCAAAATACCTGCTTGCAGCGCCAACAAACTCTGTCTCCCGAGCCAAGTAGACTATTTGAAGGTGCCCATGTAATTTTGAACGGCCCGCGGCGGTATGGGCAACTATGGATCGTGCATTGCGTAATGCGAAGGAGAAAACCAATTGCACTGATTCCATAGAAGAGCCGTCCGAAAGGGTTGAACTCTTTTTTCAGTGGCCAGAGGTGGTCCATCGAGCCTACCCTGCAGCCTTCTTATCTTCCTTGATTCGAATCCCCAACTCGTCGAGCTGATCTTTGTCGACCGACGACGGCGAATCGGCCATCAAATCCTGGGCGGCGGTGGTCTTGGCGAAGGCAATGACTTCGCGCAGAGATTTTTCGCCGGCGAGGAGCATGGCGATGCGATCGACGCCGAGTGCGATACCGCCGTGGGGCGGTGTGCCGTAAGTCAAAGCGTCGAGGAAAAACCCGAACCGGCGGCGCAACTGCTCTTCGCTGAGGCCCAGCGCCCGGAACAAGCGTTCTTGAATGTCCTGGCGGTGGATCCGGATGCTGCCGGAGCCGAGCTCGTTGCCGTTGAGCACGAGATCGTAGCCTTTCGAACGCACTTCCCAGGGCGCGGATTCGAGTTTCTCGAGGTCTTCGTCGACGATGCCGGTGAAGGGATGCTGCGCGCTGACCCAGGTCTTGTCGGTTTCACTCCATTCGAAGAGCGGGAAGCCGGTAACCCACAGGAATTTCCACTGCGTTTTGTCGATGAGGCCAAGCGCTTCGCCGAGTCGCAGGCGCAGTTGCCCGGCGATCAGCGCCGCCGCCTCTGTGCCTTTGATTTGTTCTTTCGCGGAAACGGCGACGACGAGGTCGCCGGTTTTCGCGCCGCAGGCTTCGGCCAGCTTTTTCACATTTCCCACGCCGATTAATTTCTCGACCGTGGAAGTTAAACCTTCGGCCGCAACTTTCACAAAATAGGCGCCGCGCGCTTTGAGCGACTTGGCTTTCTCCGTCAAATCGTCAAGCTGCTTTCGGGAATAGCCTGCCGCGCCCGGCGCCGCGAGCGCGAAAACGCTGCCCTCGATCTGCAGTTTTTGTTTTGCTTCGGGCGGAAAACCGTCGGTAACTTCGTGCAGCTCCATGCCGAAGCGCAGATCGGGCTTGTCGCTGCCGTATTTTCGAATGACGTCCTTGTACAGCATGTGCGGGAACGGCCCTTCGGTTTTGACGCCGGCGACGGCCGAAGCCCGCACCATCACGTTTTCGATGACGTGAAAAATATCTTCCTGGCGCGGAAAGGACATCTCCAGATCCAGCTGCGTGAATTCCAGCTGGCGGTCGGCGCGCAAGTCTTCGTCGCGAAAGCACTTCACGATCTGGAAGTATTTGTCTAGCCCAGCGATCATCAGGATCTGCTTGAAAATTTGCGGCGACTGCGGCAGCGCGTAGAACTGCCCGTGATGCACGCGGCTGGGCACCAGAAAATCGCGCGCGCCTTCCGGCGTCGAGCGCGTGAGCATGGGCGTTTCCACTTCTATGAAGCCCATCTCGTCCATGGCCTTGCGCATTTCAAGGATGATTTTGTGGCGCAGCGCCAGGTTGCGGTGGGGCTTCGGGCGGCGCAGGTCGAGATAGCGGAAGCGCAGGCGCGTCTCTTCTGCGGCGTTGATTTCGTCTTCGATGGGAAACGGGGGCGTCTTGGCGTTGTTCAGAATGTGAAGCTTCGTGGCGACCAGCTCGACCTCCCCGCTGGCCAATTCGGGATTGGCTTTCTGGCGCTTGATGACTTTGCCTTCGACGGCGACCACAAATTCGCTGCGGGCCTGCTCCGCTCTGGCGTGCGCCGCGGGCTGCGTCTCCTTATTGAAGACTACCTGAACAATCCCGGTGCGGTCACGGATGTCAAGGAAGAGCAAATTGCCGAGGTCGCGGCGGCGCGCGACCCAGCCCATCACGATGGCATCCCGCCCGTCGTGTTTAGCGCTCAGTTCGCCGCAATAGTCGGTGCGTTTCAGATTTCCAAGAAAATCCAGCACGTCTTCCCCTCTTCAGGTGGCACAGACTTTAGCCTGTGCTCTTTCTTGTGCCAAGTTCAGGTGTTCTGCACGGGCTGAAGCCTGTGCTACAAAAGCACGGGTCTAAAGACCCGCCACTACAACTTCCGAAGAAAATTCAGCAATTGTGGCTCGGTCAGTTTCTGCTGCGAGCCATCGGCAAGGGTCTTCAGAGTCCACTCGCCGCTGGCCACTTCATTGTCACCGAGAATCAAGGCGAAGCGTGCGCCCAATTTGTCGGCCTGGCCAAGGGCTTTGCCGAATTTCTGTTCGACCGGGGGCAACTCGACGCTGAAGCCTCCGTTGCGCAGATTCTTGGCCGCTCGAATCGCGTCTTCGTAGGCCTTTTCGCCCATCCAGGCGATGTAAACATCACGGCCTTGCTGTGCTGCGGCTTTGCCGCTTTCCTGAAGCGAGAGAATCAATCGATCTTCGCCGATGGCGAAGCCAATGCCTTTCGTTGGCGGTCCACCGAGCAATTCCACTAATCCATCATAGCGTCCGCCGCCACAGACAGCGTTCTGCGAGCCGAGGCCTTTCGCGGTGATTTCAAACGTCGTGCGCATGTAATAGTCGAGCCCGCGCACGAGCCGCCAGTTTTCGCGATAGCTCACGCCGCGCAGGCCGAGCTCCCGTTTCACGGCGGCATAGTGGTCCGCGCAATCCTTGCAGAGATGGTCGCCGATGCGCGGCAGCTTTTCGATGATGGCCTGCTCGTTTTCCAGTTTCGAGTCGAGCACGCGCAGCGGATTCGTCTCGATACGGCGCTGGCTATCCGGGCCGAGCTTGTCCTTTACTTTCTGCAATTCTGCGCGCAGCAACTCCACGTATTTCGGACGGCAATTTCTGTCTCCGATGGAGTTGATGTCGAGCTGCACGCCCTGCAGTTCCAGCTTCTCGAAGAACGTCATCACCATTTCGATGACTTCTGCATCGATGGCCGGCGCATCCGTTCCGCCGAGCACCTCCGCTCCAATCTGGTAAAACTGCCGGTATCTTCCCTTCTGCGGCCGCTCCCGCCGGAACATTGGCCCCATGTAGTACAGTTTCACCGGTTGCGGCAGTTGCTGCATCCCGTGTTCGATGTAGGCGCGGCAGACGGAGGCGGTGGCCTCGGGGCGAAGTGAGATCATGGGGCCGAGTTGCATTGCGTCCAGATAGACAATTAAGCGATCCAGGTCGCCCTTCTTCGACTCGGAAGTCGGATGCTCTGCCAACCAAGGTTCAAGTTTCTTCCATAAGGCCTGAGCTTCCGCAATAGCCAATTCGTTAAACGGCGTCTTCGGAATTTCCTCTGCTTCGTGCAATCGCCTTACCTTCTCGAGAAAGCCCCCGAGCTCTCCTATCTTCGGATTGGGATCAAGTTTTTCGGATCGGTCGACGAAGCTGTACATCTCTTTCGAGACGATGTCGGTTTCGCCGCCGACGGCGCGGGCGAAGAGGTCCGTGGCTTCGAAAATGGGCACACGGATTTCTCCGAAGCCGAAGGTGCCAAAAACTTGGTGGGCCGTTTGCTCGACGCGATTCCACAGGGCGGCGGCGGGCGGCGGCAGATCGCGGGTACCCCGAATCGCTTGAAACTTTCGAGGCTTTTCTTCTTTTTTTGCTGCGCCTTCGCTCACTCGGTGGGTTCCTCGCGATAAATATTCTTATAGCCGACGTAGCGGTGCGCGTAGGCGTCAATCGACGCCTGATCGATCCCCGTCAGCATGCGCTTCACTTTTCCGGGCGAGCCCACGATCAGGCTGCCCGCGGGAATCGCGGTACGCTCGGTGAGGAGCGTGCCCGCCGCGATGATGCTGCCGCTGCCAATCGTAACGCCATTCAGAATCACCGCGCCCATGCCGATGAGGCAGCGCGACGCAATGTTGCAGCCATGCAGCGTCACGGAATGGCCGATGGTCACGTCATCGCCGAGAATCAACGGCCACTCGTCGCGCATCACGTGCAGCACCGAGCCGTCCTGAATGTTGGTGCGCGCGCCGATGCGAATGTAGTGCACGTCGCCGCGAATCACCGCGCACGGCCAGACGCTGGAGTCCTCGCCGATGACCACGTCGCCGATGATGACCGCGGCGGGGTCGATGTAGGCCGAAGCCGCAATCTGCGGGCGCTTTCCGCGATACGGCCGAATGTCAGGTTGGAGGTTCAATCGTTCTTTTCGCTCCAGACTTCTCGCAATTGCCGGTATCTTGTTGTAGAGGCGCAATATATTGCGTCCCTACAAGAACTCTCGCACAGATGGAATCACGCCAAGATAACATCCGGCCCGAGAAGTGACAAGAAATCGCACTAGAAAAGACAGCGCGGTGGTTGAGGAAAACGCAAGCTAGTCAATCTGAACCGCGGGGCCGCCGGTGGTGCCGGCGACTTCGGCGAGACGCTTGGCGACGGCGCGCGCGACATTATAGAGGCTCTTCGCGCCGCCGCCTTCCTCGCCGAACGACGCAACGGGCTTGCCGGTATCACCGCCGACGCGAATGCGCGGATCAATTTCAATCTCGCCGAGAACGGGCACGCCATACGCAAGAGCAGTCTTCGCCCCTTCGCCGTGGCCGAAGATGTCAATCGCCTTGCCGCAGTGCGGGCACGCGAACGTGCTCATGTTCTCGACCACGCCGAGCACTTCCACGTTCACCTGGCGAAACATTTCGATGGCTTTGCGCACATCGGCAAGCGCGACCGTCGACGGCGTCGTGACAAGCACCGCGCCGGTAACCGCGACGGTCTGGATGAGGGTCAACTGCACATCGCCGGTGCCCGGCGGAAGATCGATGATCAAGTAATCCAGCTCGCCCCACTCGACGCTGCGCAAAAACTGCGTGATCACGCTGTGCAGCATCGGCCCGCGCCAGATCATGGGCTTGTCGCCGGGATTCAGCAGGCCCATCGAAATCATCTTCAGCCCCTGCGACTGCACCGGAATGATGTGCTTATCAGCCGTGGCCTGCGGCTCCTGCGTGGCGCCAAGCATGATGGGCACGTTCGGGCCGTACACGTCGGCGTCAAGCAAGCCGACTTTGTTGCCAAGTTTCGTGAGCGCCAGCGCCAGATTCACGGCGACGGTGGTTTTGCCCACGCCGCCTTTGCCGCTGGCCACGGCGACAAGATTCTTCACGCCAGGAATCGGCTGGCGTTCCGGCTGCTGCATGGGTGCTGGAGGCATCTTTAGTTCCTTTCAAACTCCGCGACTACTGGCAGGGCAAGCAATCGTTGCTTGCTAGCTGGGGCGCAGCATGCTGCGCCCCTACAAATAACCGAGAGCCGGGGACGGCATTACCCCGCGCCGTGGCACTTCTTGTACTTCTTTCCTGAGCCGCACGGGCACGGATCATTGCGGCCGACTTTGGCGCCAACTTTCACGGGCTTGGGTGCTTCGGCTTGGGCGGGGCCGGTCTGATATTGCAAATCCTTCTGCTGGCGCTGCTGGCGGCGTTCGATCTCTCGCGCCACCGCCGGCAAATGCTGCGGTTCGCTGGCGCGGGCGGCGGCGCTGGCCACCGCCGCAGCGGCACTCAGCGGCCGGCCGCGCGGCTGCTCCGACCGCGGCGCCCGCGCTTCCGGCGGCTGCTCCCCCTGCTGCACCTGAATGTGAAACAGATAACGCACCGTTTCATTGTCAATGCGCGTCATCATGTCCTCAAAAAGGATGAACGCTTCCTTCTTGAATTCGACCAGCGGATCCTTCTGCCCATAGCCGCGAAGCCCGATGCCCTCCTTCAAGTGGTCGAGCGAAAGCAAATGGTCTTTCCACTGCGAATCGACCACATCGAGAATGATGCGGCGCTCGAGCCAGCGCATCAGGTCCGCGCCAAACTGTTTTTCCTTTTCCTCGTAGCGCCTGGCCACAGCGGCAGCTGCGGCATCGGCAAGCTGTTCGTGGCTCAACGAAGCGGGATCGGCACCCGCCGCTTTCATGTCCACGCCGAACTGCGCCGTCGCTTCGACAAGGAACTGGGTGGCGTTCCACTGATCGGGATGCTGCTCGCGCGGGCAATACGTCTCAACCAGCTCGCGCACGACATCTTCCGCGATGCCCAGGATGTAATCGCGTTGGTCTTTGCCTTCGAGCGCGGAGCGGCGAATCGAGTAAATTGTTTCGCGCTGCTTGTTCATCACGTCGTCGTATTCGAGCAGGTGCTTGCGCGCGTCGAAGTTCTGCGCTTCGACGGATTTCTGCGCATTTTCGATGCGCCGCGAGATCAGCCCGGATTCGATGGGCACACCTTCCGTCATGCCCAGGCGGAACATCAGCTGCTTCACGCGCTCGCCGCCGAAAATGCGCATCAAATCGTCTTCGAGCGAAAGAAAGAAGCGCGAAGAGCCGGGATCGCCCTGGCGTCCCGCGCGTCCGCGCAACTGGTTGTCAATGCGCCGCGCTTCGTGGCGTTCCGTGCCAAGAATGTGCAAACCGCCAAGCGCGACGACTTCGTCGTGCTCCGCTTTGCACTGCCCGGCAAACTGCTCATACATCGGTTTCCACTGGTCGGAGGGCACTTGAAAAATCTTACCTTCGTGCTGGAAAAGTACCATCTGCACCGCGGGCTGCGCGCCATTTCCGTCGGCCGAATCCGCGGCGATGACCGCGGGTGCCGCCGCGTACGGCATCGCCAGCTTGTTTTTCAAGAAATGGTCGCGGGTCATCTGCTCGGGGTTGCCGCCAAGAAGAATGTCCGTGCCGCGCCCGGCCATGTTGGTGGCCACGGTAACTGCGCCTTTGCGTCCGGCCTGCGCCACCACGCGTGACTCGCGCTCGTGCTGCTTGGCGTTCAGCACCTGGTGCGGAATGCCGCTCTTTTTGAGCAATTCCGCAATGGCTTCGGATTTTTCAATGGAGATCGTTCCCACCAGCACCGGCTGCCCGCGTTCATGATAATGACGGATGCCGTTAGTTAGTGAATTATCCTCCTGCAGGATGCCGTTCACCACGGCCTCGAATTTTTCTCTTTCCGTGCGGTAGACAACATCAGCATATTCCTTGCGAATGAGGTCGCGGTTTGTCGGAATAACCGTTACCTCGAGGTTGTAGATCTTGCCGAATTCCGCCGCTTCCGTTTCCGCCGTGCCCGTCATGCCGGAAAGTTTCTTGTACATGCGAAAATAATTCTGGAAAGTAATCGTCGCGAGCGTCTGGTTTTCGCGTTCGATCTTCACGCCTTCCTTGGCTTCGACGGCCTGGTGCAAACCGTCGGACCAGCGGCGGCCGGGCATCTGGCGCCCCGTGAATTCGTCCACGATGATGACTTCACCGTCTTTCACGACGTAGTCCACATCATTCTTGTACAGGGTGTGCGCACGCAGCGCCTGGTAGACGTGATGGATCGTCTCCATGTGCGCGGGATCGTAAAGATTACCCAGACTCAGCAAGCGCTCGCACTTGCTCACGCCTTCTTCGGTAAGCGTGGCAGTGCGGTGCTTTTCGTCCAGCGTATAATCAATGTCCTGAATCAGTTTGGGAATGATCTTGTCGATCTTCGCGTATTTGTCGGTGGACTCTTCCGAGGGGCCGGAAATGATCAGCGGAGTGCGTGCTTCGTCAATCAAGATGGAGTCCACTTCGTCGACGATGGCGAAGTGATGCCCGCGCTGCACGCAGTGCGCGAGGTCATATTTCATATTGTCGCGCAGGTAGTCGAAGCCGAATTCGTTGTTGGTGCCGTAGGTGATGTCCGCGCCGTAAGCCGCGCGGCGCTGGTCGTCGTCAAGGTCGTGCACAATCACGCCAACGCTCAATCCCAGCGCCTTGTAGAGCGGGCTCATCCACTCCGCGTCGCGGCGCGCCAGATAATCGTTCACCGTGACGATGTGCACGCCGTTTCCCGCTAAAGCATTGAGAACCGCGGGCAGAGTGGCGACGAGCGTCTTGCCTTCGCCCGTCTTCATTTCCGAGATTTTGCCTTCGTGCAGCACGATACCGCCGATAAGCTGCACGTCGAAATGACGCATGTTCAGGAAGCGCCGCCCGGCTTCACGCACCAGTGCAAACCCCGGCACAATCGCCGGCTCCAGAGCGGCCTGCAGCCGTTCTTTATAAGCAGGCTCGGCCGGGTCCGCATCTTTCAGTTGGGCTTGGACCTGGGCACGCAATTCCGCGAAGCGCATCTTAAGTCCTTCGTCGCTCAGCGATTGCACTTGGGCTTCGCGCGCATTGATGGCCGCGATGACGGGCTGCAGTTTCTTGATGTCGCGCTCGTGCTTGGTGCCGATAAACCAGGCGATGAGCTTGTCAATGAACTTGGTTACATCCATGGATGGGTTCGCCGTCTCCTGACGGTCTTCCGTGCGCTCGCCCGCAAGGGCTGCTCCAATATGCCAAATGCAAACAATCCATTCTAACTGGTTGGGTGCGCCAGCGCCAAGAAACACGGCGCTCGCGGAAAGCGCGGATTTTCGTGTTTCAAGCGGGCCTCAGGCCGAGTTAGCGGGAAGCGACGGCTTCCGCTGCCGCGGGGGGGTGCTCGTTGTCCTGTGCGGAAGCATCGCGAGATAGATTCTCGGCGAGCATGCGGCGGTACTTGCTGCGCTCCTCAAGGTTCATGTCCACAATTTCAAACGCCATGTCCTGCGCGCGGTAGTCGCGCATCAGCGCGGTTGCTTGCAGGCTGCGGAGGCCCAGTTGCATCTTCAATTGCACCTGCGTCCCAGGAGCCATGTGCCGGCTGATGGTGGCGACGCCGCCGCTCAAGCTGGCCGTCTTGATTTCCAGCAAACAATTCTCTTTTAGGTTTGTGCTCACCGCTTTGACCGGCTTCCGCAGCCGCACGCGCGCATGACGGCGTTGGCGCACAAACTTCGAATTCACCGGAACGTCCAGCGGAGCCAGCGCCAGGTCCTCGCGCTCGATTCCGCTTTTCGGCAGAAACTCGTTCGCCCACTCGGGATCGAGTCTCAGGAGAGCCTGCACCGCGGCGATACGCAGTTCCGGCGGATGGAACCAACCGAACCTTTTCTTCGTTTCGGCAATGCGCTTCAGCGTGGTGACCGATTCCGGAGCATGAATTCTTCCCAGCGCTTCGACGGCCTTTACACGCAAAAAAATTGTTCCACCCAGGGGCAAATCGCCGTCCGCGATGGTCAAAAGCCGGCTGAGTGCTTCGCGATCCGCCGTCACGCCGATTTCGTCGATGACCAAGGGCATTATTAGCGGGTCCACGTGATCCAGCAATTCGAGAAGGATGTGGCATCTTCGCGTCGCTCCGCTCGCGGAAATCTGGCGCACGATGCGGTCCTGCGAAGTCCGCGGAAAATCCTTGATCCGCCCGGGCAGAAATACCATCACCGCCTCCGGATCGAGGCGGCCCAGCAGACCCGCCATTTCCACGGCTTCTCCGATCGGTCCCCCGCGCAACGTGCTCCGCAGGTACTGCACGGCCTCTTCGCCCAGATCGGACGCCAGGTTCGCCACGTGTTCGGAATCTTCGCGCAGGCTGCAGCGATTGAACCGCGTCGCGAGTTGCTCCATGGTCGATTCTGGCAGGAGCTTTAGAACATTCGTCAGCCCCGCGGCCACGTGGCGCGCGCGCAGCGCCTCATCCACAAAATCCGGCACGCGCTCTTCGATTCCCATTTTCGCGCGCAAACTCTGCGCGGTTCCCGGCCTCTGCGACTCCACACCGGCAATCAGGTCCAGCGCCTGTTCCATCGCCGGGAAGTACCGGCTGGTCGCGGCCTCCTGGCTCAAGCGCACAAACGCCGCGCTCACAAATCCCTGAAGCTCCGCATCCTGTTCGACGCTGAGCCGCAAACCCAGATGCCGCAGTGCCTCGCTCAGCAGATTGGGGTCCGCCTTGGCGTACAACTCAGCCATTTCGGAAAGGCCTACCGCCGTCTTCTTGCGCGCATCAGCATCTTCGCTGTCCGCGCAAGCCGCGTAGTTGTGCAGAATGTCGATGGCCTCCGCGATGTTTCCCTGTTCGATGAGCTCCCCCACGTACGACTGGACGTTGCGTGGCGGTATGCACCAGGCCTCGCCTGAAAGCAGCACGGCGCGTTTTCCGCTCTCGGGCACCGCCGCCCAGAATTGCTTGTCGAGAATTTCGCGGTGCGACTCCGCCAGGATACCCGCTTCGCTCATCTTGTCTTCATGCTCGCCAAGAATTTTGCGCAGGTTATCGATCTCCTGGTTCATGCGGTCGAGCATCTGCCGCACCGCGTTCACCTTCACTTCCCCGCGTTCGAATCGCTCCAGCGCAAAACGGATGGCCAGGTGTTCGGCAAGCTGCACAATCACGGATTCATCCGGCTTGGCGATAGGCGCCTGCGCCGCCAGGCCCGCGAGGGCTTGCCTCAAGGTGTCTTGCGCACGACCCGGCAACTGCGCCATCTGCTCTTGGAAGACGCCTGCCGCTGCTACTCCTCCCTGACCCGTGCCGACTTGCCCAAAGCTCGTCAGCGCTCCGAGAATTCTATAGATTTCTTCTTCGCTGGGCTCAACGGAGCCCCCGCTTCCCGTACCAGTTCCGCCCGCACCCGCTGTGAGGCTTGCCACTACGCCAGAGATAGGCCCGACTCCGCGTCCGCCGCCACTTCCGCCGCCGCTTCCACCGCCGCTCCACACACCAGCTCCCGGCGCGCCCGCGACTCCCGGCCCCGCAACAAATCCTGACGACCCCGAGCCACTCGTTCCGCCGCCACCAGGTCCGTTCCCGGTTCCAATTCCTCCCGCATTCGACTCGCCCTCGCCGGATCCGCCTCCCAGGCCCGCGGAGGCTGTTCCGGACGCACCTGATCCCGGCCCCTGGCCGATCGCCCCGCCTCCTTGCGAGCCTTGCGCTGCGGCAATGAGCTCTAGCAATTTCTTTGGGTCATTCAACCACTGCCGGAACTGATCCTGATCGTTGCCTAGCGACGCCGCGGCAATTTGTGCCGCCATGCTCGCATCTTTCAGACGTGAATCCGTGGCTACGAAGCAGATCTCATTGATGCGGATTCCCTGTGCCCCCGCCAGCGCCGCTTTCAATTGTTGCGCCAATTCGGCGGGTTTGGCTTTTCCGGTGGGAAAGGCCCGTACGAAGCGCTCCAACTCTTCCTCCGTGACGGAGGCGAAAAACTGAACACTCGCGAGTCCCGCCGCGGAAAGCAACTGGGCAAATTGCTTTTCCGCCGGCGCTCCTTCCAGCGGCACGCCATCGAGCAAGAGCTGTGCACCGGTCGCTCCCAGGAGAAGCGAGCCGTCCGAACCCATCGGGATCGCCGTCCGCAATTCTTCATAGGCGACTTGCAGGTGTTCGTTGGTACGGGCATGCTCGTACCCGTACAAACGGGCAAACTTCAGCAGGAGGTTCAGGCTTCTTACGAAAGCGCGCCCTGCCGTCGTTTTTGGATCTGCTTTCATCACGTGCCGCGTGCGTCCCGATTGGGACTCCTCTCCTAGTACCGTAGGACCAGGCGCGGTGCGCCGCAATGGTACAGCAGTGCCATGTGTCCCTGCGGTCAAGCCACCAATTGGCCGGGTGGACATCCTGCCCATGCGTACGGGTCAGCCAGCGGAGAGGACAGGCGGGAAGGGGGAATAAATCTGTTCGAGCTTCGTCCGCCGGGCTCTAACCCTTGCTGATAGCCACGCGCCCGCGCCGCCGCGTGCGATTCGTGACTTGCGCGGACATCGGCAGACCGCCCAATTCCAGCAGCAATTTGCGCATTCGAAAGCGCTCATCCAGATCCATATCCACAAATTCAAACGCCATGGCCTGAGGCCGCGCGCCACGCACAATCGCCTGCGCCTTGATGTGGCGCACACCGTGCGAAAACTTCAAGCTCAGCAACGACCCGGGAGCAAGGTGCCTTTCGCCGGCTCCAATGCCGCCTCCCAGATTCAACTCGGGAATGGAAAGCCGGAAGTTTTCGCGCAGATTTGTGGTCACCGCGATAAGGTTCCGTGAAAGCTTCAGCCTCGCATACCGCCTTTGCCGGATCACCGAGGCATTCGGCTCTGGGTCCGTCGGTTCCAGCGTCAATTCCTTCCGGTCGAAACCACTGGAGGCCACCTTCTCCATCCCCACGGCCGCATCCACTCGCAAGAGCGCTTGCGCCGCCGCGATTCTCAATTCGTTCGGATAAACCCAGCGCCAGACTTGCTTGGCTTGCAAAATATGTTGCAGCAGCGTGCTTGCGCCCGATGCCCGCAGCCGCCCAATCGCTTCCACCGCTTTGAGCCGCGTGAACCCCGGTGTCGCGTCGTTTCCCACCAGTTCAATCAGCTTCGGGATGCAGGAAGATTGCCCGCTCAACCCCATCTCATCAATCGCCAGCGGCCGGATCAACACGTCGAGCGAATCGTATAGCGCCACAAGCAATCGCGCGCGCTGTTCCGCTAGCGTCGCAGACAGTTGCCGCACCGTCCGGTCGTGCGCCGACCGTGGCCACTGCGACAGGCGGGCTGTAAGAACCTTCTGGACACTTTCCGGTGCGAGTTGGCTCAGCAAGCCGATCGCTTCCGCCGCTTCACCCGCGGGAGCTGTCTGCAAATTCTCCACCATTCTCTGCGTGGCATCCTCTCCCAATCTGCGCACAATCGTGGTTAGCAATTCGCAATCCTCGCGGAAACCGCAATGGCCAAATCGGTTAGTAATATAGTGAATCGTAGCCTTCGGCATCAGCTCGAGGATTTCTATCATGCCGTCGGCAAGCTGCCCCGTGCGCATCGCTTCTTCGATAAACTCCGGCAAGCGTTCCTCGGCGCCGATGCGCGGCCGCAAGCTCTGCGTCGATCCCGGCCTCTGCACTTCCACGCTCTCGAGCGATGCCAGCGCCTGTTGCATCGCGGGATAGCAGCGCTTGGAGGCCGCTTCCTGGCTCAGCCGCACGAACGCCGCGCTGACCAGCGTTTGCAGTTCCGGCTCGCGCTCGATCGCCAATTGGTTTCCCAGCCGTCGAATCGCGTCCATCAACGCGCTGCCATCTCCACTGCCGTACAACTCGCCCAAATCCGACAAGCCGATAGCCGTTGTTCGTCGGGCTTCCGGCGCTTCGAGTCCGATGCACGACGCATACTTCATCAGGATCTCGTTCGCCGTCTTCAATTCCCCGCGCCGCAGCATATCCTCAAGAAAGGCGCGCACATTTCGCGGCGGCACGCACCACGCTTCATCCGACGTCAGCACTTCTTTCTTATTTTCTTCCGGCACCTGCTCCCAGAACTCTTGATCCAGCAGCTCCGTGTACGACTGCACGGAGAGCCCCGCCTGCGCCATCATGTCTTCCTGCGTCCCAAGTATTTTTCGCAGCGCTTCAATTTCCGTATTCATGCGGTCCAGGAGCTGTTTCACCGCGTTCACGCGCAGCTCGCCTTTTTCGTAGCTATCCAGCGCGAAGCGAATCGCCACGTGCTCTGCCAACTTGAGCAGCATCGGCTTGTCCGGCTTGGCGTCCGGCGCTTGCGCCGCAAGTCCTGCCAATGCCTGCTGCAGCGTGAATTGCGCTCGCACCGGCATCGCACTCAGCCGCGATTGGAACGTGGGTGCATCCATTCGCCCGTCCGGATCTTTGCGCGACTTCCCCAGCTGCGCGAACAAGCCCAGCATCGAGCGGACGTCTTCTTCCTCAACTCGGAATCCGCCTTCTCCCCCGCCCGTTCCCGGCAGTCCAGGTGTTCCTGGCGCCGTTGCTCCACGCAAAAGTGCCGAGGCCGTCAGCCATTTTCCCGGCGTCTGTCCCCCTTCGCTGCCCGCACCGCCACCGACTCCGCCGCCCGATCCACTTCCGCTGCCTATTCCACCAACACCACCTCCCCCTGCGCCCCCCGTTCCAGCCCCGCCGCCAATTCCCCCCCCCGAGCCGCTAGCACCAGACCCACCCGATCCTCCGGCGCCCTCCCACAAACTCGGCCCGCCAGGTCCGCCACTACTAAAACCGCTGGATCCTCCGCTTCCCCGTCCACCAACACCCGTGCCTCCGCCGCCTGCTCCTCCGCTTCCGGTTCCTCCGCCTCCACCCAACCCAAATCCCGGTCCCGGTCCTCCCGACCCATGGCCCGGTCCACCCATGCCACCTCCGCCGCCACTGCTTGCGCGCAAGCTTTCCGCCGCCAGAATCATCTGCAACATCTTGTTGGGATCTTCAAAAAATTCTTTGAACTTGTCGCCTTGCGCCCCCAACACTTTCGCCGTCAACTGCGCCGCCACTTTGATTCCGGCCACCGACGAATCTTCTGCAACGTAGCGAATCTCGTTGACCTTGATGCTGGTTTCCCCCGCCAGCGCCGATTTCAATTGTTCGGCCAGCGATGAAGGCTTCGAGTTCCCGCTCGGGAACGCACGCACAAACCGCGCAAACTGCGGCTGCGTCAATGTGGGTGAGAAGTGAATGCTGGCAATTCCGGATGACGTTAACAGTTGCGCGAAGCTCCGTTCACCCGCCGCCGATCCTAGTGGCACGCCATCCAGCAGAATCTGCGTTCCTGAAGCTCCCAGCAGCACACCACCGCCGCCGCTGTCATCCAGCGCGCCGCGCAGCTCTTTCCACGCCGTTTCAAACTGCTGCGCCGTTTTCACGTGTCCAAATTCGTACAGACGCGCGAATTTCAGCAAGATGTTCAGGCTGCGGACAAACGCCCGCGCCCCGCCTCGGGTTTCCTGACTCATATCTTTTTCGGGAGGTTCCTGGCCTCCTCGCGCTTCCCTATAACAGTGGTATCTTACTCTCTACACTAGTTTCCCCTCGACCGCCACACAAGCCTCCCGCCACCCCCTGTTCCCTTCTCAATAACACTTTCTCTTATCCCTTTGGATACATTTTTGTCATTCCTCATGTTAACAGCCCTGCACTTCTCAACGTCTTGTCACTCGTAGGCCCCAACGATTCGAGCGGAGATCGTCAATTCATGGCCCCAAAACAGATTCGTTCATTCCGGTTCGCCACTCGTCTCGCCACAGCCCTGCTGTACGCAGCCATTGTCACCGAAGCCGGCCCGCCGCTGATATGCCATACCATTGAAATTGGTCAAGCAAAGTCGTTGCCTTGGATCAGCCACAGTTGGAACCTTAGCGGCGGCGAAAATTACGACACAAAAAATCTCGTCCATGACACCCTGGAAACTCTCAGCCCCGACACTCCCGTCCTCGTTCGCATGGAAACACTGCGACGCGCTACGCTTTATGCGCGCAAAGACCCCGTGGCCGCGAAAGAACTGCTCGTGAAGCTCTACGCTCGCGCCACTTCCGCGGAATCCTTGGGGCGCCCTGACGCGCTGGCTTGGTTCGATGCCGGCTATCTCGCGGAAACTTACAAACAGTGGATTGGCCAGCCCTGGATGCGCGTTTCTAAAGACGAACAGAATCCTGCTGCGGGCGTGGATGGCTATGCCACGGTCAAGAAGGCGCTCGCCCTCCGCGGCTCCGCCCAAAAGGGAGACGACCCGCAGATGGAATTCGCCGCCGCGCTGATCACCCTTTCCGGTCCGCAGGACGAGCATCGCCTGCACGCGGAACGGGCCATGGCTGGCGCGAAATCCGATTCCCTGCTGGCGCAAAATCTCGCCAGCCATTTCATCGGCTCGCAGACGGAAACGCTGTCCGAAATGCTCGCCAAAAAGTAATACATCTTGTAATAACCAGTATAGAATTCCATCCTGGACCGAGAAGGGCTAACCCTCAAACTAGTTTGCGCCGCAAACCAGATGCGGTTTTTTTCCCTCTTGACTCCAGCTAAGCCTTCTGGCATAAGTGACTTAGCTGCAGTTGCGGCGAGCGTGCCCGCTTGGCGGTTACGCTTTACACGTGGCGATTTAGGGCAACTTGCTCCACGTAAAAAACTGCTAAAGAGCTTTTCGAGTTTCCCAGAGATTTTCTGAGACCCTCCGAGCACTTTGGCACGGAGGGTTTTTCGTTTTACCTCCGCGCTGCCCAAATCGAATTCCACGCAGTGCTTGCCGCTCTCCGTGGCCTGCACTGATCTCTGATCGCTTTTGAAAAGGAACTGGCTCGATGTCCACCAACTCTTTGTATCAGCTGCAATGTCGCGAATGCGGCAAAACCTGGGGCAACATCCCCCGCTCGTTCTGCGAAGACTGCTTTTCCCCGCTCGAAGTCGCCTACGACTACGATTCGTTGAAGAAAATCGCGCGCCGCGAAAATCTTGCCGGCCGGGACTTCAACATGTGGCGCTACTCGGATTTGCTTCCGCTCCCCGAAGATTTCGCAACACCGAACGCCATCGGCGGCACGCCGCTGGTCGCTTCGCGAAAGCTCGCCGCAAAATGGGGCCTGAAAAATCTCTATTTCAAAAACGACGCCGTCTGTTTCCCTTCTCTCTCTTTCAAGGATCGCGTCGTCGGCACGGCGCTCGCCGCTGCGCGCCGCTTTGGATTTGAAACTGTCGGCTGCTCCTCCACAGGAAATCTTGCGAACGCCGTCGCTGCGCAAGCCGCGCAGCAAGGATTCGACGCCTGTGTATTTATTCCCGCCGATCTCGAGCCTGCCAAAGTGCTCAACACGGCCGTCTACGGCGCGCGCATCGTGCGCATCAACGGCAACTACGATCACGTCAACCGCCTCTGCGCGCAGATCGCCGACCGCTTCAAATGGGGCCTCGTCAACGTCAACCTGCGCCCATATTATTCCGAAGGTTCGAAGACGCACGGGTACGAAATTGCCGAACAGCTCGGCTGGACGCTACCGGACAACGTCGTCGTTCCGATGGCGGGCGGTTCGCTCATCACAAAAATTGCGAAAGCATTTCGTGAATTGGTCACGCTCGGGTGGGTCGAACCGAAGCCAGTAAAATTCTTTGGCGCGCAAGCGACCGGCTGCTCGCCGATTTCCGATGGCGTGAAGCGCAATCTCGCGCGCTTTGAGCCGCAGAAACCGAACACCATCGCGCGCTCGCTGGCGATCGGGAATCCCACCGACGGTCCCTTTGCGATGAAACAGATTCGCGAATCCGGCGGCTGGGCTGAAGACATCTACGATCCCGAAATCGTCGCCGCGATCAAACTGCTCGCGGAAACCGAAGGCATTTTCACGGAAACTGCCGGAGGCGTTACAGCAGGCGTCACGCAAAAGCTCATCGCGCAAGGACGCATTCAGCCAGACGAAACCACCGTCGTGTGCATCACCGGCAACGGCCTGAAAACCACCGACGCCATCGCCGCCGAATTTCCGGCCACGGAAGCGATTGCTCCGCGCCTCGACGCTTTCGAGGCCTATCTCGACGCGCAGATCGGTACCGCCGCTGCGAGCGCGAATGCGTAAATTGATTTCAGTGAGGGAGAATTAACAATGCCAGTCACGATAGAAATTCCTACCGCTTTTCGCCGATTCACGGACGGCGCGCCAAAAGTCGACTGTAGCGCCGCGACCGTCGCCGAAGCGCTCAGCGAATTGACGTCGCGCTTCCCCGATCTCTCGCGCCACGTGCGCGACGAAACCGGCCAGATCCGTCAGTTCCTTAACGTCTATCTCAACGAAGAAGATATTCGTTTTCTCGGCGGCGAATCCTGCGCGCTCAAAGAGGGCGATCGCGTCCTTCTCGTCCCTTCCATCGCGGGCGGATGCTAGCAACCCAGCTCATTCAGATGTGTGCGTACCTCTGTGGTCGGCGTTGCAATGTCGAACCTATGTCCTCTCCGATTCCAGTTGGCACGGAACTCGTAGCAATTTGAATTGATTCCTCGACTTCTCCACGGCAGACTAGTCCGGCTCATTTCTTGAAACTATTCTTTAAATTGTCTTGCAGAATTTGTGCGAGGAGCAAGCCAACATCTTGACCACTGCAAATTCCAACCTGCTCGCCGCCGAAGGCTCCGTCCAGTCGCATAGCACCGAGCTGCGAAAAGAGCTCGGCTACATTGACCTAGTTCTTGCGTCGATCCTTCTCGTTGTCATTCCCGATTTCTTTGGCACCGCCGTAAAGGCTGGTCCTGCGCACGTCGTTCTTTGGCTCTTCGCCATTCTCTTATTCTTTATTCCGCAAGCATTTGTCGTAGCGCATCTGAATCGTCTGATGCCACTTGAAGGCGGTCTCTATCAATGGACGCGCCTCGCGTTCAATGACGGGATCGGATTTATCGTCGCTTGGAATCTCTGGCTCTACGTGGTCCTGTACGTCGCCTCCATCGGCTTGGTCAGCGTGAACTACGTTGCCTACGCCATCGGTCCCCTCGCCGCCAGCGTGGCTGCAAACCGCTGGATCATTCTTCTCACTTCCGTATTTATGATCGCCCTGCTGATGCTCGTCGCGAAACTCGGCTTGCGCGTCGGAAAATGGGTCACGAATGCCGGCAGTTTCCTGACTGTCGTCGTTATTGCTTTTCTTGCGTTGATGCCCTTCCTTCGTGTGGGGCGCGGCTCACTTGCTGGCTATCACCCGTTGCGACTCGCCGCACCGCCGCTCACTCTCTTTAGCCTCAGCGTATTCAGCAAAATGACTTTCGGCGCGCTGTGCGGCTTCGAATACGCGGCTATCTTTGCGGGCGAGTCTCGCAATCCCGCGCGCCATCTCAAACGGGCCATCCTCATCACCGCGCCGCTGATTGCGCTTCTGTATATCTTCGGCACCAGCGCCATCCTCGCTTACGTTTCCCCGGATTCCGTCGACGTCATCAGCCCGATCCCGCAGGCACTCAGCCGCGGATTCTCCGGGCTGGGCCTTGCCCGGATCATCGTCCCCGTGGCAATCCTCCTGCTATTCACGAACTATCTCTCCACGTTTAGTCTTAATTTTGCCGCTAACTCGCGCCTGCCGATGGTGGCAGGATGGGACCACCTGTTGCCGGAATGGTTTACCCGCCTCCACTCGAAGTACAAGACGCCGGTCAACTCCATCGTCTTTCTTGGCGGAATTACCGCCGCCACCAGCATCGTGGTCCTTCGAGGTGTCGGGGATCAGGAAGCCTTCGAATTCCTGCAGATCTGGGGTTTCACGTTTTATGGACTGGCGTATCTGGCTCTTTTCGCCATTCCCCTCGTGGCCCACAAAGATCGCGGCCTCCGGCCAAGACTCTGGCTCCGGGCTGCCGCGGCGTCCGGATTTCTGGTAACGTTAATCTTCGTTCTCTTGTCGGCGGTTCCCATCATCAACGTTCGAAGCCGTCGGCTTTACTCGTTGAAGACGATTAGTGTTGTCGCAGGTGCCAACGCGCTGGGATTCCTCGTCTACCGCACCGGCAGCCGCCGGTACCAAGATGCCCTTCTCGCACCCCCTCAGACGCGATGACTCGTTCTGCTCGGTCCTGGGCGATCTGCGATATCCTCGCTGGCGTGCTCCGGATGTTTTTGAAAGGGAGAGTCCATGGCGTATTTTGCGCTGTTCTATGAAGGGATCGACGATTTTTGTGGCGCGGCACTTGCTGATCCGCGGAACAGCGCCATGATCGTGTTGCGCTGCGATGAGAAATCGGCCGCAACGGATTTACATCAGGTACTTCCACGCCGGCCATGATTCCTGGAGGGTCTTTTTGGGGCGCCGGCAAACGAAAATCGTAAGCCCGGACTCTTCCGGCATGGCGTATTGCGGCGAGACACTCGCTGCAGGCGCGACTTCGTCATAAAACTGGCGCAATTGACGCTCGGTAAACCCAATCGCAACCGCAACTTGGCCGGTCATCGCACCAGGTCCCCACAAGCCGTACTGGTTGTGACCGCTGATGGCGCGCGGCAATCCCAGCTTCGAGCCGAGGTAGTTTATGGCGGAGGCTTCCCCATAGTTGTAGGCCAGCACGACCGTTTGAGATCGCTCGGAGTGCGGCAGCGCCTGGTATACGCCCGCCACCGCGCGCGCCTGCTCCGGCCAGCCGAACATATCCCCGAAGAGTTGCGGCAGCTCACTCTGCGGTACGTTTTCCACATGAATCGACTGCACATCCCAGAAACGGGTATAGCGAACGGTAGCTTCGACCGGAAGAATCGGCATCGCCAGCGGGGCGGCAATCACTCCGCCGATCAATAATGGCACTGTTATGGCCGGCCGCAACCACGCTCCGAGTCGCGAAGCCAATCGCAGTTCAATCCAGACAGAGCCAGCCGCCAGCAGCATCACGTAGGCCGGCGCGAGGTAATAGATTTTCCCATGCAGGATGAGCATCTCCGACAGTACGGTGAAATACGCCCAGGCCAGCACGGCATGCTTTTTCCCGATCGGATCTCGCAGCAAAAACCACACACCGGCGATCCAAATTGGCGCAGCCAGGGGATGTGTCAGCAGGGTTTGCTGCCAGATGTATTCCCAGGGTGAAACGATCACGTACTTCGTGCCCATCACCGCATGAAACAACGCCAGCGTTGGCCAGCCATTTCGAATTTCCCAGAGCAAATTAGGAAGGAAGCAAAGGAACGCGATTCCGGCCCCCAGCCAAATCCACGGCTGCCGAAACTGCTTTCTCGCAGAGGTGGCCAGCAGGCCGAGAGCAATCCCCGAACCGAAAAAAAGCATGGAGTGTTTGTTCAAAATCCCAAGCCCAGCGACGAGTCCGAACAGAAGCCACAGCTTTGGATTTCCGCCATTCAGAATGCGCAGCACAATCGCGGCGCACGCCATCCAGAACACTGGCTCAAACGCATTCATCGAGAAAAAATTGTCAAAGGTCAGGTAGATCGGAGCGAGGAACACGCAAAAAGCGGCGAGGAACTGCGCGTACTTCCCGCCGCCCAGCTCCCGTGCCATCCATCCACCAAGAAGTACCTTGGCTGAAGCTGCCAGCGTCGGCAAAAAACGCAGGGCCGGGAGCGAATCACCCAGGAGCGCATGGCTAAGGCGCGCGAGAAACGGAGCGAGAGGCGCGTGGTCGACATAACCCCAAGCGAGTCGCTGCCCACATGCGGCGTAGTAGAGTTCATCACGAAAGAATCCAAACCGGCCGCTGAACGCCACGTGCAAAGCGAACCCTGCCATCGCTAACGCGTACACCGTCCTGCTCAGTGGTGACGAAGCCGCAGCCGCGCGCGACGCTTTGCCGCGTTCCATCGAGGCCTTGGAAGGAACAGGAGTTTCTTTTTTGAGTTCGAAAACAGGAGAAG
>Ga0307475_10000520_pt1 | contig 22898 bp, 16 predicted proteins | sample atmos_gasesECM1C_FD_203317 | JGI IMG/M metagenome (GOLD analysis project Ga0307475, IMG submission 203317) | Hardwood forest soil microbial communities from Morgan-Monroe State Forest, Indiana, United States - atmos_gasesECM1C_515 | ecosystem: Environmental > Terrestrial > Soil > Temperate... | reverse complement strand
TCAGCCCGCTAAGCCGACGACGTTCATTCCGGCAGCACAAGCTAAATTGGGAACATCGCAACTCTTCGAGGGCTGGTTCCCGCGAAGCATCGTTGTGAGGACGACGGGGAATCCTCTGATTCTTAGCCCAGCTCTGCGGGAAGCGATGGCGGCAACGGATTCGCTGGTACCGACGGGCGCGGTGCGGTCCATGGATCAGGTGCTCTCGCATTCGCTGGCGTTGCGAAGTTTCATGACGATGCTGCTGAGTGTTTTCGGTGGTCTAGCGCTGGTGCTCGCGAGTGTGGGCATTTATGGGGTTGTCTCGTTCGCGGTATCACAGCGAACGCGCGAAATCGGCGTGCGCATGGCATTGGGGGCGCGGCCCGCGGACGTGCTGCGGATGGTTTTGCAGGAGGGCCTGAAGCTGGTCGCCGCCGGAGTGGGGCTGGGAGTGGCGGCGGCGCTGCTGCTGACAAGATTGCTGGAAGGCATGGTGTACGGAGTGAAGGTGAGAGACCCGCTCATTTTCGCAGCCGTGAACTTGTTGATGGTAGCGGTCTCGCTGGCGGCATGCTACGTCCCCGCGCGGCGTGCGACGCGGGTTGATCCGCTAGTGGCCTTGCGATACGAATAGGAGATTTCACATGCACACCCTTTGGCAGGACGTTCGATTCGGGCTGCGCATGTTGATGAAGCACCGAATCGCGACGATCGTTTGCGTGATAGCACTGGGCTTGGGGATCGGTGCAAACGCGGCGATGTTCAGCCTGGCAGAGGCGTTTCTGTTGCACCCGGTGCCGTTCGAGAATTCGGATCGGATCGTCGCTCTAGCGGATTCGCATGTAGCTAGTCAGGATGGCGGGGCAGGTTTCGGTCCCCAGGACTTGAATGGGGTTGCGCCGGCGACGTATTTCGATTGGAAAAAGGAGGCGCATTCGTTCGATGATCTGGCGGCATACGCATGGGATGAAGTAAACCTGACCGGCGACCGCGAAGCGCAAAAAGTCCAAGACTTCCAGATTACCGCTAATTTTTTTCCAATGATTGGTGTGCAGCCACTTCTAGGCCGCACATTTCTTGCGGAAGAGGAAGAACCCGGCCGCAATCAAGAAATCATCTTGAGCTATGGGCTGTGGGAACAGCGCTATGGTTCCGACCCGAACATCCTGAAGCGGGTCATAAAAGTGGACGGAAAGAGCTTCAACGTTGTCGGGGTTATGAACAAGGGCTTCGATTTTCCGATGCCCGCCGAAGCGTGGATTCCGCTGGCGATGAGCGTGAAGGAATGGCTGCGGCGCGACAATCGGTCGCTGTGGGTGCTGGGAAGGCTCAAGCCCGGCGTTTCATTTTCCGAGGGGGCCGCGGAGATGCAAGGGATCTCGGAGCGGCAAGCGGAAGCTTATCCCGATACCAACAAAGCTTGGCGGTTGCACCCGCAACCGCTGCGGCAGTTTATTACCGGAACGCTGACGCGGCAGTACACGGTGCTGCTGATGGTGGCGGTCGGCTTCGTGCTGCTCATCGCGTGCGCGGACGTCGCGAACGTACAATTCGCGCGCGTGACGGGGCGCACGAGTGAGTTCGCGGTGCGTGCGGCCATGGGCAGCAGCCGCTGGAGGCTCGTCCGCCAATTGCTGATTGAGAGCGTCATGCTGTCTTTGGCAGGCGCAGCAGTCGGCTTGTTTCTAGCGCAATGGGACATCCAGATGATTCTGGCGCATATGCCGCCGGACGTAGCGCGTTTCGTGGCCGGGTGGAAAACGATTCGTTTGGACACTAATGCGTTTCTGTTCGCGCTGGCGATTGCCGTGTTGAGCGGAGTGATCTCCGGTATCGCGCCTTCCCTACTGGGCTCGCGCGCCAGCATTGCGGGAACGCTGAAAGAAGGCGGCCGCAGTTCTTCCCAGAGCCGCGCTCGTCACCGCCTGCGTGGAGCGCTGGTAGTTGCCGAAGTGGCGCTGGCGCTGGTGCTCCTGGTCGGCGCGGGCCTGATGGTAAAAGGCTTCCAGGGATTGCTGAACGTGAATGAGAGTTACTCTCCGCAAACGCTGCTGACGCTCAACTTCTCGCTGCCGGAGGCGCAGTACGCGCAGCCAGCGGCGCGGGTGAACTTCCACGAACAAATCATGCGGCGGCTTGGTTCTGTGTATGGAGTGCAGGCGGCCTCACAGGTGACGCATGTCCCGTATGCGCAGGGAGGAGGCATCAGCGAGAACGAGTTTTCGATCGAAGGACGTCCGCTGACGCGGCGCGGTGAAACGTGTACCGCCATCGTGGAGACAGCCACGCCGAATTACTTTAATACGCTAAACATCGCCCTGCGGGACGGCCGATTGCTGAGTGATACGGATGGATTGGAATCGCCGCAGGTCGCGGTGATCAGCGAAAGCCTGGTAAGAAGGTATTTCCGCGGGGAAAATCCGCTGGGCCGCCATATCAAGGTGGGCAAAGCGGAGGGGCTAGGCGCATGGATGACCGTGGTCGGTGTTGTAAATGATGTGCACTACAGCTGGATCGTCAAGGAAGATGTCCCAACGATTTACCGCTCGTTCCGGCAGACGCCTCCGTATTACGCGACCGTGGTGCTGCGCACGGCGGGCGATCCGCTGAAATTCGTGTCGGCGGCTCGTGCGGAGATTGCGGCGGTCGATGAAAATTTGCCGCTGTACGACATCAAACCGATGGACAAGTTGATTACCGAATCGATTGTGGGCATCGCGTACGTGGCTACGATGATGGCGGTGCTGGGAGCTATCGCCCTGGTGCTGGCATCGGTTGGGGTGTTCGGAGTGATGTCCTATTCGGTGAGCGAGAGAACCCACGAGATCGGAATCCGGATGTCGATGGGCGCGCAGACAAGTAATGTGCTCAGGTTGGTGCTGCGAAGCGGGATGTTCCTCACCGGGCTTGGGCTGGCCATTGGCTTGCCGGTTGCATTCCTGCTTGCGCAGGCGCTTTCGTCGCTTCTCTACGGAGTGCAGGCCGCCGACCCGGCGTCCTTTCTCGGGCTGCCATTGCTGCTGCTCACCGTGGCTGGAATAGCATGCTACCTTCCGGCGCGACGGGCAGCGCTTCTCGATCCGCTCCAGGCTTTGCGGCATGATTGAAGTCCAGCGCAACCTTGAGCCGGCTTGGAAGAAACGCTCCACTTGCGCTACAACAGAGAGACGGGCAAAGACTCGGAGTGCTGTTGCACTGATTCCCTGGGTCGGTAAGGAGAAATTGTGGAACCTTTGATTCAACTGCGAAACCTGGAAAAAGTTGTCGAGGCTGGTCCGAATAAATTTTATCTTTTGCGCAGAGTGAATTTGGAGATTCAGCCCGGCGAATTTGTCACGATTATGGGTCCATCAGGCGCGGGAAAGTCCACGCTGCTGAGCATCATCGGAATGTTGGATGGAGCGTGGAGCGGGGACTATTACTTTCTCGGCGAAGCCGTCCACAAGCTCAACGTGAAGAAACGCAATGAGCTGCACAAGGCGAATATCGGGTTCGTATTTCAGAGCTATCACTTGATCGACAATTTGACAGTTTTTGAAAATCTGGAAGTCCCGCTGTCCTACAAAAATGTGCCGCACAAAGAACGCGTCAGCCTGGTTTGCGACGCGCTTGATCGTTTTCACATCGTTGGCAAGAAGGACCTCTTTCCCAGCCAGCTTTCCGGAGGCCAGCAACAACTGGTAGGCGTTGCGCGGGCGGTGATTCTCAGTCCCAAGCTCATCTTGGCTGATGAGCCAACGGGGAACCTCCATTCCGCGCAGGGCGAAGAGATCATGCAACTTTTCAAGAGACTGAATGACGCAGGGACCACCATCATCCAGGTGACGCACTCGGAGAGAAACGCCGCTTACGGGAGTCGCATTATCCAACTGAAGGACGGATGGGTTGTGGGCGACAATGCCACGGCAGGTGTGCAAGCCGGCGCGGCGCAACCCGCGTAAAGTGTCGGCTGCTCCATTGGAATGAAGCGTTTGGAGCGGTTCTCACCATGCCTGAAAGGGCGCCCTGAAAAACGGCGGTAGGAAAACTTCCGAAAACCATTCGAATGAAAATAACGAACCCCCACCCTTATCGAGTTCTTTTGGCTGACGACCAGGCGGACATCCGCGATGCTCTGCGCTTGCTTTTGAAGCGGGAGGGGTATGAAACGCAAGGCGTGGCGTCCCCGGTAGAGGCGCTAAGCGCCATCGAATCGCGGGAATTTGACGCGGCGCTGATGGACCTCAATTACACGCGAGACACGACTTCTGGGCAGGAGGGGCTGGACCTGCTCACGCGGATTCAAATGCTCGACAGCACGTTGCCCGTTATCGTGATGACCGCCTGGAGCAGCATCGAGGTTGCCGTCGAGGCCATGCGCCGTGGGGCTCGCGACTTTATCCAGAAGCCGTGGGAGAACAATCGGCTGCTTGCCATTCTGAGAACGCAAATCGATTTGCGCCAGGCGCTAAGGCAAGCATCGCGGCTGGAAGCGGAAAACCGCATCTTGCGGGCGGAATCGCGTCCGACATTCTTGGCCAAGTCCCCGGCGATGGCTCCGGTGATGGAGTTGATTGGGCAAATCGGGCCTTCGGATGCGAACGTCTTGATCACGGGGGAACACGGGACTGGCAAAGAAGTGGTCGCGCGAACACTTCATGCCCTGTCGGCGCGCTCGACAAAGCCGATGGTGACGGTGAATGCGGGCGGACTGTCAGAAGGGGTGTTCGAGAGCGAACTTTTTGGGCACGTAAAAGGGGCTTTTACCGATGCGCGCGCGGACCGCGTGGGACGATTCGAACTCGCAGATACCAGCACGCTATTCTTGGATGAAATCGCCAACGTGCCGCTCAACTTGCAAGCGAAACTTTTGCGTGTTCTGGAAACGGGAGATCTTGAGCGCGTGGGTTCGTCCACGACGCGGCGCGTGAACGTGAGAGTCCTCGCGGCTACCAACGCCGACGTAAATGCCGAAGCGGCCGCCGGGCGCTTTCGTCAAGACCTGCTCTTTCGCCTGAATACCATTGAGATCCATATCCCGCCGCTCAGGGATCGCCGTGAGGACGTCGATCTGCTGGCGCATCATTTCCTGCACGGGTACGCGCAGCGCTACCGCAAAAATATTTCCGGGTTCGACACGGCAGCCATTAAAGCCATGCACGAACATGCCTGGCCGGGAAACGTTCGCGAACTGGATCACGCGGTGGAGCGGGGCGTGCTGTTGTCGCCCGGCCCTTCGGTCCGCGCCGCGGATCTCGGCTTGCGCGCGCAGGCCGCCGGGGGAGCGGCCAAGCTGGAAGAGATGAACCTCGACGAAGTGGAGCGCTACCTGATCCAGCGCACTCTTTCTCGGCACCAGGGAAACGTCAGCCAGGCTGCTAAAGCTCTGGGATTGAGCCGGAGCGCCATGTATCGCCGGCTGCAAAAACATGGGTTGGAATGACGCCCCTGACATATGAGCGCCGCATCCAGGTCCTCGCGCTAGCGGCGGGTTTCCCAGGCTCGCTGATTGCCATGATCCTTTTGTGGCATGGAAATTATTCTTCCGGCACCGTATGGACGGTTGCCTTTTTCATTCTTTCTCTCTGGCTTGGATTTGCTTTTTCCCTCCGCCATCGCGTGGTTTTTTCGCTGCAAACACTCTCGAACCTTCTGGCGGCGTTGCGCGAAGAAGATTTTTCAATGCGCGCTCGCGGGGCCCGCAGCGACGACGCCATGGGCGAAGTGATGATTGAAGTCAACGCCCTCAGCGAAGTGCTTCGTCAACAGCGCTTGGGCGCGCTGGAAGCCAATGCTCTTTTGCGAACGGTAATGGAAGAGATTGACCTGGCCGTGTTTACTTTTGATAACGACAACAAGCTGAGACTGGTCAATCGGGCCGGCGAACGTTTGCTGGGCCGGCCGGAAGGGCGCTTGCTAGGGTTTACGGCGAAAGAATTAGGACTGGGAGCTTGTCTGGAAGGCGAAGCCGCGCACACGATGGAACTGGCGCTTCCCGGCGGATCGGGGCGTTGGGGACTGCGTCGCGGAACGTTTCGGCAAGGAGGCTTGCCTCATCAGCTGGTAGTCCTGACCGATCTCAGCCGGACGCTCCGAGACGAAGAACGCAAAGCGTGGCAGCGGCTGATTCGCGTTCTTGGACATGAATTGAACAACTCGCTGGCGCCCATTCAGTCCGTAGCGCAAGGTTTGGAGAGCGGGCTCTTAAACGCCTCCAAGTCCTCCGAATTACAGGGCGAAGCAAGCGTTTCCATCCTGGACGATCTGCGGCAAGGGCTGGGAATTATACGCTCGCGGACGGAGGCGCTGGCGCGGTTCATGGCCGCGTATTCACAACTGGCGCGACTGCCACAACCGAAATTGTTGCCGGTGCATGTGCCGGAATGGATCAATCGAAGCGTAAAACTGGAGACGCGCGTAAGGGTTACTATTCTGAAAGGCCCGGACGTGGTCATTTCAGCTGACGGTGACCAGCTGGAACAGTTGTTGATCAACCTGGTTCGCAATGCGGCGGATGCTACGCTGGAAACGGGCGGCGGGGTTCAAGTTGGCTGGTCGCGGCAAGGCGGGCAACTCAATGTTTGGGTTGAGGACGAAGGCCCGGGCCTTCCCAACACCTCGAACCTGTTTGTGCCCTTCTTTACAACGAAGCAGGGGGGATCCGGGATTGGACTGGTTCTCAGCCGTCAGATCGCCGAAGCTCATGGTGGTGAACTAACGTTGAAGAACCGCACCGAAGCGCGCGGTTGCGTGGCTTTGCTTCGACTTCCCGTCTAGAAACTTCGTTTTCTTCACAAAATACTTAGGTACAATTCATCACTTCCTAAGCCGGGTACTTATAGCATCCGTGGAGAGAACTCTGTGAGCGACGTAATATTCATCCTGGTCACGGTCATTTTCTTCGCCCTCGCGATCCTCTACCTGCGAGGGTGCGAGCGGTTGAGGTAAGGCGGAGAACCGCAATGCTAGAAAACATTCTGCTCATCCTCATTGTCGTGTTGCTATTCGGCTATTTGCTGGTGGCGCTCCTAAAGCCGGAGAAATTCTAGAAATGACCGCCAACGGGTGGTTTCAGATCGGCCTCTATCTCTTAGCGATTTTCCTGGTCACCAAGCCGCTGGGGATCTTTATGGCTCGCGTCTTCGAGAAGCAAAAGACTTTCCTGGATCCCGTTTTGCAGCCGGTTGAGCGCCTGATCTATCGGATTTGCGGTGTAGACCAGAGTCATGAGATGCGCTGGACGGAATATGGCGCCGCCATGCTGCTGTTCAGTGTGGCCTCACTGATTTTGCTCTATTTGTTCGAGCGCATGCAACAGTGGCTGCCATGGAATCCGCAGAAGTTCGGGAGCGTAGCGCCCGACCTAGCCTGGAACACCGCGGTGTCTTTTACCACCAACACCAATTGGCAATCCTACATTCCTGAGACCACGATGAGCTATCTGACGCAGATGGCAGGCTTGGCGTATCACAATTTCGCGTCCGCTTCCGTGGGGATTGCGCTGGCCATCGCGATGGTTCGCGGAATCGCGCGCCGCGAGTCTGCCACCATAGGCAACTTTTGGGTGGATCTGACGCGCTGCTTCTTGTGGGTGCTGCTGCCTGTCAGCCTGGCGGGTTCGCTGGTTTTTATTTCACAAGGAGTGGTGCAAAACCTGAAGCCTTACGCCACGGTACAACTCCTCGAGCCGCAGACGATTCAGACTCAAAGTTCAGACGGGAAAACCGTTACGCAGACGATCAAGCAACAGGTCATTCCGCTGGGGCCAACTGCTTCACAGGAAGTCATCAAGATGTTGGGGACGAATGGCGGCGGCTTCTTCAGCGCCAACAGCTCGCACCCCTTTGAGAATCCAACGCCGCTGTCAAATTTCTTGGAAATGTTTCTGATGTTCGCAATCCCGTCTGGGCTGACCTACACGCTGGGCCGGATGACCGGAGCGCAGCGCCATGGCTGGGCCGTATGGGGCGCCATGGTGGCATTGTTCCTGGTGGGCGTTACGACGGTGTATTGGGCCGAGGCCAAGGGCAATTCGCAATTCTCCGGCGTGAATCAGACAGCCAGTGAACGGCAGTCCGGCGGAAATATGGAAGGAAAAGAAGTTCGCTTTGGAATCGCCAACTCTGCGCTTTTCGCGACGGCCACAACCGATGCCAGTTGCGGGGCCGTGAACGGGATGCATGATTCCTTTACGCCGCTCGGGGGAATGATTCCTCTGGTCAACATCATGCTGGGAGAAATCATATTTGGAGGCGTGGGTTCGGGCCTTTACGGAATGCTGGTTTTCGTGATTCTAGCGGTATTCATCGCGGGACTGATGGTAGGAAGAACCCCGGAATACCTGGGAAAGAAGGTCGAAGCCTTCGATGTAAAGATGGCCATGCTTTCGGTGTTGGTGAGTTCGGTGACGATATTGGTGCTCGCGGGGATAGCGGTGGTCGCGAAGTTTGGCACGGCGAGCATTTCCAACCCCGGACCACATGGGCTATCGCAGATTCTTTATGCCTACACTTCGGCTACGGGAAACAATGGTTCGGCTTTCGGCGGCTTAAACGCGAATACATTTTGGTACAACACGAGCACAGCGGTGGCCATGCTGCTGGGGAGGTTCTTCGTGGTCATCCCGATTCTGGCGATTGCGGGAAATCTGGCCAGAAAGAAAACGGCGCCGGCTTCTCTAGGGACCTTTCCGGTCACCGGGCCGCTTTTCACGGTGCTGCTGGTCTCCACAATCGTGATTGTAGGAGCACTCACCTTTTTCCCGGCTTTGAGCCTGGGCCCGGTTCTCGAGCACCTCTTCATGCTGTCTGGAAAGTCATTCTAGGGGAAACATGGAACACGAATCTCAGACAAGAAGCAAATCTCTGACAGACCCCAGGATCTTCAAGACAGCCGCGATCGATTCGCTGCGCAAATTGCATCCGCGGACGATGATCAAGAATCCCGTGATGTTCGTTGTGGAGGTGGGCGCCCTTCTGACTTCGATTCAGCTCGTTCGTGACAGCTTGCACCATCAAGGAGCGTTCGGGTTTGGACTGCAGATTACACTTTGGCTTTGGTTTACGGTGGTGTTTGCGAATTTCGCCGAGGCCATGGCGGAGGGACGCGGGAAGGCTCAGGCGGATACGCTGCGCAAAGCAAGGGCCGAAACAGAAGCGCATCGTCTGCGGCCTGACGGTTCGACCGAGCTTGTTCCGAGTTCAAAACTGCGTTCCGGCGACGAAGTGCTGGTCACTGCCGGAGAACTTATACCCGGAGACGGAGAAGTTATCGAGGGAGTGGCTTCCGTGGATGAATCCGCGATTACCGGCGAGTCGGCTCCCGTGATTCGGGAGTCGGGCGGAGACCGCTCGGCAGTGACCGGCGGCACGCGGGTGCTCTCGGACCAAATTCGCGTTCGCATCACGTCGAATCCCGGTGAGACGTTTCTCGACCGTATGATCCGCCTAGTGGAGGGCGCATCGCGGCAAAAAACACCAAACGAGATTGCTCTCAACATTTTGTTGGCTGGCTTGACGATTATTTTCCTGTTGGCGGTGGTGACATTACAGCCGTTTGCCATCTATTCGGGCGCGCCGCAAAGCATTTTCGTCCTCGTTTCGCTGCTGGTTTGCCTTATTCCCACGACCATTGGCGGACTTTTGTCGGCCATCGGCATCGCGGGAATGGACCGCTTGATTCAACGAAATGTGATTGCGATGTCGGGCCGCGCGGTGGAAGCGTCGGGCGACGTTGACGTGCTGCTTCTGGACAAGACCGGCACGATTACGTTGGGAAACCGGCAGGCTACATCCTTCCACTGCTGTCCCAGCGTTTCTGAGACGGATCTTGCCAGCGCGGCGCAGCTTGCTTCCTTTGCGGATGAAACACCGGAGGGACGCTCCATTGTCGTTCTGGCCAAGGAAAAATATGGGCTGCGCGGGCGCGAACTGGCCCCCCACAATCCGGCGTTCATTCCGTTTTCTGCGCAGACCCGCATGTCGGGCGTGGACCTGGACGGCCACGAAATCCGCAAAGGGGCGCCGGAAGCCATCGAGAAATATGTGGCTGAGCGGGGCCAGGTGGTGCCGGCTGAAATCAAGCAGATCACGCGTGATATTTCAAATGGCGGCGGCACACCTTTGCTGGTGGCGCAAAATCGTCATGTGCTCGGTGCCATCGCGCTGACCGACGTCGTAAAAGGCGGAATGCGCGAGAGGTTTGACCATCTGCGAGCTATGGGAATCCGCACGATGATGATCACGGGGGACAATCCGCTTACCGCTGCCGCAATCGCGCGGCAAGCCGGCGTTGACGATTTCCTTGCCGAGGCCAAACCGGAAGACAAGATGGCGCTAATTAAACGCGAACAAGCCAAGGGCAAGCTAGTGGCCATGACTGGCGATGGCACCAATGACGCGCCTGCTTTGGCCCAGGCCGACGTCGGCGTGGCCATGAATACCGGCACGCAAGCCGCGAAAGAAGCCGGCAACATGGTGGACCTGGATTCGAATCCGACCAAGCTGATTGAGATCGTGGAAATTGGAAAGCAGCTATTGATCACGCGCGGAGCGTTGACCACGTTTTCCGTGGCCAATGATGTCGCCAAGTACTTCGCCATCATTCCGGCGATGTTTGTAGCGGCATTCCCCCAATTGCAGGCGCTGAACATCATGGGTCTGCGGACTCGAGAGTCCGCGATTCTTTCGGCGGTCATCTTTAATGCGCTCATCATTGTTGCGCTCATCCCTCTGGCCCTGAGAGGGGTGCGCTATCGTCCCGTGGGTGCCGCGGCGCTGCTGCGGCAGAATCTGCTCCTCTACGGCCTGGGCGGCGTGGTGGCCCCTTTCATCGGAATCAAGCTAATCGATGTGATCATCACCTTCATGCACTTGGCTTGAGGAAAGTTATGAAACAAAATTTGCGAATCGCATTGTTGATGACGCTAGTGACCACGGTTCTGTTCGGCCTGTTCTATCCCCTGGCGGTGACCGGCCTCGGGCAGCTTCTCTTTCCCTCGCAAGCAAATGGCGGCTTGATCGTGAAGAATGGGCAAATCATCGGCTCGCAACTTATCGGACAGCCTTTTTCTTCCGACAGCTACTTTCATGCCCGGCCATCCGGGGCCGGCAATGGCTATGACCCGGTCGCTTCCGGTGGCGGCGCACCCAACCTTGGGCCCACCAATCGGCAACTCTTGGACCGCGTGAAAGGCGATGTAGAGAAGCTCCATGCGGAGAACCCGGGAGCGCCAATCCCTGCTGATCTGGTTACCACGTCGGGCTCTGGCCTGGACCCGGACATTTCCCCGGCTGCCGCGGAGTTTCAGACTCCGCGAGTGGCGCGCGCACGGCACGTCAGCGAGTCGGAGCTGCGCGCACTCATTGCCAAGCACACTTTAGGAAGGCAGTTCGGCGTTTTAGGCGAGCCGCGCATCAACGTATTGGAATTAAATCTGGATCTCGACGCGCAACACTCGCTGTCGAAATAATGAGCTGCCCCTGCGGAGACTTGGCGTTCCGCTGAATCACGGGGCGAGTTTACTGTTTTCGCGAGACCGGCTTAGGCGGGCTCACGCGCGGGGGTTGGAAGCGATACCCCACCCAAGGTTCGGTGCGAATGTACTTCGGCTGAGCCGGATTGCTTTCGATCTTCTTGCGCAACTGATTGATGACCACCCGGAGATTTTCCGTTTCTTCCCCATATTCCGGTCCCCAAACGGACTGCAGGAGTCTCCGATGGGTGAGCGGCTTTCCTTGATTGGCAATCAGATGCTTGAGCACGTCGAATTCCTTGGGAGTCAGATGCACTTCCTCGCCACGCACCGTCAACTGGCGGGTTTCAAAATCCAGAGTCAGATCTTTCGAGACAAAAGGAGGCAAAGTATCGCCGGGAGCGTAGCGCCTCAGGGCTGCGCGAATGCGCGCGAGAAGTTCTTCGATGCCAAAGGGCTTGACCACATAATCGTCCGCACCAGCGTCGAGAGCGAGCACCTTGTCGCGCTCTGCATTGCGAACGGTGAGCATGATAATGGGGGCATCGGACGATTGGCGAATCTCCCGGCACGCTTCGATGCCGCCGATGCCGGGCATGTTGACGTCGAGGAGCACAAGGTCGGGTTTCTCCTTGCGAGCGGCATCCACAGCTTCTTCGCCCGTCTTAGCTTCGATGATTACGTACCCCTGGCTCGATAGAGTGGAGCGCAGCACTCTGCGAATCTGAGGCTCATCGTCTACAACCAGGATGGAAGCGTCCGTCATATTAGCGTTCCGTCCTTCGCGCGATGGGAAGCGAAAATGTGAAGACCGAGCCGTGGCCGAGCTGGCTGGTGACTCCAATGGTTCCCTGATGCGCGGTTACAATTGCCTTGGCGATCGGCAGCCCCATGCCGGTGCCACGCACAAGGTACCGCTGATCTTTGCCGCGATAGAATTTATCGAAGATCATTCCCTGCTCGAGGTCATCGATGCCCGGACCGCGATCGGCCACGCTGGTCGAGACGCAATCGCCGCTCAACTCGGCAGTGATAACGATCGGCTGCTCCTTTGGCGAATACAGATTGGCATTATCGATGAGCTTCAGCAAAATGTCCTGAGCGCGGTCTGGATCGGCTTCGACAAGAGGAAGATCAGGAGATACTTTCACCTGGAGTTCGCGAGCGCCCAGTGAGGATTTGGAAAGGGCGAGCGCTCCTTGAATGATTTCTTCAATCGAAGTCGGCGCAAAATGCAATTCGATTTCGCCGGCTTCCAGCCGGGCCATTTCCGAGGCCTCCTCGACGAGATGGTTGAGGCGGTCGCACTCTTCGTTGATGATGGTGAGCAATTCGTGGGCTTGCGGAGCGGCTACTTTTCCGTGGGCCAGCAGACTTGTCACGGCCGCTTTCATGGAGGTGAGTGGCGTGCGAAAATCATGCGTGACGGAGTCCAGCAAAGCGGACTTCAGGCGTTCGCCTTGCCTCTCTGCCTCGGTCTGGCTGAGTTGTTCCACGGCGCGTGCCCGTTCGATGGCGATAGCCACCAGGCTGCTCACGGCCTCGAGCGTCTGACGCGAGACCCTGGCCCCGGAGATGCCGAGGCTCCCGATGGCCTTCACACCAAGACGGACCGGGACAAAATATACACTTTGCTGCTGGTCGAAGGTCATCTCATCGCGGAGGAAGGCGGCCTTCATTTTCTCTTCATCGAGATGGGCCGCGCCGTATCCCGAGCGATAGAATTTCTCTTTCTGCGGAAGAAATAGCTCAGCCGCGCCTCCCTCAAAGCTCTCCACAAGGTAATTCGGTATCGCGTTCATCAGCTGGATGACGTTGCCTTCTCCCAATAATTTCTGGCTGAATTTGTAGAGTCTCTCAATTTCGCGGCGGCGGCTATTGGCTTGGTCGGCCTCGCTTCGGATACGAGCCGAAAGCTGGCTGCCCATAATGGAGGTCACCAGAAATGCGCCAAGCGCCACCCAATTCTGGGGGTCGGCAATAGTGAGTGTTCCGATGGGCGGCAGGAACTCATAATTGAAGACCAGCATCGCCACTACGGACATGAAGACGGACACCGCCATCCCCCAGACCGCCGAAACTGCTAGAATTGCGAGGAGCAGCGTCAGCGCCACAGTGGTCTGATTGACAATAAGAACGTGGCGATAGAGAAAAGCGATGCCGGCGATGACCGCGACGGAGAGTGCGAAACCAAACGTCCGGCCGGCAAGGAACCTCTGCATTCGTCTATTCTAGCGCAGGCCTTTGATTTGCAGCGGGGAAGATAATCCTTTGCCAAAGAAGCCGGAAGACTGGTTGGAAATCGCCTCTCCGTCGCAAAAAGCGCGCGGCATCTTCAAGCTGTTCCTCGGTTACGCTCCGGGCGTCGGCAAGACGTTCAGCATGTTGAGCGAGGCGCGCCGCCGCAAAAGCCGCGGTGAAGACGTGGTCATCGGCGTCGTGGAAACTCACGGCCGCAAAGGCATCGAAGAACTCCTCGCTGGCATTGAGTTCATCCCGCGTAAAAAAATTGAATACAAAGGAACGATCTTTGAGGAAATGGATGTCGACGCCATTATCGCGCGTCACCCGCAGGTCGTCCTGGTCGACGAGCTAGCACACACGAATATTCCCGGGAGCAAGCACCGCAAGCGGTATGAAGACGTCCAGGAAATCCTGGCGGCAAAGATCGACGTCGTGTCTACGCTCAATATTCAGCACATCGAGAGTATCGCGCCCGTCGTCCGCTCCATCACCGGGATCACCGTGCGCGAAACGGTGCCGGACTGGGTTCCCTTGACGGCCACGGAAACGGTAATGGTGGACCTCACGCCGGAAGCTTTGCAGAACCGCATGAAACGCGGCGACGTGTACAGTTCCGAGAAAGTAGAGCGCTCACTCAAGAATTTTTTCCGCCGGGGCAATCTGATTGCCCTGCGCGAGTTAGCTTTACGGCAGGTCGCTGAGCAAGTTGACCGCAGCCTCGAATCCTACATGGAAGCGGAAGACATCCGGAAAAACTGGGCCGTGCGGGAGCGCCTGGCCGTGTGTATTTCAGCAAACCCTGCGGGTCAGTACTTGATCGCTCGGGGAGCACGTATGGCGCGCCGCATGGATGGGGAACTTTACGTAGTTCACGTGGATCGCGAGCTGGGCCTGAAAGAACCAAACCAGAACGCGCTTAATGCCAATTTGCGTTTTGCGGAGAGTCTCGGCGCCCAGGTGGTCCGGCTAAAGGGTCGCAGCGTCGCCGATAGTGTGGCTGAATTTGTGCGTTCGAAACATATTACCCAGGTGATTTTCGGCCGCGCCGCGATTCGCGACTGGCGCAAGTACCTTTATTTGTCGGCGGTGCACCGTTTCCTTCGCGAGTCGCCGGCGGTTGACGTTCATATCGTCACGCAAGAATCGGAAGAGTAGCTGAAGACTAGGGCGCCGCGGAGATTTCGAAACTTCCTTTTAATTCAAGTGCGATCTCCACGGCATGATTCACCTTGAGCAGGAAACTGCTCGGATTCTTCAAGCCCCAATCGATGAATGGCACACTGAACTTCGCGCTGGCGGTCCAATGATCTCCGGCAAGTTCCGCCTGGACCGGCACGGTCAATTCATGTTCGCTGCCATGCAAAACAAGAATCCCGTGCAACTGAACTGCGAAAGTGCCCGGGGACGCAATTTTTCCGTCCACCCGGTCCGGCCGGAAAATGACATCCTGGTATCGCGCGCTTTCGAGAACTTCTTTGTGCATTTTCTTGTCGCGCGTATCGTTGCCGCTATCCCCGCTGGTGGCGAATACGACGATTTCACCGCTAACTTTGCCGCTCCTGGGGTCAACGTGCAATCTCCCGTTTTTGAACGCAAACGTTCCATGAACGGTGTGGAGCGTCGTGCCAAGCGTCCAGTGCACTCTACTCTGTCTGGAGTCGAGGCTAAGAACAAGTTCACTGGAGAACGGAGGCGCGCTGGTCTGGGGAAGCGCTGCGGAGACCAACGGAGCCGGCAGGGCGGTAAACAACCCAACGAGCACAAGCCTCGGACCTAACGGCAAGGAGTTCATTCGCCCCCTGTTCGCATCAAGCCCACATGAATTCCCAGCCGAGCCGGGCTCCGGTCCTCACGGTCTGGGCCGAACTAGCCTCTCCGACGTGCACAGCCAAAAGCCGGGCGAAGATTTCGGGATTTCTCGCCAATGCCCGCATCAAGCGACGACGCAAGCCCGGGCGGCGATCTAAAAGGAGCATGAACTGCCCCATGAGCGCGGGCCGCCTGGCAAGGCGCCGGTGTTCTTCCTGGTAGAGCCTAAGATCGCCTACCTCCAAGGCATTCGCGAGCGCTACGGCTTGCCGAAAGCTGAGGCATAGTCCATCGCCCGTTATGGCATCCACTCCGCCGGAGGCATCCCCAACCAAAGCGACGTTGGCACGCCAGATGCGCTTGAGCCGGTGCATCGGGGTTATGGTACCCCGCTCGCGAACGGTTTGTTCCTCGCTCTCCAAACGATCTCGAAGCTCGGGATAATCTTCAAAGAGAGTTTCCAGATGCGTGTATGGGTGACGCGAGATCACCACGGCGCAGACTTCCCGTTTTCCTATCGGTGTGACGTAGGCCTGGGCTGTTTCACCCCAATAAATCTCCACGGCGTCAGACCAGGGCTCAACCGCGTAATGGCGCCTGTAGGCAAAACGGAAATCATATTGCAGGGGAGCCTCCAAACCGCTCCAACGGCGCACTCGCGATCTGGTTCCGTCCGCACCGACAATCCAGCGTGCCTCGATCCTATGTCCGCCGGCGATTATTCCATCTTCGGCAAGTCCCGTGACGGGAGTGTTCCACAGTAGAGTGATGCCGGCAGCGTCGGCCTGCTCAACCATTCGTTGGTGCAATACAACTCGAGGTATACCGATACCATCCGCCAAGGGGAATCTGGCGTCCACTTTGTGGTTCTTGTCTAGAAACCGTACCCTGGAAAAAGGGTAGCCCTCTCCCGGACGCAATCGCACATGCAGATCGTGAAGCGCGGCTAGCGCATCCGGCAGGAGCCCTTCGCCGCAAGGTTTGTCAACAGGCGGCTTCCCGCCATCCGCAACCGTAACCGTGAAACCTTTCTTGCGCGTCGCCAGCGCCGCCGCCAGCCCTGCCGGGCCCCCGCCAACGATGAAGACATCTGTCCCCTGAACCATCAACACCCCCGACATTCCGTTCGGAAATGTAACCTGCCGCCGGTAGAGCCGCAGTTCCCGGACCTAGATATTCGCAGCCCGGCGCGCCAATCCAAGCACCTCGGAGCAAAACGATGCGGAAGTGTGCATGCCATGTACGACATCGCGAATCGCTGTCACGAATTGATCGAGCTGCTCTTCCGTAGCGATCAACGGTGGAGCGGCTTTCAACACCATGAAATTATTTCCACAAATCTGCGTCAGAATCTTTTTTTCTCGCCCGCACGACGTAAGGATGGTTGTGGCCGGTGTTGTGCACGCAGTACCCGGAGAGGAAATCGAGGATGCCGCGCCCGCGAGCAGTGCGGAGCTCCACTCCGGTACACCGCTGGTAGGAAACGTTCATGGCCAAGACGTCGAGCCGCCTCTCCCATGGCGGATTCACGTACTTCGAATACAACGGCTCAGAAACAATTGGTGCTGACCTAGCAATCATATCTCGTCATGGATGCCCAGGCGCATGTCGGAGATGCCTCGGAAGAGCCCCCGCGGTACAAACTATAATCCGAGCCCAGAAATTTGAATCGCTTGCGCGGTGTTTGCGGCCAGCGGCCATACGATAGCCATGCAGCAGAAAAAGACGAGAGACACAGAATAACCAATATTTATTCTGTTGCACAAAACTATTAATTTGACTGATTGACTTGCTGGCTTCATGCTGCTAATTTGATGGTCAAGACCTATGTCGTACGTGGCCATCACCGACGACCTGATTTTGCCGGTGGAGTTCCTTGCCCATCGAGTATTCTGGATTGTGGTTCGAATTAGCTCCGCCCGCGTAAGGGGTGCCCCAGGCGGATGATGGCAGCCTAGCACAGCATGGAAGTTTTTCTGGCCATCATCCAAACCTAGATGATGGCTTTGGTTTTTTAGAGGTTGGAAATTTCAGGATGGCAGCCGTTGATGACCATCGAAGGGACTCTCGAAGTGAGTGACTCTTTGCTTAAGCCGCGCAGCCGGGCTCTAACCGAAGGAGCCAGCCGCGCCGGTGCCCGCTCCATGCTTAGGGCCTGCGGCCTTGGGGACGACGATTTCCGGAAGTCGCTGGTGGGTGTGGCGAATACCTGGATCGAGATTGGTCCCTGCAACTACCACCTACGCGAACTCGCGCAGCATGTGAAGGATGGCATTCGCGCCGCCGGCGGAACTCCGCTGGAGTTCAACACTGTTTCCATTTCCGACGGCATCACCATGGGCACGGAAGGCATGCGCGCATCCTTGATCAGCCGCGAGGTCATCGCTGATTCGATCGAGCTTGTGACCCGGGGGAATCTCTTTGATGCCCTGGTGGTTCTCGTCGGCTGCGACAAGACCATTCCCGGCGGCATCATGGCCTTGGCGCGCCTGAATATTCCGGGACTCATTCTCTATGGCGGCTCGATTGCTCCCGGCCAGTTCGAGGGCCACTCCGTCACGATTCAAGATGTCTACGAAGCCATTGGCAAGCACGCGCACGGCGGAATGACCGACGCTCAGCTCAAGTCCCTGGAAGTCGCGGCTTGCCCGGGGGCGGGCGCTTGCGGCGGGCAATTCACTGCGAACACCATGGCTTTGGTTTGCGAGTTTCTGGGGATCGCTCCCATGGGACTGTCGAGTGTACCGGCGACGAATGCGGCCAAAGCAAAAGCCGGCGAGCGTGCCGGCGAGATGGTCCTGGATCTTCTGCGCCGGGATGTGACTCCTTCCAAAATCATCACCAAAGCTGCGATCGAAAATGCCATCGCCGGTGTCGCCGCGACGGGCGGTTCGACCAATTCCGTGCTGCACTTGCTAGCCATCGCCAATGAAGCGAAGATCAAGCTCTCGATCGACGATTTCGACCGCATCAGCTCCAAAGTTCCCATAATCGCCGACCTCAAGCCCGGAGGACGATTTGTAGCCACTGATCTCTACGCAGCCGGCGGCACTGCGCTGGTCGCAAAGCGCCTGCTGGAAGCTGGATTGCTCCACGGCGACGCCATCACAGTCACTGGACGCACTCTCGCCGAAGAAGCGGCCACTGCCAAGGAAACGCCGTCGCAGGAAGTGGTCCGCAAGCTCGCCGCGCCGCTCAAGCCGACCGGCGGACTCGTGATCCTCAAGGGCAATCTCGCTCCAGAAGGATGCGTTATAAAGGTTGCGGGGCACGATATAGAGAATTTCCGGGGCCCCGCTCGTGTGTTCGATAATGAAGAAGCCGCGTTTGCCGCTGTCGACAAAAACCAAATCAACGCCGGAGATGTAATCGTCATTCGCTACGAAGGCCCGAAAGGCGGTCCGGGCATGCGGGAAATGCTGGCCGTCACCGCGGCGCTGGTCGGCGCCGGTCTTGGCGATTCTGTCGCTCTGCTCACCGATGGCCGCTTCTCCGGTGCAACCCACGGACTGATGGCTGGACACCTTGCACCCGAAGCCGCCAACGGGGGCCCCATCGCGGCGGTGGCGGATGGCGACATGATCGTATTCGACATCCCTAATAGACAATTGAACGTGGAACTCAGCGCTGCGGAAATCCAGGAGCGTCTTGCCAAATGGAAACCGCCTGCACCGCGCTTTGTTAGCGGTGTCATGGCCAAGTACGCTTTGCTGGTTTCTTCTGCTTCTTTAGGAGCCGTCACGGCCGTGCCGGCTTCCTTTCTGGGAAGCGCTCAACCGGGCGCAAACGCGTCGACCGCTTTGCGGTCGCCGGAAGCGAGGATTCTATGAAACTCACTGGTGCGGAAATACTTTGCGAGTCGCTCACGCGTCTCGGCGTGCGCGAAATTTTTGGCTACCCCGGCGGCGCCATTCTCCCGGTATATGACGCGCTCGGCAAATCCAAGCTCCACCACGTACTGGTGCGCCATGAACAAGGCGCCACGCACATGGCCGATGGCTACGCGCGCGCCAGCGGCGGAATCGGAGTGGCCATGGCCACGTCTGGTCCGGGCGCAACAAATATGGTCACTGGCATCGCTACTGCCATGCTGGACTCATCTCCCGTCGTGTGCATCACGGGCCAGGTCAGCAGCAAAGTTCTGGGTACCGATGCATTTCAGGAGATTGACATCACCGGCATCACCATGCCGATCACCAAACACAACGTGGTGGTCTCGAAAGCCGAGGACATCGCGCGCACCATGCGCGAAGCCTTCCTGATCGCCGCTAGCGGACGCCCTGGCCCTGTTCTTGTTGACATCACCAAGGATGCGCAACAGGCCTCGGCGGAGTTCCACTGGGAAGCTTGTGAGCCGAAACTTCCACCCAAACGGGTGCGCAAAAATCACGACCAAGCCGAATTGGACCGCGCCGTCGAGATGCTGAACACCGCCAAGCGCCCTATCATTCTCGCGGGCCACGGCATCATGGTCTCTGGAGCGATGCGGGCTTTCGAGCAATTCGTCCGCGCCGGAAATTATCCCGTGGCCATGACCCTCCTGGGCATCGGCTGCTTCCCGGCCAACGATCCGCTGAACCTCGGCATGATGGGCATGCACGGCGAAGCTTGGGTGAACAATGCCATCCAGGAAGCCGACCTCCTGATTGCCGTGGGCATGCGGTTTGACGACCGCGTTACCGGCGATCTGCGCACTTACGCCAAGAACGCTCGCAAGATCCACGTGGAGATCGACCGCGCGGAAATCAACAAAAACGTAAAAGTCGACGCCGCTCTTGTCGGCGATGCGCGAGAAGTACTCGAACAGCTCACGCCACACATCGCCACCCGCGACCATTCCGCCTGGATTGGCCACATCACTGAGCTTAAGGGTGATTCGGCCGTACGCGACATTCAGAGCCTGCCCGATAGCGGGCACCTCTACGCCGCCCATGTCATCAACGATCTCTGGAAAGAAACCCGCGGCGAAGCCATCATCGTCACGGACGTGGGCCAGCATCAAATGTGGGAGGCTCAGTATTATCACCACAATCGTCCGCGCACGCTGATCACTTCCGGCGGACTCGGCACGATGGGGTTTGCTCTCCCGGCCGCGATCGGTGCCAAGTTCGCGAAGCCCAACTCGGAAGTGTGGGTCGTCGTCGGCGACGGCGGATTCCAGATGACCATGAGCGAGCTGGCCACCATCGTCCAGGAAAAGATCAACATCAAAATCGCCATCATCAATAACGGGTATCTCGGCATGGTCCGGCAGTGGCAGGAATTTTTCTACGACAAGCGCTACGTGGCCACGCCGCTGGTCGCGCCGGATTTTGCGGCTCTCGCGAACGCTTTTGGCATTCGCGGCGAGCGCATTACCAAACGCGCCGAAGTAGTGCCCACCATCCGCTCCGCGCGCGAATCCGCGGAATCGGTGCTGATCGATTTCCGCGTCGAGCAGGAAGATTCCGTTTATCCCATGGTGGCTGCGGGCTCTTCTTTAAGCGACATGATTCGCCGACCGAATAATCCACTCGTCGAAACAGCGACGGAGCCATAGGAGAAATTGAGAAAATCATGCAAACACTTGTCGCCTATGTCGAAAACAAACCCGGCGTCCTCAATCGCGTCTCTTCTCTTGCGCGACGTCTTGCTATTAACATCGATTCGCTTACGGTCGGCCCGACAGAGAACGAAGAAATCGCGCGTATGACCATCGTGGCGCATACCGACGAACGAGGCGCGCATCGCCTGGAAGCTAGCCTCGAAAAACTCGTTGACGTCCTGCTTGCGGAAAATATTTCCACGCGTGCGCTTCTCGAACGAGACTTGGCGTTAATCAAAGTCTCCGCCGACCAGCAGAATCGCCCTCACCTGATGGAATTGATCAAGGTTTTCCGAGCGCGAGTGGTTGATGTCGCTCCCGAATCGCTGATCATCGAGGTATCCGGCACCGTCGACAAAATTGACGGCCTGCTGGAAGTGCTACGTCCTTTCGGGGTGCTGGAAATGGCTCGCACGGGCCGGATTTCCATGACTCGCGGCGGCGATTTGTTGCAGCCGCCGGCCGCTTCGCCGGAATCGCCCGTATCCGTGGAGGCGGAGTCAAAGTAGGACAGTGATTCCCGCTTGTCCCTTGAATCGAGGAGCACGGCGGAGCAAGCCAAGTATTACTGAATTCATAAATATGGCGACCGCAAACCGGTCACGAGAGGAAGCCCATGGCAAATCTCTACTACGATAATTCCGCGGATATTTCGCTGATCCAGGCCAAGAAAGTGGCCATCATTGGTTACGGTTCGCAGGGTCATGCGCACGCGCTGAATCTCCGCGATAGCGGCGTCTCCGTCAGAGTCGGCCTCCACGAAGGGAGCGCTTCTCGCGCCAAGGCGGAAAAGGCCGGATTGCCGGTCACTTCGCCAGCGGAAGCCGCCGCTTGGGCTGAGGTCATCATGATTCTCGTTCCGGACACCAAGCAACCAAAACTATATCGCGACGCCATCGAGCCAAATCTCAAGCGCGGGAAGACTTTGATGTTCGCGCATGGATTCAACATCCGCTTCGGCACCATCAAGCCGCCTGCCGCCGTGGATGTTTCCATGATCGCTCCGAAAGCTCCCGGCCACCGCGTTCGCGAAGTTTTCACGGAAGGCGGCGGAACGCCGGCGCTCCTGGCAGTCGAACAAGATGCTAGCGGCAACGCAAAAGCGCTGGCGCTGGCATACGCCAAGGGGCTCGGTTGCACGCGGGCGGGAGTTCTGGAAACCACTTTCACCGAGGAGACCGAGACCGATCTATTCGGCGAGCAAGCCGTCCTCTGCGGAGGTGTGAGTGAATTGATCAAGGCGGGCTTCGACACGCTCACGGAAGCCGGCTACCAGCCCGAAGTCGCTTACTTCGAGTGCTTGCATGAGCTAAAACTTATCGTTGACCTGATTTACCGCGGAGGCCTCAGCTACATGCGCTACTCCGTCAGCGATACCGCGGAGCAAGGTGATTATTCCGCCGGACCGCGAATTATTACCAAGCAGACGCGCGAAGAGATGCGCAAGATTCTCGGAGAGATTCGCAACGGCAGCTTTGCAAAGGCCTGGGTGGAGGAAAACGAGAAAGGCTGCCCAAACTTCCTGGCCACGCGGCAGCGCGAGCAGCAGCACTCCATTGAGCAGCTTGGCCCTAAACTTCGCGCCATGATGCCGTTCTTGCAACCAGTGGTGGCGCCCGGACTCGAAAACAAAGTGGCCGCGTCGAAGAAATAATACTTAGTCGTTTTAGTTAGGATTTCTGCATTCGTGGCCCGCGCGCCGCCCGTCAAGCCATCTAAGAATGTAACCCTAGCGCTCCCCGTCGAGCCATTTGATATGTAACCGTAGAAGGCTTGTTGTTGTGGCTGTGGGAAAGTGGGAATCTCGCGGTTTGTGCGAGATTCCCA
>Ga0307475_10000518_pt1 | contig 22919 bp, 20 predicted proteins | sample atmos_gasesECM1C_FD_203317 | JGI IMG/M metagenome (GOLD analysis project Ga0307475, IMG submission 203317) | Hardwood forest soil microbial communities from Morgan-Monroe State Forest, Indiana, United States - atmos_gasesECM1C_515 | ecosystem: Environmental > Terrestrial > Soil > Temperate... | reverse complement strand
GAGAAACAGCGAAACCGTCTATTTGAAATTCTAGAACTCGGCCTTTTCGGCGGCTTGCAAGAGTCGGGTCCGGCTGTCTGCTTTCATTCTTGGCACTATGCCGTCTTATAGTCAGTTGACTGAACCAACGCACAGCATCAACGAAAATGATTCACGGAGGGAGGAGGAACCTATGAACAAGGACGACCAACGAAGCCTGCCAGCCCACAGCGGCAGAAGCTTCAAAGTGTGGATTGTTTGTGCGACTGCATTGATCTTGGCCGCCGAAGCGGCATCCGCCATGAAGGGATCTACAGTTTCGGGGATTGCCTCAGGCGCCGACGCCGACCGGGACGCCAAACAGTGGATCGGAACTTGGGCGACAGCCGCGCAACCGTTCCTGCCAGAGTCTCTACAGACCTTCCAGAACCAAAGCCTGCGCCTCATCGTGCATACAAGCGCTGGTGGGACAAAGGTGAAGATCAAGATCTCCAATACTTATGGGGACGGGCCGTTGCTGATCGGCGGAGCACACATTGCCCGCCGAACCGCGGCGGCGGAGATCGATCCGCGATCCGACAGGATGCTGAAGTTTCAGGGAAAATCCTCCACGACCGTCGCCGCGGGCTCGATGGTGGTAAGTGATTCGGTCGAGCTTGACGTGCCAGCGCTGTCGGATTTGGCGGTTAGCATTTTTCTTCCTCAGCGCACCGAGGCCAAGACTTCACACAGTATGGCGAAGCAGACCAGCTATGTCTCTCCCGAAACAGGGGACTCAACAGCAGCCGTAAAATTCCCAGTGGCCAAGGCCATTCATTCCTGGCCCTTCCTGACCGGGCTAGATGTTGAGGCTTCTCCTGGCGCAGGCGCCATCGTGGCGTTTGGCTCTTCGCTCACCGACGGAGACGGAACCACTGCGGACACAAACGGGCGTTGGCCTGACGTCCTTGCCGCGCGTCTGCAGAAAAGCGCTGGCGGAAAGGCGGAATTTGGCGTCCTGAATGAAGGAATCATCGGCAATCGCCTGCTGCAAGATAGCCCGAAGGGTGCTGACAACCCATTTGGGGCAGGCTTGGGGGAGGCGGGGCTAGCGCGGTTCGAACGTGACGTGCTAGCTCAAGCAGGCGTCAGGTACGTCATCGTGGGTCTGGGCATCAATGACATCCTTTTCCCGGCATTCCCGTTCACTCCTCCAAGTGAAAAGGTCAGTGCTGAGGACATCATTTCCGGCTATCGCCAGCTCATCGCGCGTGGCCATCGAAAGGGCGTTCGAGTCATTGGGACAACAAACCCGCCATTTGAGAAGTCTTCCTTCGAAGGGCTGGTAGTCGCTTTTTATACTTCCGAGCGGGAAACCGTACGTCAAAAGGTTAACGACTGGATTCGCAGTAGTGGTGAATTCGATGGTGTGGTCGACCTCGATGGGGTCTTGCGTGACCCAAGCCATCCCACGCAACTGCTTCCTGAATACGACAGCGGAGACCACTTACATCCCAATAATGCGGGTTGCATCGCCGAGGGAAATGCCATTCCCCTTGCGTTGTTCGCTAGATAATGGCCAATTGCAGGCGTGCTCTAACCTGATTAAACGCGCTACCCGTACATGTGGAATCGGCCCGAAACCAGTTGTCCGCGAACGGCACTACACCGCCAAGTGACAGGCCGATTCTGAGGTTATGACTGCAAATGCGATTTATCAACAACTAGCCTCCCAGCCCGAGCCAACCCGGAATTTGTTTCAAATGGTCCGCGACGCGCTTCATATCCATTGTCCACGGTGGACATACCCCGGATTACACCAAGCCCGCTAGTCGCTGTGCTGGCAGTCGCTGTTACTGGGAGCAGCTTGGCGCAGGCACAGAGCTGTAACGTCGAGTGGACTGGGAATGTGGGTGACGGCCAGTGGAGCACGGCCGGGAACTGGAGCACGCACCGGGTGCCAGGCACGACGAACGACGTCTGCATCCTGACGGCAAACGGCACGTCTGGATCCGTCGACGCAATCGCAACCCCGTCGGTCGCTGTCCATTCGATTCAGGTAGGCCAGGGTGTGGGGCTCGCCTTCGGATCGGAGACGGTGTCGATTGCGACCTCGCTGACCAGCCGGGGATACCTCACCCTGTTTGGGACCACGCTGAACGCCACCTCAGTCGATATGCAATCGGGGACTTTGGTAGGAGGCGGAACCATCGAGGGGTCGCTCACGAACAATGGCTACCTTTTGCCGACCAACGGGGAAACCTTGACGGTGACGGGCGACTACACCCAGACGTCTGGCGGTGAGCTGAGCGTTAATTTTGCTACGACGTATCCCCCGGCGCTCGTCGTCAAATCGAACGCCACACTGTCAGGCACACTGAGCGTGGGCGTCAACCTCAAGAGACCCCCGGCGAAGGGCTCGACCTTCACCGCCATGACGTTCGGCTCGCTCAACGGAGAGTTTACGAGCTTCACGGTCGAGGGGGGAGGCACGGTGAAATACACGAATGACAGCGTCGTTGTGACATTTCAATAAGCACTGCGGGCCGGAACAGAGTTCTGCTACGAAACATCGAGCTGACGCTGCACTCCGGCCCTCAATGCCGTGTAACCATTCAAGTGTGTTTAGTGTACCTGTAGCAACGCCGCTTTGCTTGAACCATATATAGCTGTTGTGAGCGGGCGCAGAATCGCCGGATCGCGGTTTCGGCCCATCCACTTATCTGTATAACGTGACCGTCCAAGTGGATTTTGACTTTTCCGATGAGGGGTGCGGGATACCCAGAGAATAAGTTCTGCAGTATGCTGTCCGGCGAAGGAAACCGCCCTGGTTGGCGGGCCGCGTGAATGATTCAGGGATAACCGGGAGCTGAGCGTGACAACACGGCGAGAAGTTTTGAAGTATGTGGGGCTGGGAATGGGTGCGGCGGCGGCTTCAGCGTTAGGGGTGACGGTAAACGCCAAGGTCGAAGCGAATGAGGCGCCGGCGAAGCCCGCGCAGACAGAAGTCACCGACAAGAGCGGCAAGCGACTGGCGGCGGGGGCGGAGATTGTCTGGACGAGGGTAGCAAAAAAGGCTGCGGCAGCGGACGTGACGGTGGACCCGACGAAACCGGCGCAGGCGATCTTGGGATTTGGCGCGGCGTTTACCGATGCTGCGTGCTTCACGCTTTCGCGCCTGGGCGATAACGATCGCGCGAACCTCCTGCACACGATGTTCGCGCAGGATCAGCATGCCCTGAGCATGGGGCGCATTCCTATTGGCGCGAGCGATTACAGCACCGCGGCATACAGCTACGACGACGGTGCGGCCGATCCGGAGCTGAAGCGCTTCAGCATCGACCACGACCGCGATTACATTTTGCCTACCTTGCACGCCGCGCTCAGCGCGAATCCGGATCTGTTTTTGTTCGGCTCGCCGTGGAGTCCTCCTGGATGGATGAAGTACAGCAACTCGATGTTGGGCGGAAACATCCGGCCGGAAAATATTCCCACGTACGCGCGCTACCTTCAGAAATTCGTGGAGGCCTACGCGGCGACGGGCGTGAACGTGCGCGCCGTGACGCCCCAAAACGAGCTCGATGCCGACCAAGGCGGCCGAATGCCCGCGTGTCCCTGGCCGCAAGAGGACGAGGAGCGCCTGGTGGTGGCGCTCGGCCCTTTGCTCGAAGCGAGCGGCACGAAAATCTGGATGCTCGACCACAATTACAGTTTGTGGGGCCGCGTGCTGGATCAACTCTCCAATCCCCGCTTCAAGAAATACGTGAACACTGTGGCTTGGCACGGGTACCTGGGAAGCCCGGAGATGATGGGTAACGTGAAGCAGAGATTTCCGGACGTGGAAATGCACTGGACCGAAGGCGGAGACGACTACAAGTTCCCGGACTATTGGACGAGCTGGTGCAAGTGGGGCGCGACGTTCAGCGGCATTCTGGCCAACGGGCCGCAGAGCATCACTACTTGGAATCTGGCTCTCGATGAGCGCGGGCGGCCCAACATCGGTCCGTTCGATTGCGGCGGGCTGGTGCAGATTCATTCAGAAACAAAAGAAATCAGACAGGCGGGCTTGTATTGGGCGTTGGTACACTTCGCCCGGGCGTTTCGCCGCGGAGCTGTGATTGTTGCTTCGCACGACGCGAACGGCGACGCACCGGCAGTGAGCGGGGTACTGTTCGTCCCGCCGGGACCATTAGCAATTGGGACGGGAATCCCCTATAGCGCCGCGACTTCACGCGTGTTTCACACCGCCGCGAAAAATCCCGACGGCTCGATGGTGCTGGTGCTGACGAATCCGGGTGATGCCAGGGATGTGACCGTCGCCTGCGGCGGCCAAACTTCCAAAATAGCGCTGACCGCGGATTCCCTCACCACCCTGCGGTGGAGCTGAATCCATCTGTCCCGTGATGCCTGGTAACGCCGTAATCGGGCAAGCGCCGACCCATTGAGCCCGCGCGACTCTAATCAGATGGCATGTGGACAGCTACTTCGGCTCAACATGTACGTTCGTAGGGGAAACCCACTTGCCTTGGTCACAACGCAGTTTACCGTGCCCTGAATCAACAACGGAATTCTGAGAAAAGGGAGACCCCTCTTCACAAGAGCACAATTTCTCTTGAGTCGCAGTCTTTGGTGTGCAAGTGAACGCTGGTGCTTTCGCGATACGAACGATGTTCCTGCTGCGTTCTCGTATCTCTTTGCTCGTATAAATCCACTGGGCGCTATATTGCGGTCCGCCGGTGTTGTCCATGTTTCCTGGACTTAGTGGAGCTAGTACCCGCGCGCACATCTGTTCGGGGCCGCCCCCTTCTTGAATGACAGTTCCTTCGGGATACTCCACACTGGCGAAAATACAAGTCAGCAGATTCCCTTGAGTCACTTGGTTGCCCGCATGCTTCTCGCGGTTGGCGTTTTGGCCGTAGGCGTTCGGGACTGCTATCAACCCCGTCATCATCGGAACAATGGTTGTGATAGCAATCAGGGTTCCGATCAAGAACTTGGGGACCTGCGGGACTGGCATACGTGAAGACAGAGACATGATAACCTCCATTCGTTTCTTGAGATTGGAACGGGATACCCCGGAGACACCGGCAACGTCCCCACTAAGATGGAAGCGGCAGATTTTGAGGATCGCCGCAACGTAATCTTCGGGTGTGCTGCCCCAGAGGACCACCATTTCGTCACAGGCAAGCTCACGCTCGCGATTCAAACGCCACTCAATCCACAACACGAGCGGATAAAACCAGAAGACGCACGTCAAGGCGTGCACGAAGGCAGCGGTCCAGTTGTCCCTGCGTTTGGCGTGGGCCAGTTCGTGTAATAAGACGGCTTCAAGTTCGGCGGAAGAGAGGCGCTGGCAAATGTCTCTTGGCAGGATCACCATCGGTTTCCAAAACCCAGAGAGGACGGGGTCCGCCTGCGATTCGGAGAAGCGAAGTTTGACATCGCCTTGCAACCCGAGGCGCTGCTTCAATCGTTGGAAGGAACCTTCGGCCAACTCTGGGCAGGATTCCAAGGAATCCACACGGGCGAAGAGTTTCGGAAGCCAGAAAGCCAGCGTCGCCACGGTACCGGCCAGCCAGATCAGGATCAGGGGGTTGAACATGCCGCCGTGGCCCGGGAGTGCATGCTGCTGTCTCATCTGACGAAGCAACAATCCGGACAGGGTTTCGGAGACGACCATAGGCAACCGACCGTAAGGGAAGATATTGTGAAGAGCGGCGCCCATTGCGGAGAAGAGCGCCATGGGCAGCGCGAACTTGGCCGCGGCGATGCACCACAACGCATGCCGGGCAGCGGCTCCACGTTTCCTCAGGCAAAGGGTCAGAAGACCCACCAAGAGTGCGAAAACCGTGGATTCGAGGAGGTGGCGGGCCACGGTGGAGATCATTTCTGCTTCTCCGTTTTTGAGAGCTCTCTTTCGATGGACCGTATGTCGGCAAGCGTCAGCTTGCCAGTCTCAACCAAGTGTGACATCACCAATGCGGGAGAGCCTCCAAACATCTGCAAAACTTCGCCAATCAAGCGCCTATGAGCAGCCTTCCGTGTCAGCACCGCCTCAAAAATATGAGCGTTGCCCACCTTCTTTACTCGTCTAACCGCCCCTTTTACTTCGAGTCGATAAATCATTGTTTGGACAGTGGTGTAGGCCGGGCGATGCTCTTCGGGCAAGGCTTCTTGAATCTCGCGAACCGAGGAGGGGCCCAAGTCCCACAGCTTCTCAAGCAACTGAAATTCAAACCTGGTAACCGGCCTACCCTGCATATACTACCTCTGTGGTCTTATCTACTACATATGTAATAGGACTGCAAGAGAAATTTTCAATTATTTGCATTCAATAGATCGTCGGTTCAGTCGGCCTTCACAGGTCAATCCCTTGCGCATCGATTTCAGGTGAGCGCTCAGAAATTTGACTAACAGCGTATTAACGACTGGATTTGAGCGAGCACTCCGCGACGAGGTCGAAGGTCTGAATGGTTCAATGCAATCCTGGCGACTCGGTGGGTTCTGACTGTGTCAACATCCCGATGAGACGTTCCTCGAAGGCATCGATGTCGCCGCCCAGCTCGCGCGTTGCACCGGTGTGAACAAGCCGGCCTCTAGCTATCACGCTGATCTCACTGCACAGGGTGCGAATTTCCTGGGCGTCATGGCTGCTGAGAAACGTGGTGACGCTTTCGGTGGCCGCGAGCCGACGCAAAAGGCTCCACATATCGCGCTTGGCGGGCAAATCGAGTCCTCTTGTGGGTTCGTCGAGAAAGAGGACTTTCGGACGGCCCATGAGGGCCCGCGCGATCTCCACGCGTCGTTTCATGCCAGTGCTGTAGGTTCGAATGAGCTTTCCGCGGAACTTGGCTTCCAAGCCGACGTCGTCCAAAATGCGCTCGACTTCCCCGGCAGGATTCGGCAAGTGGCGGACACGAGCAAAGTAGGAAAGGTACTCGCGTGCCGTCCATGTTGATTGACTCTCGCTCGTCTCGTCGCTGACGAGTCCCACGAGCTTTCGAACCGCAAGAGGTTCCTTGAGTACGTCGTGTCCCCAAAGCTTGGCAGTGCCCGCGCTGGGCGGGAGCAGCGTAGTAAGCAACCGAATTGTCGTTGTCTTTCCCGCGCCATTGAGGCCTAGGAATCCGTAGAGTTGGCCCTTGGGGATTTTCAACGTGACGTGGTCGACCGCCACAAAGTCGCCAAAACGGCGCGTGAGACCATCCATCTCGATGGCGTAGTCTCGTTCAGGAGCTTCTGTGGCCCTCACCGCGTCTGCCTCCAGCGCTTGAACGCTGCGCCAAAACACACCATCGGCAGAATCAGCGAGGCGATACCCATTTCGTAGATGGCCTTCGCCACTTCCGCGTCGATAGCTGCTCGCGCGCTGAATGTCCGCGTCTGATTTTCGCCTGCGACTTGATACGTGCCGGTTACCTTCAGCGGATAACGCACGCCGCCGATATCCCAAGGCTGGGTCGGAATCAGGGTCACAGGAATGCGTACCACCCAGCCGGTTCCGACATGGTGGCCGTCAGCCGCTGGCGGACCTGTATCACTCGGGTACATGTGCGTTTCGAGAGCTTCGGGCTTCGGGGCGAGCGCGTCTGGATTGGCGGTTGCTTCCAGTCCGTTTTCCCCCACGACCTGGAGGTGCACGTCCGTAACGCGTTGCGTGGTATCCACCGGCAGCAAGACCAGGAGATCACGCCGCGTAGGCTCGTCTGTGCCAAACGGCGGCCACTCATCTCGACTAAGGATCGTGCTGCAACACCTCGCCGGTGGTTGAACCCCGGGCCATGCCAAGGCGAGGCTGCTGCCGGCCCGAGAGAAGAGCCTCTGAATCGAAGGAGCGTTGGTTGCGTGGGGAGCCGGCTTCTCATAGTTGGTGTCCGCGAACATGACGGGCAGCACGATGATGGCGACGATGCCGAGCGCTATGATCCACCGTTGGCCGCGGTTGGCTTCCCAAGTTTCCACGCCTTGCGCTCCGAGAAATGCCCACACCGCGAGGGCGAACGCAACAATCAAAACGGCGGCTAGACAGATCCAGGTCCGTGTCGTGGTCGCAGGAATACTTCCTACGGCCAGCGTGAACCCTAAGGCGTTCTTCAGTAGTACGGCAGGACTTGCAAGAGTGAGGTGGCCTGTGCGCGACGCGCCGTTACCCTGCGCCACCAACAGTTCCTGAAGGGGCACGAACCCCGCATACGCGAGGAGGACGCCCATGCCCGTCGCGGCGGGAGCCGCAATGCTCTCCCCGATGAACTGCACGCCAATCAACGTACCTATCGCGATGCTCATCAGGAGCAGGCATGGAGCCCAGATCAGCAACTTTTGCAAGAGCAGCGGAACGCCAACGTGATGGGTGTAGACCAGCACCATGGGGAGGAGTGCTACGTAATACGCGGTGGCCATGGTGACTAGCACCAAGATCTTCGCGGTTAGCCACTCGCGGCGTTCGACCGGGGCCGTGAAGACGCTTTCCACGAAGCGATTCGCGCGGGGGCTGGCGAGGAACGCAGCCGAAAGGGGAACAAAGGCGAGAGGCACAAGGAAGTACGCGATGATGCCGTAGCCGTCGAGCCACGTGTCCTGCGTTCCCACGGTCGCCACGCAACCGACGGCCAGCAGGATGACGCCGGTACCGAGCAACGCGAAACGACCGCGCATTGTGGCTCTGAGTTCCTCTACGTACAGAGTTCCAATCGCCATATTTATGCTAAGCCTTGATCACCACGCACGAAGGTGTCGCGCAAAATGCTCTGCGAACGGCCATTCCGATCCGCTCAGAGAAGATACCGAGTCCCACCTAAACGGACGATTAACACTGACTCTGACCTGAGGCCTTCGCGAGGCAGACCAACTCCTGGTTATGTCGGGAACTGGACAAGTTCCGCCCAGCGTTTGACATGAGCGGTTGGCGCGTTAGTCCGACGCTAGTGCTTCCTTTGCTGTGGGTTGACGGCGATTTAGCCCATTCATGGTCTAATTACCAGCGACGGACGGGCTCTTGAAGAACCGGGATCCATCGTTGACGAAAAACTTTGATCTATCGCTTAGCGAAATGGGAGTCGCAGCTTGATACTACTAAATCCCGCAGTTCCTCCACATACTGTCCACGCGGAACGCTTGAGAGGACTGGTCCTCGATTGGGCCGGAACCACGGTCGACTACGGCAGCCTCGCTCCGGCACGCACGCTGCACCAACTCTTTGCCCAGGTGCACATCACACTGACCGAGTCGGAGATTCGCCGGGACATGGGTCTTCCCAAGAAGGATCACATTCGGGGAATTATGTCTATACCGCGCGTTCGCGAGGCCTGGCAGAAACTTCGCGGACATCTTCCCAGCCAGGCGGACGCCGAGAAAATGTATAAAGAGTTCATTCCTCTTCTGTTTTCCTGCCTGGCCGAATACTCGGCGGTGATTCCCGGTGTCGTGGAAGCAATGCAGAGATTTCGCCAACGAGGCCTGAAAATCGGCTCGACAACTGGCTACACGCGAGCGATGCTGGATCTGGTGGTGGAGAAAAGCGCCAAAGAAGGCTACAGCTGCGATTGTAATTTGACACCAGAAGACGTCGGGGCCGGCCGGCCGCACCCGTTCATGATGTATGAGAACGCCGTGAGGTTGCAGGTATACCCGCTGGCGGCTATTGCCAAAATCGGGGACACCCCTGTGGACATCCGCGAAGGCTTGAATGCGGGTGCTTGGTCGATTGGAGTCGCCGGAACAGGAAGCATGATCGGACTTTCCCTCGAGGGTTTTCAGGCGCTTTCCGAAGCCGAGCGAGAATCGCGATTGGTTGAGGCACGTGCAGAATTGCAGAAAGCCGGAGCGCATTACGTGGTCGATACTCTGGCGGATGTCCACTCCGTTCTTGACGACATTGAGGACCGCCTCAAGTCCACAAGCAAGTCTCGCTAACCGCTGATGAGGAAACGTAAGCAGCGACGCGTTTAGCAACCTAAGAGTGCCAGCGTAAATGGCGTTGTACTAACTAGTCGAAGACAAGTGCGGCCCGGGCCGGGAATCTCATTCGTAGCTGCACTCCCTTGCTTCGGATGAGAGCAGAGTGCAGCAACGGCGGTGTTGAAGAAAGGCCGGTCCGATGCCGGAGATCTGGGGCTTATTTAGTTCCGGCGTAATACTTCCGCGGGGCATAGCAAACGCTGGCATCGACCAATTCTACGGTTGCCGGAACCTCGGGATTGTAGGGAGCCTGCTTCTCTCAACATCAAGTCATTTGCTTTTTGACAGTCTTTGCAGCCAGGATGCACTGTGACCACGGCAGGTCAGGAACTCGGTTTTGTGTCAGCCACTGCGCTGGCCGCGGCGATTCGTGCGAAGGAATTATCGCCTGTAGAGATAGTGCAAGCCATCTTTGCACGCATCGATGAGATCAATCCAAAAATCAACGCGTTCTGCACACTCACAGAAGAGCAAGCTCTGCGCACGGCAAAGGATGCGGAAGCCTCCTTAATGCGAGGCGACGAGTTGGGTGCTCTTCACGGACTCCCGGTTTCGATCAAGGATCTGCTCCTCACACGCGGCGTTCGCACGATGTTCGGCTCCCGCATCCGGGAGAAGTGTGTGCCAGAGGAGGATGCTCCTGCTGTCGCGAGAGTCGTTGCGGCCGGGGCTATTCCGATTGGAAAGACCACAACGCCCGAATTTGGATTCAAAGCTGTGACGGACAGCCCACTCACGGGAATAACCCGTAATCCTTGGAATCTTAGCAAGACTCCAGGTGGCTCTTCGGGGGGAGCAGGCGCTGCGGTAGCGGCTGGACTCGGACCGCTCGCGTTGGGTACCGACGGCGCCGGCTCGATTCGCATTCCGTCCTCCTTCAACGGAATCTTCGGCTTGAAGCCATCCTACGGGCGCGTGGCGGTGTATCCCGCCAATCCCGTGCCTTTCTTGTCGCATGCTGGACCGATGACGCGGACAGTCCGCGACGCGGCGTTACTGATGAACGTCATCGCGGGACCGGACGAACGAGATCTCCAATCGCTTCCCGCCGATCCGGCGGATTATCTTGAGAGTTGTGAGGGCGCAATCCGTGGGCTTCACGTGGCTTGGAGCCCGACGCTGGGTTACGCCAAGGTGGACTCTGAAGTCGCCCATATTACAGAAAGAGCAGCCAGGGCGTTTGAAGATCCACTCGGATGCGAGATGGAAACCGCGGACCCAGGGTTTGAGAGCCCACAAAGGTTCTTCGCGACACTTTGGGCCATGAGCTATAGCTTGCGGTTTGAAGCGTTGCTACCGGAATGGGAGTCTCGCATGGATCCAGACCTAGTGACGCTGATCAAGGGGGCTCAGGGCCTCGGCCCAGCCAACTACGGGGAAGCACTGGCGAAACGCGCTGCACTTTGGGATACCACGAGGAAGTTCTTTGAGCGATTCGAGCTCCTGCTCACTCCGACGCTTCCGGTGCTTCCGTTTGCTGCGGGGCTTGGTGCTCCCGAAGGAATGGCTGGCACCGCCGGAGCCTTGCCTCCTTTTCCGGAGTGGCTGCCGTTCACATATCCGTGGAACTTGACCGGTCAACCCGCAGCGACGGTTCCTTGCGGCTTCACTCACGAAGGTCTGCCCGTGGGGCTACAAATCGTGGGTCGACGCTTCGCGGATGCTACTGTTCTGAGAGCCGCGGCGGCGTTTGAGGAAGCGCATCCGTGGGTTGCCAGACAGCCGAAGTTGTAGGCTCTGAAGCTGAAGATCGATTTTATGAAGTCGAAATACGGCGTTAACATGAGCGAAGGCGCGGACGTTGCAGTTGCGTTCCACCGGAGATCTATCCAAAGCCCATCGCCGGAGATATAGCGACACGCTGTCATCGAATGGACCTTGCCGTCTACCGATATCGGTGATGGCGATGAAGAGGGAAGCCTTTGCTATGACAACGAGTAAATTGTTGTTCACCCCCGGACCGCTCACCACCAGCGCGACGGTAAAGACCGCCATGTTGCGAGACGCTGGTTCGCGCGACCGCGATTTTCTGCACACGGTGCGTGAGATTCGTGAGCGGCTGCTGGCGATCGGCGAGATGGGCTCGCCGGACGCAGACAATGTGACCAAATACGAATGCGTGCTAATGCAGGGCAGCGGCACCTTTGCGATCGAATCGGTGATTTCCTCGGTGATTCCTCGCGAAGGCAAGCTTTTGGTTCTAGTGAACGGCGCGTATGGACGACGCATCGCGCAGATGGCACGCGTCTATGGAATTGAAACCGAAACGGTGGACGTACCAGAAAACCGCAAGATCTCGCCGGAGGTCGTCGCAGACTGCTTCGCGACGGAGCCTGGCATCACGCACACGGCCGTTGTCCATTGCGAAACGACGACCGGAATTGTCAACCCAATCGAAAGGATCGGCGTGGAGGTGGAGCGCGCGGGCGCCGTGTACATCGTCGATGCTATGAGCAGTTTCGGTGCGATCCCTGTGAATCTTGCGGCGTCGCGCATCGCCTTCCTGATTTCCTCGGCGAACAAGTGCATCGAAGGCGTCCCCGGGTTCGGCTTCGTGCTGGCGCAGCGCGACAGATTGCTCGAAGCGAAAGATCGGGCGCGCACGCTGAGTCTCGATCTGCACGCACAGTGGGCAGGCTTCCAATCCGATGGCCAGTTCCGCTTCACTCCGCCAACGCACGCGCTGCTGGCGTTTCACCAAGCTTTGCTCGAACTGGAAGCGGAGGGTGGTGTGGCCGGACGGTCTGCTCGCTATCGTGCGAACTATGAGGCGCTGATGCACGGTATGGCGGAAATGGGCTTCGAGGCATATCTCTTGCCGAAGGACCAAAGTTACATCGTCACTGTGTTTCGCTATCCGGTGCACCCACAGTTTCACTTCGAAGAATTCTATGCTCGGCTTAGCGAATTAGGATTCCTCATTTACCCCGGCAAACTGACAGCGGAGCCGTGCTTCCGCATCGCCACCATCGGACGGCTGTCTCCGCCGGACATCGAGGCGCTACTTGCCGCGATGCAGCGCGTGTTGAGCCAAATGGGAGTTGTGCCTGGCTTCGGCCAAAGCTTAACACCACACAAAGCTATAGACTAATTTACGATTGGTCGATCATGAGCGCAGACACTAACCTGGCTTCTCGCCTATCCAGTCGCCCGCTCATTGCTCCAGCGTGGCACACGGTTGTGTTCATTACTATTTTTGTGGGGCTGTCCGTCGTCGGAGGTTTTTTTCAGCACGCTGTAAAGCAGCAAGCACAGCCAGCAGCGCCGAGTGGCAATGCCGTGTCACGTTATATTTCTGTAGTCGTCTTTGAATGGCTGCTCGTGCTCTATGTCCGCATGGGCGTGCACAAGCGTGGAGTGCGTTTGCGCGATCTTGTTGGTGGCCGATGGGCGACGCCGAAAGAGGCGATGAAAGACTTCGCTCTGGGCGCGGGGCTCTGGGCATTCTGGATCGGCTTGATGAATCCTCATCTTCTTGGCGGCGGAACGAATGCCGCGCAAGGACTTCTTCCCCAAGGGATTCTTGAGAGCCTCGCGTGGATACCTCTGGCCCTCTCAGCCGGATTTTGTGAGGAGCTAGCCTTTCGCGGCTATCTTCAGAAGCAATTTCAGGCGATCATAGGCAGCGCCGGGTGGGCCGTGCTTCTCCAGGCGATTGTATTCGGAGTTGGCCATCTGTACGAAGGGGTGGACCAGGTGGGAAGAATCATGCTGTTTGGCGTTCTGTTCGGGATACTCGCTGTCTGGCGGAAGAGCCTGAGGCCGGGAATGATAGCGCACGCTTGGTCCGATATTTTTGGGGTAATCATTTTCCGCGGAGCATAGGTAAATGAGCGGCATGGTTCGATACTTGCGTCGCGGGAAACGACTTGGTGTCCACGGATTGCTAGTCACTCCCCCAAAGAGTTGCTTTCGCGGTCAACGCCTGGCCGCGTTAGTGGACAAATTCCTCCCCGTACTTCTCCGGTTACCGCGTTTTACCAGGCAGAAAGCACTCGACCGACAGTTGCCGTTCCTTTTACCGGGCAGATCGGGACGGTGCGGTTTACCCGCGATCCGGCGAACGGGCTTGTTTCAGGATTTGTCCTAAATGCAGGCCGCATTCAGAATTTCCACTTTGTGAAAACAGCGAACTAGATTCCACGAGTTTCGCGTCGAATCGGCGTTATCTCAGCGTGCTAAGGACCCGTGCCAAGTCCTGGGAAGCGAGCCCTACGAAGCCAGAAAGGATTCATAGTGAGATGGGAATCGGCCCTTCAAATCCGGCCTCAGCGCTAACTTTGCCTTGGCCGCACGTCTACTCGGTTCCGGCCTACTCCCCAACCGCAAGATGGCAGCTAGTATCGACGGGCCTCTGACCGTCGCGCGATTCATCGAGCCACAAATCCTGGATAAACGTGATCAGAGGAGAGCGAGATCCACTGTCTCTGCGTGCCCGGAATAGGTCAAATGGTACTTCGCTTTCTTGTTTCGATTCGGAACACGGAAATAAAGATAGCCCGCAACTGGCGAGGAAACCTTCGCATCTGGCAGAGCTTTTTCGTAAAGTTCGCGCTCCATGGCGTCCCGGTCGCGGTCGGCAACGTTTGGCGGAACCTTGCCGTTAGGAGCCACGTCGACCCCTACCTCAGTATCGACTGTGTGCACATGGACTGGCTGGCCGGTGTTCGGATCCGTGTAGGTGCCCCACTCATAGCCAACCGTGCCGTGCGGGTAGACCTCCGTGGCGCTGGAGTTTTTCTGTTTTTCCAGTTGGGTCGCCACGATCGTGGCGCTCTCGGGTCGCACGGGAATGTCGCTGCCCACTTCTTCCAGCGCAAAATCCGTAAATGAAAGATCGACAGGTTGGTCTTTATTTGGGTAGACGGCCACGAGGACAACGAGGCAGCAGTGGCTAACATCCGCGGCGAATGTTTTGGAGGCTTGCTTTTTGCTTAGCAATTCAGCGCCGATACTGAACCCATCTCTTTCCAGGTGCGCCCGATACTTAGCCGCAGAAGCACGAGGCGCAGCACCTCCGAGCTTCTCCGATGTTTGATCCGCATCTTGGGCTTGCAGGAGCGGCGCGGAAAGCCAAAGTACAAGAATCGACGGGAAGAGCGCGAGAGAGTTTCGAAACATAAGGACACCTCCCAGCCGCACAAGTCCCGGGAATGATCACCAGCGGAGCAAACGTGGCTATCGTCATTATAGACGAAAAAAACGAACGGAGGAGGTACACGCGGATACGTTTGCGCGCTCATCGGGCCGTCAACAAGGATCGAACGCTTACGGTCACTATGATTCAATAAGAACGGTTTGGGCTTTGGGCTGGGATAAGTCAACTGATTAAACGCGCTAACCGGTCAACTGGAGTCCTGGTACGGCACTCATCTGGTGATCCGCCCTACTACGCACTTACGCGTGTACAGATGTGGCAAGATTGGAATAACGTCCTCCGTGATAGACTCCGCCGATGAGTACAAAGAGCAAAATAGAAGTAGTGGTTTAGGGCGCAACGAGGCGGAAAGGAATCGCCGTGAGCGACAACTTGGTGAAGTGGTCGGCAGCCATGGTTCTCCTCGCCATTCCCAGCACAGTGATTTGGTCCTACTCTGTCGGTGGAGTGGTTCTTGCCATCGGGCTGGTCACGACTTTTCTTCGCGGCGATTGGCAAAAGGCTCGAGGACTCGACAAGGTGATTCTGTTCGGGCCGCTCTTCTACGCGGCACCCATCGCGGCTTTCGGCACCGAACATTTCACGTTGACAGCGGCCATCGCCTCGATCGTACCGAACTGGATTCCCTGGCATCTGTTTTGGGCGTATTTCGTCGGCGCTTGCTTTATCGCCGCCGCGCTGAGCCTGGTGACGGGGATTCAAGTGCGACTCTCCGCGAGCCTGCTGGCCTTGACGTTTTTTCTTTTCGTGGTCCTGATGGACGCTCCGGCCTGGGCGCACCATCCGCGAAATCAGATTGGGCTGACGCTGACGCTTCGGGAATTATCTTTCAGCGGCGGGCCTCTGGCGTTGGCAGCCAGCTTCACTCCGCAGTGGCGCGAACGCGGCAAGCACGTCCTTACGACGATTGCGCGATACTTCGTTGCCATTCCCGTGCTGTTTTACAGCTTCGAGCAATTCCTGCGCGGCGATCACGTTCCCGGCGTTCCGCTGGAACCGCTGACTCCTCAGTATGTCTACGGACACGCCATATGGACGTACGTGGCGGCCGTGGTTTACGCAAGCGCGGGAATCCTGTTGCTTGTTGGCAAGAAAACCCGCGCAGCGGCGACGTGGCTGGGCTTGACCGTGCTCTTCGTGGTGTTGGTCGTCTACGTGCCGATCGCCGTCGTAGAACGCGCCAGCCTCGACAATGGCCTTAATTACTTGGGGGATACACTGATGTTTTGCGGCACTGTTCTTCTGCTAGCGGGCGCCATGCCGCGCGAAGAGTAGCGGCGGGAATCATCGATTGATCAGTAGGCCCACGAAGACGATCACCCATAAGGGTAGTAAGACTTGAGTGAACCAAGACCTCTTCTTTCTCACACATGTCCCGTTAACCCGACTAAAGGGGAAGGCTAACTTGTTTCGTAGGTCCGGCAGCGTCCCTCACCAGAGCGCCGATCGAGATGAAGCGCAGCTCACCAGTCTCGGTCCGAGGCCTCGCAAGACACGACTAAACTAATGCTCCGAATTCCAAAGTAAAGTGCCGCAAACAAGATAAGCAATCCCGCCATTCCCCAAACCATGCGAGCACGCTCTATCGCACGGACGCATTAGAACAGAATCCCATGGCCACTAAAATGATCCCAAATCCTTGCACCTGGATGCAGTGACCAAGAGCACATTAGGTTGTATCCCTGAACATGCGCTTTGCTTGCTTGAATTCGCAAGAGCTGTGGTGTCTGCGTAAGTCCTGATAATGCGGTTATCGGAAAAGTTCGTATCAGCCTGTTGACTCACAATGTAACGACCGGAAATTGTCTCAACAGTCAGCGGAAGACTGGCCGATACTGAGAGATACCAACGGCAGTAGATTCACGCAATCCTTTCTTTGCGGTCCGCAAGGAGACTCCATGCGCAAGCTCGCGGTCACACTGATGTTGCTGGGGACGCCGATCCTGTCTCGTGCCCAAACGTCCGAGAACTCGTGGGCAGCACTAAATGCTATGCATGTAGGTCAGCAAATCGAAGTTATCGAGACCAGTCTCAAGAAGCATAACGGAACGTTCTCTGCCCTCACTGACGAGGCGATACAACTACGAGAAGGCGAGAGCGACGTGGGGATCAGGAAAGAGAATGTTGTGCGTGTGACCTTACTCGATAAAAGCCACCGCCTTCGCAATGCCCTCCTCCTTGGAGGTCTAGGGGCAGGAGCGGGAGCAGGAATCGGGGCAGCGGCATCGAGATGTTCCAGCACGACAGGCTCCTTCAATTTCTGTGGGCTCGGCAGAAGCGTTGCTATTGGCATCGGAGCACTGGTCGGTTTGGCTGCAGGAGCGGGGGGCGGAGCCGCCATACCAAGTCATCCGACAATTTACCGCATTGAGCACCGCTGAGGAGGATGTGGCGCGCGTAGAAGGGTCAGAAGAGGGACGTTTTTCGGTTGCATTTGAATTTGACTTTCCGGCTCCCCACTTCTGGCCGATCAGCTTCCCGCCCGCCGATTGGTCTTCCGTCGAGGCCGCTGTTTGAAACTCTCGCGTGCGATTAGTCTTCCTAGGTTTCTGAGGACCAAATGAACGTTGCCGGACAACAGATCAAGGTTTTGGTGGCCGACGATTCAGCCGTAACCCGCAAACTCGTGGAGTTTACGCTGTGTGAAAAACAGTATTCCTTGCTTTTCGCGAAGAGCGGGCGCGAAACGCTCGACCTTTTCGCGGAGCATCATCCTGCTCTTGCGATTGTCGATTGGATGATGCCTGATCAGACTGGCCTCGATATCTGCCAGCATATTCGATCAAGACCACAGGCATCCTACACATACATCATCCTTCTGACCGGCAAGTCCGAGAAGGAGAGCGTAGTTGAGGGGTTGGCAGCGGGGGCCGAGGGACAAGGTTTCAGCTAGTTGGTTTTGGCAGCACACAAATTGAGCAAATTTAGCCATCACAGGTTGCGCCATTCTTGGCCACTCAGAAGGGTTGCTGTATTAGTTCTCCTCTTACTGACGTGCAGGGCACTGTGCGCTCAGGAATACAATTTCCGCAACTTCGGGGTCAAGGAAGGTCTCACGAACCTCGCGGTCCGGAGAATCTACCAAGACCGTTTAGGTTTCATTTGGGTAAGCACGGAAAACGGTATCTTTCGGTACGACGGGGAACGTTTCGAGGCGTTTGGACTGGAGCAGGGCATTCCATCCAATTCGGGTGCCGCGTTTGGCGACGCTCCCGATGGCTCTCTTTTGGTGGGAGGGGACTTCGGGCTCTACCAACTATCGGGCAATCACTTCAAGAACTTTTCCGTCGTTTCCCACGCGGTCAGTTGGGCACAAGGTATCCAGTCGGACGGCAAAGGGCACACCTTTCTTGGTACGGACTCCGGCCTGGTGGAGCTCTCTTCCGAACCCGGGCATGATGGGTTTGCGGTGCGAAGGTTCCCCCAAGCATCGGGAACATCCGGGCCGGGGGTCTACGGCGTGGCCATGGATGGCGATATCCTGTGGTACGGATGCGGACAGGAACTCTGCCGCATGGACCATGATAGGACAACCGTCTTCGGGCGAGACAGCGGACTTCCGGATCGTACCTGGCTAGAGATCAAGAAAGACCCCAGCGGTAATCTCTGGGTACGCGGGAGGAATGCAGGTGTGTTTGAGTTGCTGGTCGGCCAAACGAAATTCCGAAGGCCAGATGTGCCCACTCCGGGCAGCGAGATGGGACGTGTCGCAAGTGACGCCGAAGGGCGGATTCTAATTTTGTCACACGATGGGTTGTTGATTCGGGACGAGAAAGGCTGGCAGAAGATCGACCGATCCGTCGGCCTGCGGGGTGTCATCTACTCCGCTTTCGAGGATCGACAACATTCGCTGTGGATTGGGTTAGCGGGCCGGGGCCTGGTCGAGTGGCGAGGGTACCAGGAATGGGACAGTTACTCATCCGCGAGCGGCCTTGCAAGCGATGTCGTGTATGAGATTCTGCCGTGGGCCGATGGGTCACTCTGGGTCGCCACCGAGGGTGGGCTGTTTCGCGGGATGCGCAAGGCCTCTGGCTTCTCGTGGAAGGGAGTTGCGGGGATGGTTGGTTTCCCGGTGCATAGTCTTCAGATGGCTCCCGGCGGGGACCTATGGATCGGGACGGAGACACATGGCGTAGCCCGCATGGATCCACGAAGCGGTAACGCGCAGTGGATTAGTCAGAAGCAAGGTCTTTCGGGCTCGGCAGCGTATACCTTGCGCTTCGATCGCGAGCAAAAGCTCTGGGCCGGCACGGAAGCGGGACTATTTGCAGCCACAGCTCCCTACCAGAAGTTTTCGCGAATCACTGAATTGCCTTCCACACGCATCTGGGCCATTGCTCAGGGAACCGATGGCACAATCTGGGCTGGGGGTGCCGCCGGACTTTTCGGTTTCTTAGGCGGGCGATGGAGAAATTGGACGCACGCCGATGGCTTTAGCAATCAGGAGGTACTTGCGCTGGGTGCAGGTCCGGGTGGCACCATGTGGATCGGTTATCGCCACGGAGGCGGCATCGATCGTATCCATCCGCAGCCTGGCGGCATAGCGATCGAGAGAGGCGTCCAGAGACCTGGCACCGAAGGACTCGTATATTTCCTGGATTTTGATGCTTCGGGGCGACTGTGGGTGGGAACCGAACGGGGCGTGGACGCCTGGGATGGTTCCCGTTGGAGCCACTACGATTCTAGGGACGGATTGGTATGGGACGACTGTGACCTGAATGCGTTCGCCGCGGAGGGGGACGGCACCGTCTGGATCGGAACCAGCGGCGGACTCTCTCGCTTTAAGCCGCACCCCGACCGTGCGTCCGATGCACCGCCCGAAGTCCTTTTCACCAAGTTGCTCATGGGGGAAACAGATGTTTTCGGGCAGCGCAACCCTTCGTTCAGCATAAATTCAAACTCACTCTTCGCGAGATACTCCGCGCCAAATGCTTCGCGTGAAAACGCCGTTGTTTTTCGCTACCGCTTGGAGGGTGCGAGTTCAACTTGGACCGAGACAGCTCAAAGAGAAATACGCTTTGCACAGCTTGCGCCAGGAGCCTATCGTCTGGAAATAGAAGCCCGAGAAAGCGATGGAGCGTGGGGCAGTCGCAGGACCGAGTTTCCATTTAAGATTTTGACTCCGTGGTATCGCACCTGGTGGTTTGTCGGCCTCTGCGGATTGATTCCTGTGTCGGTGGTCCTGATTGTCCTTCGATTGCGGATCCGGGAGGCGCAAAGACGTGAGCAGGAGCTCCAGCGCATCGTGGAAGCGAAAACAGCCGACCTGCGGCGAGTCAACGAGGAACTGCTGCGGCTATCGTCTGTCGATTCTCTGACCGGCCTCGCGAATCGCCGCGTATTTGACCATACACTCCGCCTGGAATGCTCTCGTCTGAAGAGATCGGATGCCTCCGTCTCCCTTCTGATGATCGATATCGATCACTTTAAACCGCTTAACGATTCCGAAGGACACCAACGCGGCGATGAGTACCTTAAGTTGGTGGGAGCAGAACTAAAACGGATTGCCAAGCGGCCCACTGATTTGGCTGCACGCTATGGCGGTGAGGAGTTCGCCGTGATTCTTCCGGAAACGAGCGCCTCCGGCGCCGCGCAATTTGCAGACATGGTGCTGTCGGCGATCGCCGGTCTTAAGTTGCCGCATCCTGCGTCGGAGGTTGCGCCATTCTTGACGGTCAGCGTGGGCGTCGCGATGGCAACGCCGGAATGGCGTACTTCTCCTGAAGAATTGCTAGCCGCTGCGGACCAGGCGCTCTACGCTGCGAAAAGGAGTGGACGCAACCGAGTGAAGGTGGCGCAGGAGGCGGTTCGGTTCCCGACACCCTAGTGGATGTTGACGTACCCCATTCTGAAAAGTAACCGCAACCTGACCCTGTGGTTTGAACTCAAAGCACTTGTGAGGACCAAATAAACGTTGCCAGACAACAGATCAAGGTTTTGGTGGCTGACGACTCAGCCGTATCCCGCAAGCTCGTTGAGTACACGCTCTCTGAAAAACAATTTTCCTTACTTTTCGCTAAGAGTGGGCGCGAAACCATTGTCGCACACAGACTTGGCCATATGGCCGGCTTTCAACGCCAAGCACGACCTAGCCTTTAGCCCGGTATCCCTTCGAACACCAGTTGCGGCTCCAAACCGTGACACCACAACCGCCGGAGACTAGAGTGAAAGACCCAAGCCCAGGAGTCGGCCCGTGAACACCATTTGTCAACGCATTCTGGTCCTGGCTGTGGCACTCGCGTTTCTCAGCCCCGCCCTTCGATCCGAGCAGCCACAAAAAGCCTCGCACCTGACGCAGGAAGACCGCATCAAGAGACTCGAAGAGCGCGCCGATGCCGCCGAAAAAGCCGCGAGCACCGCCGCGACGGAGAGGGAGTTCATCGCGCGCACGCAAAAGGTCTACGAGTCTTTCTACGACAAAGCTTTCAACACGCAGCTGTGGACACTGACAATCGCCGGCCTGCTCCTGACCGCGGTGTTCGGCTTCGTTGCCAGATTCGGGCTGAACGTGTTCGAGCAACGCACAAAACTCGCCACGGCCGATGCCACGGCTCAAATGCGCAATGAATTCGCCCGGATCTTAGCGAAAGAGGTCCAGAAACTATTGGATTCCAACGCTGCTGACACCAGGAAACTGAAAGAAGCACTGACCGGACAGATCGAGGAGCTCGAACAGAAACTCAAAGATCGGTCGGATTTCCAAATACAGTTTGTGCAAGGACTAGCAGCGCGGACCGAGGAGTGCCATGACGACTCGGTGGTCACCTTCCGCCAGGCGCTCAGGGCCCACAAAGCAGGCAAGCCGCGAAATGTCATGGAAACAGAGGTTGGTGCCACAACGGTGAAGTTTCTCTTCGAGTCACTTCGAAAAACGCATGGCGACAAATGTGTCGAGAAAGCACGCAAGGAGCTGACAGACCCGCTCTACAACGGCCTTGACGAAGAGCTTGCTTTAGCCGCACTGCACATCGCTTGGCTCACGCCGCTTATCAAGGAACGAAGCCCAGCCACTCCCGAACCTCCAGCGCCTGAACCAGCCGCCATGCCGCGCCCTGCAGCGTCGGCCCCGCCGGTACAATCTGCGGAGGCAGACTGGTCAAGCGACGAGGAGTCCGACTCCTGCCGCCTGCTCACCAGCTAACTCCACTGGCGACAAAACAATCGTGATGCGCCCCTGCAAGTGGACTTCGGCCCAGTGTTGCGTCGATCCATTGAGACAGCCCGTCTAATCATGTGCTTTCTAAAAAGGTCGGGCATGTCGCTTCGCGACACCCGCAAAAGCGGGGGGCTGCGATTTTGACTCGGTAAGCAGGTTTCTACAGGAATCTATGGAACGCAGACTTTAGGTCCCGGTTAGTGGCAAAATCGGAAAAGTTCCTCATAGTACCCAGCGATACCGACAGTATCGTTCTTCCTGTTCGTCCCGCTGCCGTTTCCGCGGGGTAAGTGTTGACTCCATGGCTGAATTGCTCGAGTAGCAAGAATTCTGCGGCCGCCCATCGTTGATGAGGGCTCCGCATTGACATACCCTGCGGTCGTGGCTACGCTTTTCATGCCTCAAGTTGGAGTCATCATGAAGGCCTCAAACTTCGCACTTCTCGCTTTCATCTGCACTCTGTCGCTTGTACCAGATTTGCTCTCCGGTCAGGAGCCGCAGCACCATCACGACGCCGATGAAAAACTCGGCACCGTCTCCTTCTCTACCTCCTGCGCTCCCGAAGTCCAATCCCAATTTGAGCGCGGCGTCGCCCTTCTGCATTCCTTTGAGTACGAAGTAGCCGACGCGCAATTCGAGGAAGTCGCCAAAAAAGATCCGCGCTGCGCAATGGCTTACTGGGGAGAAGCA
>Ga0307475_10000515_pt1 | contig 22944 bp, 14 predicted proteins | sample atmos_gasesECM1C_FD_203317 | JGI IMG/M metagenome (GOLD analysis project Ga0307475, IMG submission 203317) | Hardwood forest soil microbial communities from Morgan-Monroe State Forest, Indiana, United States - atmos_gasesECM1C_515 | ecosystem: Environmental > Terrestrial > Soil > Temperate... | reverse complement strand
CAGTTTCTATCCCGGCAAGAACCTTGGGGCGTGCGGTGAGGGTGGCGCGATTACGACCAATAACGAAGCTCTAGCGAAACGGATGAGGATGATTCGAGATCACGGCCAGGCGAAAAAGTACTACCATGACATCGAAGGTTACAATGGCCGGCTCGATTCCATACAGGCAGGATGGCTCACCGTAAAACTCCGCCATGTGGCGAGATGGAATGAATCGCGCCGCGCCCTTGCTCATCGCTATCATGAGCTTTTGTCTGATGCGAATGGCGGTATTGTTGTTCCGCGAGAAGCCGCTTGGACCAAAGGCGTGTACCATCTTTACGTTGTTCGCGTGCAGGACCGCGAAGCCTTGCAGTCGTATCTGGCGGAGGCGGGAGTCGGCACCGGCATCCACTACCCGATTCCTTTGCACCAACAGAAAGCCTACAAGCACCTGGGCTACAAGGCCGGGGATTTTCCCGTCACCGAACGCATCGCGGGGGAGATTGTTTCCCTTCCGATGTTTCCTCAGCTTAGCCACACCCAGCAAGACGATGTAGTGAATAGAACGAAGGAATTCCTGATCGCGAAAGTAGGCATCGCGAAATAGGCGAGCTCTTCAAAGAGCTGGATTCTCCAGCTCATGTGCGGGTTGCGCGCCGGCGCGAATGTCTGCCGAAAATCGCCGCAGCCCACGACCCTGACGGCGCTACCGCCGCATTCCTGACGTCGTAAAAGCGAAACCCCCGACTAAAATAAAATGCCTCGCCTCGATCGGTTGGTCACTCTCTATCTGTCGCACCCTTTGGCCCGTTCGCTCGGGCCGCTCCGAGGGTCCCACATCCCCATTTTGATGTACCACAGCATTTCCGACAATCTGTTCGGAATGTCCCATCCGTATTATCACATCAACATTCGCCCTGAGATGTTTTCCCGACAGATGCGCTGGCTTCGAAATAACGGATATCGAACGATTGATTTGACGCAGGCGTGGGCAGGCCTGCAAGCGGGAGCGGATTTGTCGAAGACGATCGTGCTCACCTTCGACGACGGTTACCGCGATTTTTACACGGACGGCCTTCCGGTCCTAAAGCAATGCGGGTTTACGGCGACTATTTTTCTCGCTACGGACCGAATCCACGATACTCCGGCACGAATCGAAGGAGCCGACTATTTGACTTGGAAAGATGTGCGGGAGTTGCATGCCGAGGGAATCTGCTTTGGCTCGCACACCGTGACTCATCCTGACCTTCGATCTCTAGGGCCTGATCAGCTCGATTATGAGCTGGGGCGTTCAAAAGAGATTATCGAGGACCGCCTTGGGGCGGCTGTCGAATCCTTCTCATATCCACATGGATTTCCGGAAGAAGACAGGGACTACGCGCGGTACCTCGAAGACGTGCTCTGCAATCTTGGCTATGACCATGGGGTATCCACGATTCTTGGTCGCGCCAGTCAGAAGAGCAATCGATTCTTCTTGCCGCGTCTTCCCATAAACAGCCTGGATGACCTTCCCTTCCTCCAGGCCAAGTTGCACGGTGGCTACGATTGGTTGCATTGGCCCCAGCTACTCAAGAAATACATCTTTCATCACGCTGGAATCCTCCAGGAGAAGCCGAAAAGCAAGACAGCGACCTCATCCTGTTGAATAGCACGCAGTTCGGGGAGTGGTCTGTGTCTCAAGCCGCCGGGTGGCATGGGCGAAGATAATAAAGAGAACATTTGAATTCAGGAGATCAGGACCGGCATTCTTTGGATACACGTCTCATCTTGAAGGAATGGAATAGATGGGAGTAAGGATAGCGAGCATGAACATTTGTGGCAGGGAGGTTCGGATTCAAGGGCGACATTGCCGTGTTGCACATGTCGACGCGGACGACTACAAGTTTTTAACCGATCCCCAAGCAGCGATTGTCGAACTGCGCCGATCCAAGACTCGGATTGACCTTTTTACGTTCATGCAGAAATTGCCTGATACTACGCCGAAATACCCTTATCCCTTCGAGTGGGACAATATGGCGGTGCTTCCCGTCTCGACCTTTGATCAGTGGTGGAACAAACAAATCGGTTTCAAGGCACGCAACAAAGCGAAACAGGCGGAAAAGAAGGGACTTGTGATTCGCGAGGCACAGTTCGACGACGCATTTGCCCGTGGGATCTGGGAAATTTATAACGAGTGTCCGGTTCGCCAAGGAAGGCTGTTTCCACATTACGGGAAGAACTTTGGAACTGTACGCGATATGAGTGCAACGTATTTGGATTCAAGTGTTTTTATCGGTGCTTTTGATGGCGAAAAGTTAGTAGGCTTCATCAAATTGACAATGGACGATACTGGGACGCAGGCAGGAATAATGCATATCGTCTCAATGTTGCAGTACAGGGAAAAGGCGCCGACCAATGCGCTGGTTGCACAGGCGGTGCGGTCTTGCGCCGATCGGCATATTTCTCACTTAGTCTATGCGAAGTTCTCCTACGGAAAGAAAGAGACCAGCAGCTTAAGCGATTTCAAGGAGCGAAACGGGTTTCAAAAGATTGACATTCCGCGGTATTACGTGCCGCTAACTCGTTGGGGTTCGGCCGCTCTCGCGATGGGGCTTCATCACCGATTGATCGACCGACTGCCAGAATCGATGGCAGCAAAGCTGCGCGAACTGCGAAGCTTGTGGTATCAACACAAATTTCAATTGAAGACGGAATCTCTCTAGGAGACGGAATTGCCTGGAATCGTCGGCCTTATCACCAATCGTCCGAGAGCGAGAGCGGAACAAGAACTGCGTGCAATGTTGGACTCGCTGCGTCATGAGTCATTTTACGCTAGCGGCGTCTGGATTGACGCCGCGAATGGCATTTACGTTGGCTGGGTGGCCCGGGAGGGATCCTTTGCCGACGGTATGCCGCTGCAGAACGAGAGCGGCGAGGTCACTTTGGTTTTTTCAGGTGAGGAATTCCCCGAGCCCGGTACGGCCTCTGCGCTTCGGGCACGTGGGCATGCGGTCGCGCAGGACGGGCCGTCCTACCTGGTGCATCGGTATGAAGAGGAGCCCGACTTTCCCAAGGGTTTGAATGGCCGGTTTCACGGCTTGCTCGCCGACCGTGCGCGTGGAACGGCAATGCTCTTCAATGACCGCTTCGGCCTGCAGCGTATCTATTACCACGAAGCGAAAGATGCTTTTTACTTTGCGGCGGAGGCAAAGGCAATTTTAAAGGTTCGACCTGGGTTGCGTAGCACTGATCCACGCGGCCTTGGAGAATTCATCGTTTGCGGCTGCGTGCTCGAAAACCGGACTCTCTTTTCGGACATTTCTGTTCTACCCCCTGGCTCGACCTGGATGTTCCGTGGAGGAGCGCTAGAGAAGAAAGCCGCTTACTTCGAGACGCGCGAATGGGAAGAACAACAGCCACTCAAGCGAGAAGCATACTACGCTCATCTGCGTGACGTTTTCACGCGCAATCTGCCGCGCTATTTCAATGGGCGTGAGCGGGTGGGTGTTTCGCTCACGGGGGGCTTGGACACGCGGATCATAATGGCTTGGCGCAAGGCGCAACCAAATTCCCATCCCTGCTATACGTTCGGCAGCATGTATCGAGACAACCAGGATGTAATCCTGGCGCGGCGAGTTGCCGAGATTTGTGGGCAGAAACACGAAGTTATCACCACCGGGGAAGAATTCCTTTCGCGATTCGCGCAGTACGCAGAGCGGACGGTTTATCTCACTGACGCTTGCGTGGACCTCAGTCGTTCCCCGGACCTGTACGTCAACGAGAAGGCGCGCTTGTTTGCTCCGGTACGAATGGTCGGTACTTACGGGAGCGAGATGTTGTTGCACGCAGTGATGTTTAAGGCCGAGCGCCCTAGGACAGGGTTGTTCCACGATGAGCTTCTTCCCCAAATCCAAAGGGCGAGAGAAACTTACGATGCCAGCCGCCGGGGTCATCCGGTCACGTTTATTGCTTTTCGCCAATCGCCGTGGCACCACTATGGAGTTCTTGGGTTGGAGCAAACCCAGGTGGGTGTACGCACGCCGTATCTCGATAACGAACTGGTCCAGACCGTCTACAAATCGCCGGGCCCCGTAGCGATCAACGAAGAAGGCAGATTGCGGCTCATCCGGGAGGGGAACCCGGCCCTCGCTAAGCTACGCACCGATCGCGGCCTCGGCGGCCTCAATAGCGCCTTCACGCACGGCTTTCTCGAGTTCCTATTCAAGGCTGAATATGCCTATGACTACGGCATGCCGCAGTGGATGGCCCAAGTGGACCATTTGTTTGCGCCCCTTCACCTGGAGCGTATTTGGCTCGGCCGCCACAAGATTTTTCACTTTCGAATATGGTATCGCGATCAACTTGCAAACTATGTGCGCGAAATGCTCCTGGACTCGCGTTCCCTGGCGCGTCCATACGTCAATCCAGAAGCAGTTCGTACAATTGTCAATGGTCACCTCAAGGGCAATCGAAATTATACTACAGAGATCCACAGGCTTCTGACACTGGAACTTGTGCATCGGGTGTTTTTGGAAACGAGATAAACGCTGATGCCGACCGAACGAAACCGGCCAGCCAAACAAAGAAGTCGATAAATGAGCACCTCCCTTGCCACACTTGTTTGCGCTGTTGGCGTTCTGGGGCTTTTCTACCTGGATCGGGACAAAAACCTTCACACGTCCAAAGCGCTTTGGGTCCCGGTGCTCTGGATTTTGATCAGCGGATCCAGACCTGTCGCCCTCTGGTTTGGGGCGGGCTCGGCCACAGCCTCTACAAGCCAGCTTCTTGACGGAAGCCCAGTAGACAGGCTGATCTCTGCGATTCTAATAGCGGCTGGAATGATCGCCCTGCTGTTTCGTTCCAGCCAGGTAACAGCTCTGCTAAGGAAAAACTGGCCGATTTTGCTGTACTTCTCTTATTGTCTTATCAGTGTGATTTGGTCCGACTTTTCCGTCGTGGCCCTGAAACGATGGATCAAGGCTATTGGTGACTTGGTAATGGTTTTAGTTGTGGTAACAGACGCCCAGCCCACCGCCGCGCTTAAGCGTCTAATCACCCGCACTGGATTCATTCTTCTGCCTGCTTCCGTGTTGATGATTAAGTACTACGGCGAGTTGGGACGTGCCTATGACACGTGGACTGGGGAGCCGACCAATGTCGGTGTGACGGTTACCAAGAACATGCTTGGTGTCCTGACTTTTGTTCTCTCACTCGGCGCCTTCTGGCTCGTTCTCAGGTTAATCCGAGACAAGAACCAGCCTAACCGCGCGCGGCATTTTATAGCGCAGGGCGCGCTGCTTGCCTTCGGTGTATCGCTTCTGTCGATGGCGCACTCGGCTACGTCTGGCATATGTTTCACCCTGGGCGCGGTATTGATTTTTGCAACGAGCCTGGATCGGTTCAGAAAACATCCCAGAGCTATACATGCGTTTGTGCTCTTTATCTTAATCATTGGCGGTTCCGCCGTACTCTTCGGAAATGAAGCTGTCGCGCACGCGGTAGGTAGACAGACAAACCTCACCGGGCGAACGGAGATCTGGCAAACCGTGATCCCCATGGTTCCCAATCCGATCGTGGGTGCCGGCTTCGATAGTTTCTGGCTGGGGCCGCGACTTGACACGATGTGGCGCCTCTATCCCAGCCTCTACCTTAACGAGGCCCACAACGGCTATATCGAGATATATCTAAACCTGGGTGTGGTGGGCGTTCTCCTGATCGTGCTGCTTCTGTTGAGCGGTTATCGGAATGCCGTGAAGTCCTTCCGCTATGGAGAGGCGTTTGGCGCTAATTCTCTGCTGCTCGCATATGTTTTCACCGCAGCTTTCTACAGTATCACCGAGGCGGGCTTTCGGGAGATGTTTGTGATCTGGACCTTCCTCTTGCTGGCAATAGTGGGATCTAGCCAACCGTCTAAAGTCCGCGCAAAAAACGAGACGAGTGAAACGGACAAACTGCCGGCTCCACAGTCAAGATGGCGACAAACCCTGCTGTCTACGACCTCGCACCACGGCTAAACAGTTGAAACCTTTCGACGCGACAGGCAAATTCTGTTCGATTGAGGCGGGCAGTGGACTGCGACGAGCAGCAGTCCGCGGCGCGGGTGCGACGATTTTCGCGTCAGGAGCGTCGCTGTTCGTGCAGCTTGGCGCAACGGCAATCCTGGCACGGCTGCTCACACCCGCTGACTTTGGAATCGTGACAATGGTCACGACGTTCAGCTTGCTGTTCTGCAGTTTCGGGCTGAACGGCTTCACAGAGGCGATCTTGCAGCGCGAGGAAGTCACCGACTCACTAGTGAGCAACATGTTCTGGGCCAACGTGGGCATCAGTTTGTTGCTTACCGTAATGTTCATCGCGATTGGACCTTTACTGGCGCGTTTTTACCATGATTCGCTCGTCACGCGAGTTGCGACGAGCATGTCCCTCACCATACTGATCGGTAGTTGGGGGTGGATTCACCTAGCGCTTCTAGGGCGCGCCATGAAATTTAGGACTGTCTCTGCCATAAACGTTGCGGCCCGTTTCATTTCCGTGGTCAGCTCGATCATATTGGCAGTGCTGGGGTGGGGCTATTGGGCGCTGGTTGTGGGCCAAGTTGTTGCGTCGATGGTGACCGTTATCGGCGCATGGTGGATGTGCCTCTGGATACCGAGGTTCCCGAGACGATTGGAGGAAACGGGATCGGTGGTGAAATTCGCGATCAACGTCTACTCGCATTACGCATTCAACTATTTCACGCGCAACGCCGACAACCTCCTTGTCGGTTGGCGCTTCAGTGCCCAGGCACTCGGGTTTTACAAGAAGGCGTACGACCTTTTCGTGCTGCCCGAGTCACAATTGATTGCACCAATTTCGGCTGTCGTCGTAACCACGCTGAGCCGTCTCAACCGGGATCGCCATCAGTATCAGCGCTATTTTCTGTCCGGCATTTCGGTGTTGGCATTCGTGGGAATGGGAATCGGCATAGACATCACCTTGGTCGGCAAACATGTCATCCGTTTTCTCCTCGGTCCCGGCTGGGAAGAGGCTGGACGCATCTTCTCGCTGTTTGGCCCAGGCATTGGTGTGATGTTGCTTTATAGCACCCACGGTTGGATTCACCTTTCGAGTGGCCGTCCCGACCGTTGGTTTCGTTGGGGTCTGATCGAATCTCTTTGTACGGTCGGCTTGTTCGTGCTGGGTCTGCATTGGGGACCTGTGGGCATTGCTTTGGCATGGACGGCCTCCTACTTCATCCTCTTGTTGCCCGCTTTCTGGTACGCAGGAGCTCCGATTGACCTTCCTGTAGGCTCCGTGTTGGCCGCTGTCTGGAAATTCTTTGCAGCTTCCGCGGCGGCGGGTTGCGGCGCAGCCGCGCTGATTCACTACTTGAGGCCACCGGTTATGGGTTTCCCTGGGGCGCTTGAGGCCTTGGTCAAGCTTGTCTCGGTCTCCTTGCTTTTTTTTGTTTTGTATCTCATCGCAGTCGTGTCTCTCCACCGCGGACTCGCTCCCGTGAATCAGACGGTCCGTCTGATTCGCGACGCCTGGCCACAGCGTGAGAGAAAGGAATTAGCCCCCGCCGTTGAGGTTCCGGTAGCAACGGCGGTCCCTGCATGGTCGGGAAACACGGGGCCCGAGCATCAAGACTGAGCTTAGCGATTCGGCTGATCCCCACCACGGTTGGGACATCAGCCATGGCTCTGCCTCCGGCCTTTAGCGAATGCCTCCTGATGCGCGTAGCAAACTCCGGAATCCAGTTATTACGAGCTCGCGTATGAAGAAACGTTAACGCAGAGCAAGATTGTAATGAAATGCAGTTTCGTAGTCGAAATATGCCTGACTATTCTTAAGTCATGGCTTTGTAATGCGGCCCTCACACTGTGGGTGGGGGGAAGCGGGAGGCGCGGGTAGATATCGCGGGTAAGATATATGGATAAGGCGCTTTCGTGTGCTCGGCGTTAAAAACCCAGTTAGGGTGATTACCCGTACCGGAATCACAGTCTTTTACTACTTGTCGATCGGTGTGGCCAATGCTATCCGTTTGTGCTTGCTCTTGCGAATGAAGGGCGGCAGAGCAAAGGTTTGAGCATTGTGCCGAAATATCGCGCCGATATTGATGGACTCCGGGCCGTTGCGGTCTTGAGTGTTCTTGCGTTTCACCTTGAGCTAAGCAGAAGTCAGGGCGGATTTGTTGGCGTCGATGTCTTTTTTGTAATTTCCGGCTACCTTATCAGCTCCATAGTCTTTTCTGAAATCACCGCCTCACGTTTTTCGGTGATTAGTTTTTATGAGCGCCGCATCCGCCGTATCTTTCCCGCACTCTTTGGGATGTTGGCTGTATCCAGCGTTTTCGCCGTCATTTTTCTGCTTCCCTCGGAGCTCGTTTCCTACAGCAAGTCCATGCTCGCGGCCACCACCTCAGCTTCCAACTTTTATTTCTGGCAGCACTCTGGTTACTTTGATTTACCGACTTCGCAGCCATTGTTGCACACCTGGTCGCTGGCAGTGGAAGAGCAGTTTTATATTTCCTTTCCACTTTTTCTGGTCGTGGTTCGCAAATTCTTTCCTCAGCGACTCCGGATCTCAGTTGTGCTTCTTTTCTTTGCTTCCCTTGTGGCCAGCATCATCGTCGTATCGCACAACAAAGAAGCTGCGTTCTATATGCCCTATACGCGAGCATGGGAACTCTTACTGGGAACCATTCTATCCCTGGGAGTGTTTCCGCGCCTGCAATCGGCATGGCTGCGGAATCTTGCCGCGCTTGCTGGAATTGGAATGATTGCATTTTCGGTTCTGTCGTATACGCAGGAGACAGTTTTCCCCGGTTTCAGCGCCTTGATGCCTTGCGTCGGATCGGCTCTCATTATCTGGGCGGGGGAAGCGGGTTCATCGCTGGTCGGCGCGGTGCTCTCGTGGCGCCCGTTCGTGTTTATTGGACTGATTTCGTACTCGCTCTATCTTTGGCAGTGGCCGGTCATCGTTTTACGGCGAATGGGTGTGATTATTGGCATAAGTGCAGTCACGTCACAACATCAGGCTGCTTTGCTCTCGCCGCATCGATTCGACATTCTCGTCGAAATTGCACTTTCGTTCGTGCTTGCGGTTGTCTCTTGGAGATTTGTCGAGCGCCCCTTTCGAAATGGCCCTCTGCGCCTAAGTGGGCGACGCCTTTTCGCGCTAGCGGGCGCGAGCATGTTCATCTTATTGGGATTTTGCTCGTTGGCTATGTTTGCCAAGGGGTTCAGGGCGCGCTTTCCTTCGAATGCCGTTCAAGTCGCGTCTGAGCTCGACGGCAATGAGGAGTTTCGTTTGATGCGGACCGGAATCTGCTTCATCACTTCTGATAACCATTTCGAAGGATATAACTATAATGTCTGCCTGAGCCAGGATAGTGGCAAGAAGAACTATCTTCTCCTGGGGGATAGCCACTCCGCGATGCTTTGGTCCGCGCTGTCCTCCGCTCTTCATCATGCGAATATCATGCAGGCGAGCATCGCCGGCTGCGAGCCATCGCTTCATCCCTTGGGCTCCTCCGACTGCAGGAAAATGATGGCGTATATCTTCCAGAACTATCTGCCGACACATCCGGTTCAGAGAATGTTTTTGGTAGGAAGATGGGAAGAGAAAAACATTGAAGGACTTACAGCACTTATTGCTTGGGCTAAGCAGCATCAGGTGCCAGTGACAGTGTTTGGTCCCGTACCAGAGTACGATGGGCCCTTGCCTAGGCTTCTGGCGTACTCCATTGCCTGGAATAAGCCGAATCTAGCAAGTGAGCATCTTGTGTCGGGCCTCGGCCCGTTGGATGCGGAGATGCAAAGGACGGCTAGGAACACGTGGCATGTACCCTACATCTCGTTGTACCGGGGAATATGCGGTGCTGAGAGTTGCGCCGAATACGCCGACGCGGCACACAAAATCCCGTTGATGAGCGATACGAACCACCTCTCGCAATCCGGTGCATCCTTCGTTGTACGGCGTCTGGTTGAGCAGGGTGAATTACACTGATCGAAGGGTGTGGGTTCAACCAAGCAGTTTGTGAGTACCGGCATTCTTGACAATAATCCCGCCCGCAGTCGGAAATTGGGCATTAAGGTGACCTGGTGCCAGAAAAATTACGCGCAATATGCCGCTAGTTGCAAAGCTTCTCTTCCTCGTCCTGCTGGTTGCTCCCGCTGCGCGCGCGCAGTTATGTCCGGGAATTGTTGCGCCGACCTGGGGGAGAGAGGCATATAGGTGATACGAAAGCGCGCGTTATGTCTTCGTTGCTTTGTGCTCTTTCTTTACTTTGTTTGCCTTGCTCGGTTTGCTTTGGCCAAAGTTGGTCAACGCTTCCAGTGGACCTAGTCGTTAGTCACCAGCAGTCCCCTCACAGCACTTACAGCTGCCCTGCCAACGCCGGAACAGTCTCAACTTCATAATGGCCACTGCGGACGGCGTGGCCGGGCGATTGACAGTGATCATCAAGCCACCGTGAACTGAGGCAGGGAAACAGCGGCTCGACGGCGTCTCAAACTTCGAATAAGGAACGAGTCAAAATGAAGACTTCCACCCACCGCTGCTTAATTGCGTTGTCAGACCTCTATAAAAGCGGTTCCGAGCAGAACTATTCATGGCTACGAGGACCCGCGGATTTAGGCGCCTGTTCCCCTTCTTTAATTCTGGCGGCATTGATTCTGAGCACTTAGGCGCTCCGGGCTCGAACCGGAGTGGAAAAGCTGACAAAGACCGACCATGGCAAATTGGGACACCCCACTGACTCTCGCAAAAAACGCTGATCTGCCCAAAGAAGCTAGCCCATGGGCGCAAGGGGATCTTGAGGTTGCCTTGCTCACAGGGGGCCAAGACAGATCGTACGCTCTTGGATTGGCCATGGCGCTTTCTTCAAAGGGTATGCGGATGGACGTTATTGGTAACGACGGGATGGACAGCGCGGAGTTCCATACGACCCCGAACTTGACCTTCCTTAATCTGGGAGGAATACAACAACCCAAGGCTAGATTTTTGAAGAAGTTGTCACAGGTCCTTCAGTACTACGTTCGATTGGTCCGATACGTCTCAATTGCCAAACCAAGACTGGTTCATATTTTATGGAATGGTAAGTTTGAGTATCTCGACCGGACTGTCTTGATGTTTTTTTTCAAGTTTATGGGTAAGAGAGTGGTATTCACAGCCCACAATGTAAACAAAGCTAAGCGGGACTCTGAGGATTCGCTACTGAATCGGTTGACGTTGCGATGCCAGTATCATCTCGCCGATCGTATTTTCGTCCATACTGAGAAAATGAAAAGGGAATTGATCGAGGAATTCGGCGTAAACAGTAGCACAGTGAGGGTGATTCCCTTCGGGATCTATAACCTGTTGCCAGACACTGACCTGACTCCGAGAGAGGCAAAGGAGAAACTGGGCATTGGAAGTGATGAAAGAAGCATACTCTTTTTTGGCAGAATCGTACCCTACAAAGGCTTGGAATACCTGCTTGCAGCATTTGAAAAGGTACATGCTCGCAATCCGAATTACCGGTTGATCATCGCCGGCGAGCCGATGAAAGGCTATGAACAGTACGTGACAGCGTTACTGCGGACAATTGACAGCGGGACATACCGAGATCGTGTGATCCAGAAATTACAATTTATCAGAGACGATGAAACAGAATTGTACTTTAAAGCTGCGGATACCCTGGCCCTGCCCTACAAGAGTATCTTTCAGAGTGGAGTACTGTTCGTGGGTTATACCTACGGATTGCCGGTAATAGCAGCGGATGTAGGTTCTTTCCGCGAAGACATCATCGAAGGCAAAACCGGGTACGTGTTTAAGCCCGGTGATTCGGCAGATCTAGCGAATGCGCTTGAAAAGTATTTTGAAAGCGATCTGTATAAAGGATTGGAACGGAATCGAAGAGAAATTCGGAACTATGTGACCGCGCGACATTCGTGGGACAAGGTTGGAGAGATAACCCGAAGTGTGTACGAGGAATTGCTGATGGGGCGAGACAGGTGACCCAATAGCTGCACGGAAATACCAGGTCATTAGGAAGCTTCGGTCAGCTATTTCTCTGCAACAATCTAATGACGGTTGTAAGAAGTCTTGAGGTGAAAATGGAGCAAAAGATAGGTGCCGTGCCATACGTCCTGATCACTCCTGCTTGCAATGAAGAGAAATTCATTGAAAAAACTCTTCATTCTGTCGTGAAACAGACAGTTCTGCCGGTCAAATGGGTGATCGTGAATGATGGTTCCACAGACGCGACCGGGAATATCATTAGCCGGTATGCAGAGAAATATGCCTGGATCGAACTGGTTAATTTGCCCAAGCGGAAGGGGCGCAATTTTGCGGCGAAAGTGCATGCCTTCAACGCAGGCAAAGAGAGGCTTAGGGTCGCGTATGAAGTAATTGGCAATTTAGATGCAGATGTTTCCCTGGATGAAGATCATTTTGAGTTTCTGATGAACAAGTTCAGGGATGACCCCGAACTGGGAGTTGCAGGGACCATATTCATAGAACATGGTGGCTACAGTTCGGCAATTGACAGTTTTGAGGGTCAGAATTACGTTTCCGGGCAGTGCCAGATGTTCCGGCGGCAGTGCTTCGAGGAAATTGGCGGTTATTTTCCGAGCAAGAACGGCGGCATTGACTGGATCGCAGTTACAACGGCGCGCATGATCGGGTGGAAGACTAGATCGTATCGTGAGAAGTCATTCTTCCATCATCGAGTTTTGGGAACAGCGGATCGCGGAATCCTGGGCTCAAACTACGCCTACGGCAAAAAAGACTACTACCTGGGAGGACACCCGCTGTGGGAGCTCTTCCGGTGCAGTTACCGGATGATCCGAAAGCCATACGTATTGGGAGGTATGGCACTCTTCCTGGGGTTTCTAGGGCCATTTTTGAAGCGCGAAGAGCGTCCTGTTTCGGACGAACTCATGAAATTCCATCGCAAGGAGCAGATGCGAAAGCTGAAGAAAATCCTGGTGTCCATTTGTACGTTTAAGCGCCTCGATAGTTTCGAACTGGTGCCGATTGAACAGTCTGCGCGTCGGGCCGCCCATCCGAAGTGAACTGACCCTTGCAACGATTCATTTTCATTTGCCGAGAAAGCAAAGAACAAGTTCCGAAGTGTAGCGATCCTGGCCGCCGCCGAGAGGAAGTGAGATCAGCGGAACAACATGGCTGACCACCAAATAGCGGGCAAGAATGGAGCGCCGGGTTCAAAAAGAGAGGATGTGATGAGTTCAGAGGCGAAATCAATGGTTCATTCGGAGGTGGCGGCTAAGACAAACCCTCTACAGCTAGAGAAAGTGCAAACGACAATCTTGCGATTTACTGAATGGCTAGATAAGTATGGAGAAGTTTCCTACGACTTCCAGAGCTTTTTCTCGAGCGATCTGGGGCGGGCCGCCAAGGCGCTGTACTACAAGAAGCCTTTGCTGGGAACCGTAGCAGTCTCTCCGATGGTGTTTTGTGAGGCTTTTATTCCGTCGGCCAGACGGTTGTTCTGGAAGCCGCAGCGATTCCCAATCGCCGATGCGCATTACGCAATGGGCTTTGGCTTGCTCGCGCTAGTTTTTGAGCAGGAGCAATATTACAAGCGGGCGGTCCACTTCCTTGACGTTCTCACGGAGACAAGGTGTCCAGGGTACGACAACTACTGCTGGGGATACCCATTCAATTGGGAGACGCTGCGCGGCACGATACGGGAATTTACACCACTGATCACCACCGTGCCTTATGTGTATGAAGCTTATAAGCAAGTATACGAAGTAGATCACAATCAAAAGTGGCGAGAGATCATGCGATCAATCGCCCAGCACGCCCTTGTGGACTACAAGGATCTCGAAACGTCTCCCACCGCCTCAACTTGTTCCTACACCCCTTCGCCGACAGATTCGATGAGAGTGGTCAATGCGAACGCATATCGAGCCTTCCTGCTGACGAGCGCTGCCGTAGATTTCTCCGAAAACAAATACCGAGTCGTAGCGGAGCGAAATCTGAATTTCGTACTCCAATCGCAAAACGCAGACGGATCCTGGTACTACGCGACTGACGGGACGAGAAATTTTGTCGATCATTTCCATACTTGCTTCGTGATGAAAGCGCTGGCGAAGATTGAGGCTCTTACCGGACATCCCGGGTGCACAAGAGCTCTTCAGCAAGGAGTGGACTACTACGTCAAGAATTTGTCCGACGAGCAAGGGCTACCAAAACCGTTCTCGCGACGGCCTCGGCTGACAGTGTACAAGCGAGAGTTGTACGATTATGCGGAGTGCATCAACTTAAGCATTCTACTCAGAGGCCGCTTTCCCAAGTTGGACGAGAACCTGTCCATCGTTCTAAACGAAATCATGACGAAGTGGCAAAAACCAGATGGTTCCTTCCGAAGTCGCCAACTGCTCTTCGGCTGGGACAACACGCCCATGCACCGGTGGGCCGCATCACAATTGTTCAGAAGCCTGTGCTTCTTGCTTTATCGAAACACGAAGAACTAGTGAGTTAAATTCTCGGAAGATACTTGGCGAGCCTATGTGCGGAATTTGCGGGCAATACAATTTTGGCAGCGGAGCCCCTGTTGAGCGGGAAGCCCTCGAGAAAATGACCAGGACGATGGTCCACCGAGGGCCCGATGACGAAGGTTATTACATTGACGGGCCGCTAGGCTTTGGCTTCCGGCGGCTCTCCATCATTGATCTTGAGGGTGGTCATCAGCCGATGTCGGACCAGGAGAAGTCTGTCTGGGTTGTCTTTAATGGTGAAATTTACAATTTCCCTGAACTGAAAAGCCAACTGGAAGCCTTGGGGCATGTATTCCGGACGCGATGCGACACGGAAGTGATCGTCCTCGGTTATAAACAATGGGGAGATGACGTACTGAATCGCCTTAATGGAATGTTTGGCCTGGCAATTTGGGACGCGCGCCGCAGACGGATGGTGATTGCTCGCGACCCGTTTGGAATTAAGCCGATCTACTTCAGGATCGACAAAGGACGAGTCTATTTTGGCTCCGAGATTCGGCCTGTCATCGCCACTGCCCGCGAAAAACCTGAGGTAGATCCCGTTTCACTGAATCTGTTTCTCCGGTATCGCTTCACGCCTTCGCCCCGAACCGTGTTTGAGGGCGTTCAGAAACTTGCCCCAGGAAGCATGCTGATTTTTGAAAATGGCGAGTACAACTCGCGTTTGTGGTACCGGTTTAAGCCTGTTCCCTTTTCGCCGTTGAAGTCTGAGAGCGACGCACGCGAGGAATTGCTCGAGCTTTACAAACGCTCGGTAAAGAGGCACTTGCTCAGCGATGTACCGGTTGGATTGCTCCTGAGTGGTGGCATAGACTCCGCGTTATTACTTGCCCTTATGAATCTCTATGGGAAGTCATGGCGCACATACACGGTAGGCTACGGAGAGAGCTTTGCCGACGATGAGCTAGCTGACGCCGCGGATACGGCTGCTAGATTATCTTCTCAACATTCGGCCGTACTGTTGAATCGGCAAACATTTGAGGAAACCCTTCCACTGATTGTCGCATGCATGGAGGAACCGGTCGCAACGCCTTCGATTGTTCCCATGTATTTTGTCTGCGAGCGGGCTCGAAAAGACGTCAAGGTTGCATTAATTGGCCAGGGCCCGGATGAGCTCTTTGGTGGTTACAATCGTCACCTTGGCCTACGTTATGGGCGTTTGTGGGGAGGTTTGCCGCAATGGATACGCGATCCGGTTGTCTCAGCCATTAGCGCGCTGCCGCGGAATGAGACCCTGAAACGCGGTGCCCGCTCGCTTGCTATTGCCGATCGGCTAAAGAGGTATCAGCATGTACTGTCACTTCTACCTGGTGAAAACATTGATGCATTGTTCCAGGACGGCCTTATCGGGCCGGGTGCTGGGGATGAAATCCTCTCTTGCTGGCGCGAGTTTGCTCCCTTGCTAAGCGAAACTGACGAGCTCGGTGGGTTTCAATTCTTGGAACTCCGGTCAACTCTTCCCGACGAGCTCTTGATGTACGCCGATAAACTCTCTATGGCGCATAGCCTAGAGGCCCGTGTACCTTACTTGGACAAAGAGATCGTCGAATACACTGAGAGGTTGCCGGCGACCTTCAAGGTTCGAAATGGATCGAGAAAATGGTTGCATCGTCAGGTCTGCCAGGCTTTTCTTCCGGCAAAGATTTTGAGAAGGAAAAAACGCGGATTTGCCATGAACATTGTCGATGACTGGTTCCGGTCAGCAAGACACCAAAAGATGGAGGAAATCTTATTGGACCAAAGCTCTCAAATTTACAGGTATCTTCAACCCTCGGCCGTGCGAAAGATGTTTGATCAACACCAAACAGGAAACAGCGACAACCACAAGATTTTGTTTAGCCTGATTGTTTTTGAAGAGTGGCTTAGAGCGCAGCATCGGGCGAGAGATTAGTGGGTTGATCGGAATGACCATTACAAAAGAGGGTGGTAGTGAGACTATGGGACAATCGGAGGACATCGCCGGCATGCACGCGACGGTGCGCGAGAGGCTCCAGAGTGCGATTGTTGTTAGGCATGTCTACAAGCGGGGATTCTCCTAGCGTGAGCCGAGCACAGGAAAGCGCAAATCGAAGTCAATCTGCACGGTTTCGCTCACTGGCAAGTCCGGAGGCAAACTAAGAAATTCGGCGGAACACACGATTTGCATAGTTCCGAAGAAAACGTCAGGTATTCAACAACGTTATCCCCGACGAGTCATTGGATCTATGAGATCATCGCGGACAACCCTCGTTTCAGCATTCTAATCTGGGATTTTCGAAACTCATCATATTTGCGTAATGCTGCAGAATATTTAGAAACATACTCTGGCCATCCAGCAAGGAGCTTGTCTTGAGAATCAGCATCTTCGGTTTGGGTTATGTCGGTACGGTGTCCTGTGGCTGCCTCGCGTACGCTGGACACGAAGTTTTTGGAGTGGATCCCATTCGGACAAAAGTCCAGCTAATAAACGCAGGTCAATCTCCAGTCATTGAGGCGAATATTGGAGAGATCATTGCCGCGGCGGTCAAAGCTGGCCGGCTCCGAGCAACGGAGGACCAGGACCAAGCGATCCGTGAAACAGAACTGTCTTTCGTCTGCGTCGGCACGCCGAGCCAGATCAATGGTAACCTCGACGTTACTTACGTTAGACGCGTTTGCGAACAGATAGGCCAGGCGCTCAAGAATAAAACGACTCGCCACACCATCGTAATCCGTAGCACGATTTTGCCTGGAACGATGCATGGGCTGGTGATCCCCGTGATGGAGGAATCCTCTGGAAAAAAGGCCGGCCGTGACTTTAGCGTTTGCAACAATCCCGAGTTTCTCCGCGAAGGTTCGGCCGTGACGGATTTCAATTTCCCTCCTAAGATCGTGATTGGCGAGTTGGACAGGGCCAGCGGTGACATGTTGGCTACGCTCTACGCGGATCTTGATGCCCCTCTCATCAGGACCGATCTAAGAACATCGGAGATGGTCAAATACATCGATAACAGTTGGCACGCCCTCAAGATCGGCTTTGCGAATGAGATCGGAAATCTGTGCAAATCTCTATCCATCGATTCACATAAGGCCATGGACATCTTCTGCCAAGACAAGAAGCTGAACATTTCGCCCGCCTATCTTTCGCCTGGTTTTGCCTTTGGAGGGTCGTGCCTGCCAAAGGATATCCGTGCGCTGGCTTACAAAGCCAAGCTGCATGATTTGCAGCTGCCCATCTTGTGCTCGATATTACCCAGCAACGAACTGCAAGTGATGAGGGGGTTGGAGCTCATCATGGAAAAGAGGCGCAAACGTATTGGCGTCCTCGGCTTCAGTTTTAAGGCGGGGACGGACGACCTTCGAGAAAGCCCGATGATCGAAATCATCGAAAGACTCATCGGGAAAGGCTACGATCTTCGCATCTATGACAAAAACGTTCGTGTAGCCAGCTTGGTCGGCGCCAACCGGGACTTCATCCTCAATCGTATTCCCCACATTTCCAAACTGATGGTCGAAAATATCGATGCGGTTCTTAATCACGCAGAGGTAATTGTGATTGGCAACAATGACCCTGACTTTCAGGCCGTGCCCCGACACCTGCGCAATGATCAGTGCGTGGTGGATTTCGTTCGGATTACCGACCGTAGAAGCGAGAATAGTCAGTATGATGGCATCTGCTGGTAAGGGCGTTAATGGTCCTCAGGTTTTTACACGCAGCTAATGAACGACCAGACCCTCAGGCGAATATTGTTGCTCGCAATCGTAGTAAATGGTGAACAAGAGTCACTTAACTGCAAGCATGGCTAGAATGTTGTTGGGCAAGAATGAGCCCCGTTTATGAAAAGAAGAGTCCTCATAATTGTTGAGAATGCATCGTACCCCGCTGACACGCGCGTTCGGAACGAAGCTCTCGCGCTTCATAATAACGGATACGAGGTGACCGTGTTATGTCCTCAAGATAGCGACTACCCTCAAAGACATCAAGTGATCGACGGAATTCGCGTCTACCGCCATCCTGAAGTCAAACACCGAGGCACTCGCATTGGCTATTTACGGGAATACTGCGGGGCGTTATTTTGGGAGTTCTTATTCACCTGGTGGATCTACCTGCGGCACGGATTCCACGTTATCCAAGGCTGTAACCCTCCCGACGATATTTTCCTGATTGCTCTGCCGTTCAAACTTCTGGGAATCAAGTACATTTTTGACCAGCACGATGCAAACCCGGAACTATACGTATCGAAATATGAGAAGAAAGGACTCCTCTACGAGGTACTAGTTGCGCTCGAAAAGCTGACTTACCGCTTTAGCGATGTGGTCATCGCTACCAACGGAAGCTACAGAGATTTGGCCCTGTCGAGAGGTGGTTCAGCCTCGCAGGATGTGTTCATTGTCCGCAACGGGCCCGGAGAGAGTTTCAGAGCCGTTTCCCCAGATCCTGCCCGGAAACACGGAAAACGTTACTTGGTCGGTTATGTCGGAAACATGGATGTCCAGGATGGCCTGGATATTCTTCTTGATGTAGCGTTACGCATCAAGCAATTGGGACGGCAAGATGTCCATTTCACTTGCGTGGGTCGGGGCCCGCAACTGACATCGCTCCGCGACATGGTGCGGGAAAAAAACCTCGAGGCGATGGTCAACTTCACGGGGAGGGTTTCGAACCAAGAACTGTTAGAGATTCTCTCGACAGCAGATGTCTGTGTGAACCCGGATAAGCCCTCCCAAATGAACGATATCTCTACGATGATCAAAATTATGGAATATATGGCCTTGGGTAAGCCCATCGTTCAATTCGACTCCAAAGAGGGAAGATTCAGCGCCCAAGAAGCTTCTCTGTACAGCGACACAGGAAGTCAGGTCAATGATTTTGCCGCTAAGATCCTTTGGTTGCTCGACAGACCGGAGGAGAGAAAAAAGATGGGCGAATTCGGTCGACGTCGGGTCGAAAAAGAGCTCGCTTGGGAACATTCTGTCCCCAACCTGCTGGCCGCTTATGAAAGAGCCCTCAATAAGCGAACGCGAGGATCCACAGCCTAAACGAGGAGAGCCTCGGTGCGTTCGTAGCGTTGGCCCGGCACAGGCGATCTGCTAGGGCATCGAGCATAGCATTGAGCGCTTTTTCCACCGTGCTACGGACCCATTTCTCCCCACATGGGCCTGAAACCTGAATTTTCCTTCGTCATTCTGGTGACCCGGCTCAGCTGGCTCACCTGCTGCGTGCTTCCCCCTAGTTGAGGGGCCCTCCACTCGAGCCTTCCTCAGGTCCCTTGTTTTACCAACCAGACGACCAAGAGCAAATTTGGTTTACACGGAACGACCGAACGACCTCGGGTGTATGAGTGTGTTCATGCGGGTCGTCAAAACGGAAATTCTGGCTAAGGGCTGGGCCGCAATCATAAAGAGTCTGCGGAGTGCCACCCTGAGACACTGCACTTGGCTTGCTCTCTTGGGGAAAAGGCGAGCTACTGCGCCTACGTACAGGTTCCTACCCTGCTCCTAAATGGTCCACAGGTCCAGTTGGATTACTCCAAGTCGAAAGCTAAGCTGCAAGTGTAGGGGGAACCGGTTGCTACCTTCAGGGCTGTTACCCTGGCCGATCTGGTGATGCAGTTTTTAGTACATTTGGGACGCGCGGGGCTACACCGAGAGTGTCGCGAGCAGCTTCGGTAAAGCGCTCGCCACAGCAGGGGCCGAGATGAGGAAAATCTTAATCTGCACATTTTTTCTGTGCTTACCATGCTCCCTTTGCTTTGGCCAAACGTGGTCAACCCTTCCAGTGGACCTAGTGGTTAGTATGAACACGAGCGCTCCTGGCACAGCTCTGACGACAGCTATTTTAGACGCCGGGACCGTGAGCAGCAGTTGCACAGTTGGGTCAACCTGTAGTTGGACTTCGGTAGCTAGCGGTGGAAGTTACTTCCCGACCTTTGAAGTTGGGGCAAATCAAGGCGTATTTTCGAATCTAGGGCCAGTACAAATGACCGGCACGGGTGGCACACTCTACCCTGCGCAATCACTGAACTTCAACAACATCGGTCACCAAGACGGTGACCCTGGAGCGGGCTCCAACGCGACGCTAACTTTGAGTGGCACTCCAGGGAGTGCGACAGTAGTGTCCGGTCTTGTCGGATTAACCCTGACCATGTCTGCATCAGAGACCAATGCCAACGATTTTGATATTTTTGGTTTCTGGCAAAAACCCTCCGGCAATTATTCCATGATGCAGTTGAATGCTCAGACCGGTTCAACGGCGTGCACAGGAATACCAAGTGGAACAATCGGTATCCGAGTGGAGGGCAAGCCAACCATCCATTCCCCTTGTATTCCTCTGACTGCTCCGGGCAGTTATTACGCGTCTCAGACCTGGAACCTCACTACAGGCGTTACCACTTTGCACGTCTACAAGGTAGATGGCACGCCAGTAAAGTGTATTTCGGGCGTAGGCGGCGGGAGCGGAATTTGCAATGCCGACGGAAGTTCCTCCGTCACCATGGGTGCCACCGGAGGAACATTCGACCACGTCACCGTCGGTAACAACGAGATTGGCTACAACAACGGAACCCTAACCTATTTTCAGAATCTTATGCTGAACTGGACGACCGCCCCGAGCCCAATGTTTTGGGCCAGCGGGACCAGCGGGTCCGTACAGCCACCTACTAGTTTGAAGGCAACGGTGCAGTAATGGAAACGCGTGGCGTGTGCTTTGGTGACCAACCGATTCCAGCCGATCAAGTTGCAAATTCCGGCGAGAAAGCGTGGGAGTCTACTAAAATGAGGAGATTATGGTTCGTTGTGCTGTTCTTTCTCTGCCCGAGCTTATATGCTCAAACGTGGTCTGGTGTGCTGGCCCCAAGTCGCGCGGTAGACTGGAGCAACGTAGGAGTTGTAGGCGGTATCCCGAATAGCACAACGATTTGCACCACGCTTACGTCTAGCGCCACATCGGCACAAATTAACTCGGCCATTGCCAGTTGTTCCAGCAGCGGAGGTGGAGTCGTTTTGCTGGGCGCCGGGACCTACAGCAGTGCAACGAGCGGCTTCTCCTTCAACGGAGCATCGAACGTAACGGTGCGTGGTGCGGGAGCTAACCAAACCTTCTTTGCACCCAGCTCCGGGATCGCGGTAAATTCGGCGGACAATAATTGGAGGGGCAACCCGCAGAACCTTACAGCTTGGAGTGTTCCGGCCTTGCCTTCCGGGACATACCCTCAAGGCACGAATCAAATCACACTGGCCACGGTGGCGAATCTAAAGGTCGGCAATCCCATCATCCTGGACCAACTCGATCCCACGACGGACAATGGCGGGATTATTGTTTCGCAAGCCACCGGGACGCTGGGCGCCATTACTCCCGGTCTGGCAGGCCCGTACAGCACTCAGGGAAGTAACCAGTCGATGCGTGGTCCCGGAAATGGCGCTTGCTCGGGCAGCGCAACGTGCCGGTCGCAGCAACAGATTGTCACCGTCACCAGTTGCAACGGCGTTACGACAGTTGGCTCGGCGTGCTCGGGCATCAACGTGGTCGTTGGCATCTCGCCAGGCCTAGAGATGCCCAATTGGACCTCAATTCAACTCCCCGAGGCATGGTGGTCAGCGTCGCCAGCCTTAAACGATGGCGTCGAGGATTTGTCGTTGGACCTGGCAGGCTGCTCTGGCTGCATTGGCATTAATGTCTTTAATGCGCAGAACTCTTGGGTAAAGGGCGTGCGCTCGATGAACAGTAGCGGTGAGGGACAGCTGCGGATAGAGTATGGGAATCATATCAGCATCGTGAACAACTACATGGCCATGTCCGCCGGCGGGACCGGCTCTTATGGTGCGGAAGCGTTCTCGGCCTCAGATTGCCTCATCGAAAACAACATCATGCATGGCGTGACCACGCCTCAAATCAGCAACGGAACGACGAGCGGATGCGTGTTTGGCTACAACTATTCGGTCAACGGGTTTTATACCCCCAGCCCCGGCTACAACATCCCGGCTCACGGCGACCACGGCTCGGGAGTTGCGATGGTCCTCGTGGAAGGGAACATCGCGAACGGCGCGACTGCCGACAGCATCCACGGAACGGCCAACCTGAACACGCATTTCCGAAACTACTTCACCGGTCCGCAGCCGGTCTGTTATGCCAGTGGTGGGAACCAAGCGTCTGCCACCTATCAAGCATGCAACAACAACGTCATCCCAGAGCAAATATTTGCCTTCCATCGTTTTTACAATCTGATCGGAAATATACTGGGGACGACGGGCACCAACACAACGTACATCTCGACCACATTTATCAATGGGGTCAATACGGCGGTCATCGGGGAGAGTTACGGCAACGGCGGCGTCCCGAGCGACCCCAACGCAGGGGCCACACTGATGCTGTGGGGCAACGCCGACTCGGCTACCGGCTTTGCATCGCCGCGATTCAATTGCAGCGAAGTGCCCACGGCCTTGACGGGAGTTCAGGCTCCGTTCTCTAATCCTTGTCCCGCCAGCCAGAACCTGCCCGCTTCGTTCTACTACACTTCGAAGCCTTCCTGGTGGC
>Ga0307475_10000514_pt1 | contig 22963 bp, 34 predicted proteins | sample atmos_gasesECM1C_FD_203317 | JGI IMG/M metagenome (GOLD analysis project Ga0307475, IMG submission 203317) | Hardwood forest soil microbial communities from Morgan-Monroe State Forest, Indiana, United States - atmos_gasesECM1C_515 | ecosystem: Environmental > Terrestrial > Soil > Temperate... | reverse complement strand
CGACCATGTCCCTACCGTTCGATCTGCTTGTTAGCTTCAGCTATGACCAACCCGTTTTTGATGGTACGCTCCCTCATGTCGCCAGATAGCGCTTCAAGTATACTACCAGTGGTGAACTCGGTGCCCACTTCTAAGCCAGCGACATATAGGTCAAACTTCTGGCTTGCTTTAGGTTCACCCTTACCACTCTTGGTAGCTTCTTCTACGGGAGCAGGCTGGTGCATACCATTTTCGTCCAGGCGCATGTGAAACTCTTGCTCGGGGGCGTTACGCGGAAGCAATGTAACGATTCTATCCAGCTTGGTGGGGTTCTCGAAGTCAGGTTCGCTCAGAATGATTGTCTCAGCTATGCCACCGATGGCTACTGAGTTCAGAAGGCGCTGCCGTGGGTTCAGATAGCGTTCAGTTTCCTTCATCTTGGGACTGTGCATGACGCCGATTATTGTAATGTCTTCCTCGTTACAGAAAGCGGCTATGTCCCCAAAGAACTTGAACGCGGCACTGTAATCACTGGCCTTGGAGTTGCCCGTCATCAATGAAGCGATACCTTCCACAACAATCACGCTGGCATGGGGAAACTTTGGATGTACAAAGTTGAATATCAGGTCTTCAAAGCCTGCTATGGGTTTCTTGCGCCTGCGGGGGCATACGTAGGGAAAGGTATCAGGGTCCACGCCACAGCGCTCTAATGTTCGACGGAGACTCTTCTCCCCACGGTCTAAGCTGACGTAGGCAAATGGCCTTGAGTGGCTAGCATGCCCAAACAGTGGCTTGCCTGCCTGCCAGTCTGCCATCATCTGTAGGATGAGAGTAGTCTTACCACCCCCAGAGGGGCCACCTACGATATGAAACTCAGCTGTGGGAAGTATCTCGTCTACAAGCCACTCTTCGGGTGAATACGTTTTCATAGTACTCCTCCAACGACGCAGCTACACTACTCCTGCGTGTGAAGAAGTCAAGAGAAAAATGTGGGCGCCCAGCAGTCTTCGTGTCGTCGGAGGTCGCTAGACGCCCACAGGCAGAGTTTCACCCTTGGAAGGCACCTAGAATTTAACACATTCGCCCTTGACACGCAAGCAAAAGTTTTGCATACTACGACTGCTACTGGGGGTGAGCATGCCATCACATGTACAACCTGAAGTAAATAGAGGAGATATCCTGCTGTGTGCTAACTGGGACGACCGCCTAGTGCCCAGCGTTGAGTGCACCTGTGCCAAGTGTAAGTGTAAAATAGCTGTGGCCGCCGACAACTGGTCCACGGTGCAGGCCCGCAAGATGATCACGATCTGTCTAACCTGTAGTCTAAAGCTTAGTCTAACCGCTGACGTTGTACATGGGGGGCACATGATAGGTGGGGTGTCTTATGAGACTGAGGCCGAGGCTGAGGCTGCCTGCCGTAAGGGGATGAATTAGTGTCTACTGTGTGGACAAGCAGAAGCCAGATCGAGGATTTCGAGCGTTGCCCTAGGCTATGCTACTACCGCTACCACTACGGTGGGACCGGCCTTGAGGGCTACGGTATTCAGCTTGAGGCTGAGTGCGGCACCGCTATTCACTTGGGTATTGAGCTACTGCTGGATGGTGCCGATGTAGCCACATCTGCAGCACGTGGCACTGCCTACATGATCGACGTGATTGCGTCCGATCCCACGCCACCTTACCTGCAGACCGATGCACGTCGCTTTGAGTATGAAGAGGCCATTCCACTGGTTGAGGCGTGTGTAAGGGGATGGGCACTAGCACGACTGCCCCGTATAGTCACCCAGGGTAAGTGTCTCAGCATTGAACGTGAACACCCTATTAAGTTTACCCTTGAGGGTGGCCAGCAGGTTGGGTTACAGACTAGGCCAGACATCGTGTGGCAACGTTCGACTGACGGTGCAGTGTTCATCCGTAACATTAAGACCACTAAGGTTGTGGATGACAAGTTTCGTGAGCAGTGGAAGATCGACATGCAGACCCTCAGTGAGCCCCTGGCAGTCGAGCAGACTGGCGTACAGGTATCAGGCGTAATTGTGGAAGGCGTGGCCAAAGGTAAGAAGCTAGACTTCCCAGCTTCAGCACTCCCTGACCTAGCTGGTAAGTACTATCATAACAACCCACTTATCTATGGGTGGCACCGTGAGGCTGAGCCACCTTTGACACGTGAGCAGTGGGAGCACCGCTACGAGTGGACTGATCTCAATGGCCAGCACAGGCGCCTGGGCAAGGGGTATCGTAAAGTTCCTGTGTGGCGAACGTACCCAGGTGGCGTCGCGGCCTGGATCAACCACGTCTGGGCCGAAGACGCTAGTGCATTCGATGACCTGTTCGTAGAGCTTGAGCCTATTTTACGTAGCGACTACGAGATTAAGCGTTGGAAGGAACAAACGCTTGGGCACGTCCTGGACAGGCAGGACAAGGCTAACGAGATCGAGAACTTACGTCTGCTACCAGATGACATGCGTATGAACACCCTGAATGCGTACTTTCCAATGCACACCTCAAATGGTAACTGTATATGGCCACGTAAGTGTACTTATTGGGAATGCTGCCATGGCTCTGCAGGTGCCGACCCGCTTGGCAGCGGCCTTTATCAACCACGAACACCACACCACCCTGTACCTTTGGAGGAGCCATGACCCGAGCGGTTAAGATTCGCGCCCTCATCCCCGCCGACATCGCTGCCAAGGCTAAAGAGCCGCAGCACGCCTGGGGCAGTGAAATTACGAGATGTAATGAAGATGAAGTTGAGGAGGGAGGAGGATAAGTGAGCGACAAGTGTGCAGTCGATAAAAATAAACCTTGCCAGCCTTGGTGTCACTGGGATTGCCTGTTGAAGATGAGTTACACCGAATCAGAGGCCAAAGAGATAGCACGCATTAGCCGCTATGCAAAAGAGCACGGCATTAGTGAATTCGAGGCCGAGCAGGTACTTAAGGGACGCGTGAAGTAATGCCTGAACAGCAAAAGTACACGCTATCACACTGGATGAATATTCATCCTGAGCTAATCGAAATAGTAGAGGAGCACGACGCCAAGATCAGGCGGGAAGCGCTCGACCAGATACTCGCATTCGCGCAATCGAGAGGCTGGGACGGCGCGGTGGCGATAATCACGCGTGACTTCAAGTGGGCCAACGAAGCAGATGGAGACTTATGATTCGACTCATACGACGCATCGTAAAGTGAGTTCGTAACCTACACGCACCGCTGAAATAATAGGAGTGACGACATGAGCAAACTAGACATACTTGATCGCGCCATCGAGCAATCTGTCTCGCTAGCCGATAATTCCATGTTCAACCGGGAAACGCGCCAAGCGGCACTGGAGGTTCTGATTCCAGCTAGAGATGCTCTCGGCAAAGCGATTGATAAGCTCGATCAGGCCAACGAAGCAGACGGAGGGGGAAAGTGAGCGAATATCCACCCAAATGCAAGGTTCACGGAAGCGTCATGCACCTGGAGCCATTGGAACGCGGAAAAACGATGTGGGTCTGCGACGACTGCGAACGTGATTACAAGGCGATGGTAGGTAAGCTATTCAGATTCGCAGAGGGGGCCGCGCCCAAGCCCGAGGGACCCCAATAATTCTGGGGTGAAAAGGAGTTAGCGAAGTGACCTACATACCACCCAGCACTAAGCCACCTACAGTACCTACCTGTCCACACTGTCATCAACTGTTTGTGACCTGGAGTGCCTGTAAAATCCATGTCAAAAGGTGCCCTGAAGGCGCCCACCCACGGAGGCCCCATTGACATTAGACTGGAAGTTCTGGAAACGCAAGTCGCAACAGATCGCGCCTCATGTTACAACAGACGCAGGATACAAGAATGTCCCTGACCCACCTAAGAACCCTGAGTGTGCTGCATGTCAAGAAGACATTCCATTGTTTCGTAATGGTAAAGGTGAGCTAGCGCACATTGATTTATTTGCAACGCCTGAGGCGGGTGCTATGTACCCTTGCCCAGTAAAAGAAGCACCTGTGGAGAGCCAATGATCGAGCAATGGTTCTGCTGTGATTGTAAGTTATACGTAGAGCTAGACCTGCACCTGCGTTGCAGCCGGTGTGGCAGTGATGCGGTGGCCTGTGAAAAGTGCTTGACTTTGCCTGAAACGAGCAGTAGTATGCGTCGTAGCAGGAGGCCACATGACCGTATCTGAAGCGGCCCGCCGCCTAGGCCGCAGCATTGACGCAATATATAAGTTAATCTGGGCAGGTAAGTTAGCTGCCACCCGGCGTGGTGACAACTGGGACATCGAAGAGTCAGCCGTGAATGAGCGCCTGAAGGTGCAACGTAGCAAGCGAACACTGTTGAGGGCCAGTTAAATAATGCTTGACATACATGAACCTGTGTGTTATTGACGATGCATGGCCCGAAAGAAACATCCGCCAAGACGGGCAGCTCGCACAGTTGCTGTGCCATTCGATCCAGTCAAGGAAGTCTGGAGACCATATCGAAGTGGCACAGTCGAGTACGAGATCAGCAACTACGGGAGGGTGCGCCGGTATCTGCGTCCATTTTTGAATGGTTCCAACCCTTACCCTCAGGTCTACATGAGTGGAGATAAGCGTGTTTGTGTCCACGTGTTAGTGGCTAACTGCTTCCTTGGGGACCGTCCACCAGGTTTAGTGGTCAACCATAAAGATGGCAATGGCGCCAACAACTGGCACGAGAACCTGGAGTACGTAACTCAAGCTGAGAACTGCCGTCATGCTGTGCGGACAGGTGCACGCAAGTACTATCCAGGTGAACAGTCAACCCGCAGTAGTATGTCGAATGAGCAAAGGCACAATGTAGTTTACTTACTACAAGAGGGGGCTACCAGGAAGCAGGTTGCTAAGGACCTAGAGATACCCTTAGGTAGTGTAGGCTGGACATGGTGGTGCTACAGACATAACCTAGGCATATTTGCCAAAAAGGAGCTAAACACGTGACCAACATACCGGTCGGTAGCACAGTGGACTGTCTTTTATGGAGATACTGGAAGTGGAAAAACATCCCGGTTAGGCGATGCCGCCGAGTACCATTACAAACGTACAGGTAAGCCATCACGCCTAGTCAGCTCTGATACAGGTGGCTGGGCTCCCATACAGTCTCTGGTGACCGCAGGCGTCATCAAGCCCTTTGCACTCGTAATGCAGCGTCCCAATCTGATTGAAGACATGGATAAACTTAGTCAGGGGTGGTGGCCGGTGGACCCTGACGACCCCATGTCTGTGCTGGAACGTCCTAAGGCTGGCCCACCTACGCATGCAGCACTGTTAATGGACGGTGCCACAGCCTGGTGCCACATGATGATGACATTTCACGAGGGGGCCGTTGAGTATGACCCAAATTTTCTGGACAAAGACACAGGCGCGAAGGGTGGCTATAGACCTACTACGGTCCGTGTGCCCGAGATGCCTCGTGGATCGTTTGTCAAGTCTGGTGAGTATCTGCGACGGTTTACTGGGCGATCCGACTACGGAGGGGTACAAGCTCGTATTAAGGAGTTTATCCGCAATACGGCCTTCCTCCCAGTGCCAGCTGTGTGGACGGCGCTTGAGACGAAAGGTGCCGACGAAGGCAAGAAGCCGATCTACGGCCCGGATTTCATTGGGCAAGCGTTGACGGGTGTGTGTGGCCCGTGGTTTGGTAACTTACTACACCTAGACTTTGTGCCGGTTGAGAAGCTTGTGGACAATCCGGCAGGTGGGGGCAAGTTGAAGATCATTGAGGCCGCGCCCCTGTTGTTCACACGTAGTCACATTGACGAGCATGACCCATCGCAGACACCTTATATGGCTAAGCCTAGGGTGGCACGCACCATGTGGAACAAGTTACCGCCCGTAATTTTACCAAACCTGATGGCCTTCTATGAGATGTTGGACGCCATCGCACTTGAAGAGGCTGCCGCGACCAAGAAGAGTATGGATTCACTGCTGTCCAAAGCTGCTAGTTAACCTACACATAATGGGAGGGATACATTGGCTACGGCTATCAGATTTCAAGGGCAGAAAGGTTTGTCAGAGGCCACGCGCTTCTGGGCAAAGGTGCATAAGACTGATGGCTGTTGGATTTGGGTTGGAGCCATCAGAAGTAAAAATGCCCCTTATGGACACTTCTCAGTTATAGGTGGTGGGTATACGACTGCGCACTGCTGGGCTTATACCCACTTAGTAGGCCCAATCCCTGAAGGCATGCACATTGATCACCTATGCCGCAATCCTCTGTGTGTAAACCCTGAGCACCTTGAAGCAGTAACTCCAAAAGAGAATACACTCAGGGGACACAATCACATGGCATATGCAGCTAGGCGTAATCTGTGTTGGCGTGGCCACCTGCTTGAAGGAGACAACGTAGAAGTAATCCATAGAAAGTATCCCCGTAAGTCTCACCGTCTTTGTGTCACCTGTCGTAAAGCACGAGAACTAAAATATAGGCAAAGGGAGGAATAGCAGGATGGCGAATTTAGATGAGGTACTCGCAAAACTGAAGTCCGCACCACAGGCTGAGATCGAAGCCGTAGACTGGGACGCACCCGAGGCTGGGCAGTTTCCACCTAGGTTGCTGCCAGGAGTATATGACTTCGTGTTCCACCTGGAAGACCAGAACCCTTTCGACGCCGTCGAGATTCCCAAGGGCTCTGGTAACCTGTCGCTGCAGATGGGCTACAAGGCTGACATACTCGATCAGCATAGCACGAATGCCCCACAGATAGTCACGCTACGTTTCCAGCGTGTCAGCACATATAAAAGTGAAAAGATGCCCATCAGCGCCATGAACGACTTAGTGCGCAACCTGGGCCAAAGGTTGTCGGCACACCCAGACTGGCAAGATTACACCGACCTGTTCCAGAGGCTCAGTGGTCAAGCCAGGGGTCATGCTGAAGTAGGGTGGCGCCGCTACTGTAAGGCTTGTAACGTCACAGTGTCCACACACCCCCGTAGGGGTGACGTGAAGTGGCCCCGTGACGCTGCTAATAAGCCGGTGCAGATTGTAGCGTGCCCAGGTTGTTCTGATAAAGGCTATGGTAGGGAAGAGATCGTACGCTTCCGAGCCGCTGACAAGGCTGTGTCAGCGTAAAAGGTTTGGGGTAAGCCGAAAGGGGATGTCGCGAGCAACTCCGTAAGGCTACACCCAAATGGGGTGGCACAGGTCACCAAGTGGCGTCCGCGTTCCCAGGCGTAGGCGCCACTTTTACTTTACTGTCACGGAGGATAACAGTGAGCACTAGTCCGCGAGTCATCAATGTTCCCCGCCGCAAGTATCTGACTGGACTGCAAACGCGCCCCTGCCCTGAGTGCGGCCAGTCTGCAGTGCTGCTCAATCGCGTGTCCAGAGGGCCTTATAAGTGGGGCTGCGGCCAGTGTGGTTGGACTGGTACGACTGCACGTGAGCTTACGCCACGCGAAATTGATATCGTTAAACTATTGTGTGAAGGTATGTCCAATAAAGAAGTCGCGGTGGCTGCAAAGTGTTCTGTGAAGACAGTCGAGACACACAGAGCTAATATATTTCGCAAGCTAGAGCTTCGCAGTGTCGTAGCCCTGTTACGCTGGGCAGTGAAGAACAAGTTGACAGTCATCCAATGAAAGTGGGGGTCGAGATATGAAGCGCTGGTTTAATGGCTGGTCGCTGTTCACGGTCTTACTAGTCTACTTTGTCTTCGGTCCACACATCTGGAGAGTGCTGGCCCAGGCAGGAGCGGGCTACGTTAAGATTGCATCCACAAGTGGGCTGTCTCAGATCGACACGTCCGTCGTTGACGGTACTGCCTATCAGTATCAAGTGACAGCTGTGAATGGCTTTGGAGAGTCTACGCCAATAACCAGTATGATCGCGGTGATTCCTGCCACGGGTATACATACTGTAACACTGGCATGGACGGCCAGCGCAACTGTGTCTACACCCCCGGTGACTTACAATGTGTATCGTTTGACAGGTACAATCCCCAACCCTCCGGGTGCCGTTAGTGAAGTGGTTAACTAACGGCTGTGACAATGGAGGTACATTGGAGGTATATTGTGGACGATCTACGCCTCATTGAGATTGACGAAGCTGTAGCTGCAGCCGTGAAGCACTGCTACAACATAGCACGTGGGGACACTGCTTCAGATGGTGTGTACCAGGATGGATTCAGTAAGTATGGCCGCCGCCAGTTGTATTGGAAAGGCCGCTGTGACGTAGCTACTGAGATACGTAAGGCGTTCCCAGAGGTGTTCAAGGAGCCTAAAAATGAAAGCCACACTGCGTCTAAAGTTTGACCTCGTGATCGAGCCTGTGGACATGGAAGGCTCTAACGAGGCTGAGCTGCACATGTCCCCTGCCCTTGAGAAGACCGTTAAGGACATGACCATCACGTTTGCGCGCATTATTGGCAGCACACTGGCTGAGAGTGATGTTGTAGGGGGCCAGCTGGAAGTGATGGTACGCCCCTTTGATCCATCCAAGCCTAGCATTACGCCACCCTTGGTTGATAATAAGCCTGCTAACTGACCTATGGTCACCGGGCCTCACTGTGAAAATTGCCCTCAGCAACCCTACGGTCAAGCCCTAGTCACCTTCAGCGGTACTAGTACTAGTGGGATAATGTGCATCGGCGAGTCTCCTTGGTACGATGAGATTGCTGCCGGTGTGCCCTTTGCAGGGGCTGCAGGGTCAGTGTTTGACAGGCTCCTACAGCGTGTAGACCTGGACCGCCGGGATGTGATCGTAACCAACAGTGCCTGGTGCAAGGCGCCTAGACTGGGCTTCTACGATAGTCGTGACCCTAACGCTGCGATGGCCATGGCTCAGTGCAGGCCCTACCTGGACGCACTCATTGACCGTATGAAGCCCAAGGTGCTGGTGCCTATGGGTAACGTGGCATTGAGGCGGGTGTGCGGCGTCAGCGGCATCGAGAGTTATGCAGGCTACGTACTCGATACAGTGTATGGTATCCCCGCAGTACCCACATTCCACCCCAGTTACATTATGCAGGGCAACCAGAAGTTAAGTCCAGTAGTGATCTACGCACTCGACCGTGCGAAGGAGATTGCACGCCATGGCTTTAAACGCCCTACGCCTACTCTGTATTGCGATCCTTCTGTTAGCGAGCTTACCGCTTATGTTCTTCGCCATATACGGGATAGTCATGCTATGGGTGGAAATGTTCCGTCTCTATTTATCGACCTGGAGACACCTGAAAGCGCTAACCTTGACGAGGAGGAAGTAGATGAAAAAGGTACGTCGTGGCAAATTATCAGGGCATCGTTCGCCATTGAAGACGGTGTCGCCGTCAGCTTCCCCTGGACCCCTGTCTTCATTGGTATCCTGCAAGAACTACTGGACCGAAGTGACGAGACTGTCGAATGGGCAACTAACCATTTCGATACAAGGCGACTGGCTGCCGCCGGGCTGCGGCTACCTAAGCGTTGTGTTAGCGCCCTGTGGGCCTGGCATTGGCTACAAAGCGATCTCCGTAAAGGTCTCGAATATGTAGCGCCCTTTTTCGGTGCATGCACGCCCTGGAAGCACAAGAACATTAGTGATCCTGCATTCTACTCCGCAATGGATAGCTTAGAGGGCCGCAGGTGTTACCAAGGTACGATGGCTGCGCTCAAGGCGTATGGACGCTGGGACAGCTTTGAGAAACATTGCGTGGCCGCAGACCCTATCCTACAGACCATGGGCCGCACTGGCATCCTGATTGACCCCACTGAGCGTGAACATTTTATGTCTACCCTCAAGTCTGAACACGATGCCGACTTTGCTGAGCTACAAGGTCTCGTGCCAGACTCTGTCAAAAATGTTAAGTACTGGAAACGCCCGCCCAAGGATATGACGGGTGTGGTTGAGCTATCGCCCGTACACAGAGGAGATAGCCGTGTCAACGGCCTATCTCCGACCAGAGGAGATGAAGCACCACTCTGGGATACGCAGCGTGAAGTAGCCCACGGAGGCACAATGCTTGCTGAGGTGCTTCCCGCTGAGCGTGCTCAAGTGTGGCTAGCTGCTGCCTCGGGTTACCAATACTACAAGGTGCTCCCATTCCTACCGTCGTCGTGGGAGCAGGTACAGAAGCTGGCCACGCACTTGAAGGTCAAGCTGCCTAAAAAGCGTGATGCTGAAGACGACGATGACGTGTCCACAGAGGACAAGTTTTTGGCGGCGCCATCGCGTAAGCATAGAGAGTTCTATCTAGTGCGTAGCTGCCGTAAGTCATCTAAGCTGCTGACCACATACCAATGGCCGCTCAACGAGCATGGCCGCGCCACAACCATATTTGGTTGGGGACCAAGTACCCTACGCAAGGACTCCAGATCGGTTAACCTGATGAACGTGCCCAAACGGTCTAAGCTGGCCAAGAAGTTTCGCAGGATGATCGTTGCGGCCCCTGGGCACATGCTAGTCGAGGCAGACTACAGCGCTATCGAAGCTGTACTGGTGGGCTGGTTCGCAGGTAGCCCACGCTACATTAAGCTGGCCAAGGCTGGTGTCCATGGCTGGCTCACTGCAGCTTATCACGGTAAGGTGTACTCTATAGATGATCCCGACCTTGCAGCATTGGCGAGCGAATCTAAGCTCGCCTGGCCCGACGACTACGAAAAGTGTAAGCGCATCGTCCACCTCAGCAACTATAAAGGTACGCCTATCCGCATCGCTGAAGAGTACCCTGAAGAGTTCCCTACGGTGGCTGCAGCCCGCAAACTCCAGTCATTCTACTTTGAAACTGAGCCTGGCCAGGACGTTCGTAAGTGGCAAGACACCATCTGCATCCGTGCCGCCCACGACTGCTACCTAGACAACTCCTTCGGCTACCGGCACTGGTTCTACGAGGTATCGCATTACGATAAACGTAGGGACAAGTTTATCCCTGGCGACGACGCCAAGCGAGCCATCGCATTCCTGCCCCAGTCCACAGCTTCAGCTATTCAAAGTGAGGTCTTACTGAGGCTGGCTAAGTGTGAGCAAATGAGCAAGTGGCTCAGGCTCATAATCCACGACAGCTTCCTGTGTGAGCCCCCCGAGGCTGACGCTCTAGCGTGTGCAGCTATGCTGCGCGACGAAATGCTAGCTCCCATACCTGAGTTAGGTGGCCTCACGATAGGAGTTGAGGTCAGCATAGGCCAAAACTGGGGCGAGATGCACAAAGTTTGACTTGACTTTACCTAGCAGTAGTAGTATAAACTAACGTAAGGGAGGATGTACAATGTCTAAGCACGTTGGCACTAAGCACAAAGTACCTAAGGCGCTACACAATGTTCGTAAGTTTTTTCCCAAAGTCACCCGCGTAACTGATGCCACCAAGGGCCTGGAGATCGAAGTCACCAAGCAGGATGACAAAGTCTCCAGGCGCAACGACCATGCAGGTTGTGCCATGGCCGTCGCCTGTAAGCGTGAGCTTAAGCTGGACGGGGTCATCATCGCCCGTACAGTGGCTTATCTTGTCAAAGGGGACGAGGCCATCAGGTACTATGTACCAGAAGCCACCACACGTGAGGTTGTGTCGTTTGATCGTGGGGGCGGGTTTGAGCCAGGTACTTACGGGCTGACCAAGCCTGTATATAAGTTGGGCCACAGTCATGGTTCAGGTGGGACCAGTAAAGACGCCAATGGCAGTATGGCCAAGCGCTTCCACCACTTGACCAATAATGTACGCACTGTGCTGGGCTCCAGGGAAGCCTAGTTATAGCTTGACCAACGGGGGAGCTACTGCTACCATGCTCTCCCAGCAGTCTGATCACATTCAAAACGGAGGCACTATGAAACGATACATATTAGCAGTAGCCCTATCGTCTACCCTGCTCATGTCCGGTTGCAGCGCTCAGTCCACCGCCCAAAGCGTCAGCAACATAATTGTAGGCATCCTGAACATTGTGCAGGCTGAGATACCCCAGCTGCCCCCCAGCGACCAGGCCGCCGTACAGTCGTTCATCACCCTGGGCTTCAACCTGGACAGCCAAGCGAATATCTGTATCGCTAGCGCTGGCAACACCAAGGCCAAACTGGCCACCTGCCTGACCACGTTTGCATCTGGCCTGCTGAGTCCCACCGAACTAACCCAGCTACGCATCCTAGGGTCAGCAGCCCAAAAGAACGTCCAGCTTGGAGCTACCGCCGCGATCATCGCCATCAACGGCATACTGACGCAATGGGGCCAGCCCATTGTACCTAACCCGGCCATAGCGTCTATTCAACCAACACCTGCTGAGTTGCACAGCCTCAGCGCACAGCTGCAGGCAGAAAGGTATCAGGTGTACCAATGACACCCGCAGAAATACAGGCCGCAATCCAAGCGTTCGAGCTGCTTGAGCCTCAAGCCCAGAAGGGCATAGCAGCTCTAATCCACCTTATCCATCACACTAAAAACGCCCAAGACTACATTGCTGAGGCACAGGCCCTTCTAGATAAACTGCCGCCGCCTCCAGTAGTTCCCACACAAGGAGCATAACAATGAGATACATCTACATAACATTAGTTATGATGTCACTTGTGGCCCCAGCATGGGCACAGCACGATAAGCCGAATACCACCACTGCTGCTACCAGCACATCTGAGTCACGGGTATCGGCACCAGCTACAGCTACTCAAAGTATCGTTGACCAATCTGTTAATCCCCGCCAGGCTCCAAGTGTGTGGCCCCCAGAAGCCTCCACAACATCATCATGTCGTAATGGGTACTCGGGTGGAGGGTCATTCCTCACTGGTGGGGCAGTGATCGGGTTCACACGCACCGACAAGGAGTGTGAGAAACGAGCTGCTGCCGATGCTTTCTCAAAGCTGGGTCATAACGAGGACGCATTTCTGCTGCTGTGCGAATTGAAGGTAGCTCGTCACTTGAACGACTGTAAGCCTAAACGCATAGAAAGAAAGTAACCTAACCGGGAGGCGCACTATGACAGAGACGTGCTTCTATTGCGGCTTAATAGTGCGCCACCTGTCTGTAGCTGGCAGGCAGCACACTCCACAGCACCACCGCACCCGTGACCACAAAGTGCCCAAGGCCCGTGGCGGTCTGAAGTCACCTGACAATATCGTCACAGCCTGCCTAAAGTGTAACACTGACAAAGGTACGCTTACTGTTGAGGAATATAGGCTAGTGCTAGCCCACCGCAGGGGTATGGTACAGTCTACTAATCTAGTGGTGTTCCCAGGTGAAAATAGGGGGCACACAAATGGCGCCCCCACCGAGACAACTGTGTTCCCGCTTCACCAACCTACGTAGAGGCACTCGAATACCACAGGCTCATGGCCCATGGATACCGTTACGTTGCAATGTCAGGGTCCGTTACGACCATGGATGGCTGGGGCACATAGTTCGCCACCACATTAAGCTGCCTGTCGCCACTCTGCCAGATCGCTTCCCGTGTGGGGCGCCCTAAAATAATACAACCTTCCGAGGCCATGTGTTGGCCAGGATGTGCGATCTCGTCGCCGTGCACCATGAAGTCTGAGCGATTGAACATTTGGTTAGCAGCATCAGGCGTTAGCGGCAGTGCATACGGCCCATGTTTAATAGTGTCACGGGGCTCGCCAATCAAGTAGAGGCCCTCAGGCAGCGGCCCCACAAAAGGTTCAGACTGCAGCTCAGGTTCGTTTAAGCCTATGCCCACCCCAGCATACCCGACAGCCATAAGCACACCCTGGGGGTCTAGCCACCTGCCTGTGGACTGTTCGTATACGTGCATTATGCTTTAGCTGCAGGCGGTATAGGCGTACCTGCAGGAGTATAGTAGTGATTGAAAAGTGCCAGGCTTCCCTGCGCCAGGCTGATCACTGCAGCCGCTATGGGCTTATACTTATCCGGCACTATATTAGATGCCAGGTTACCATACTGTAGCACAAACATGATCACCTGCAGGACCGCATGAGTGACTACGTTCATTATTTTGCTCCTCCGTGTGGAATTAACAACACTCCAATAGCTCCCAGGGCCAGTATCCATCCTATCACAGCAGACACATAAAGCCAAGTGTGACTAACTTCATGTGTTAGTGCCAGTGCCTCCTTAGCCGCCTGCAGCTGCACCTTAAGTGTGGCCACGTCTATACGCAGCTGGGTCACCTCTTCCTGTAGTGACTTGGTCACAGTCGTGGCTGCCTGGCATTCATCAAGGCCGGGATGGCCGACCCAGTGTAACACGTGTTGGCATTGAACAACTTTATAGCGTTAACTTTGGCAGCTCCCCCACTGCCTGCCGTCCCTAGGCCAGCTGTAGCCGTGAATGTGATCGTTGTGCCCGACACTGTAGCCAGCTGCCATAGACGATTGTAGCCCCCAACAGGCGACCCTGTGATCCAGAACGAATTGTACTGCGAGAACTTGAGGGCACCAAGCGGTGCCGTGGTCACCAGGGCCGCTGACGCAGTAGTACCGCTCTCGGTGATCCCAGTGATCCCATCGCTGACTGTATAAAATGTGTCATACGCACTGTTATTGAAGCATGCCTGGGCAGGAGTAATGTTGGTAAGCCCTCCAGGCCCTATACCAGTCACGTCAGGCCCGATGGCTGGGTAAGGTATGGACGTGTGCCCGATCCCATCCACATACCACGATGGCTTACTTGAATAGTAGAACGATGCAGGTAGAGTGTGACTTGATGGCACCGGCTGTGGGTACGATCCCAGCCCGCTGGGCACCTCTGCATTGACAAAGCGCACCGCAGCGTTTACCGTGTCATAGTTACCCCACAGGTAAATAAAGGGGCTAACGTTTGTGTCATTGTACACAATGGAAAAGTTACACCCCGAGCCCCCAGCCCATCCCAGGGCATATATAGTAACGTTACCTGTAGTACCACACCCAGTGTTGTCCACGTTCGAGGAGGGGACATCCTTATAGGTAGTATGATAGCCTACCTCACCAAGCACGTTACCTATCAGGTTGAAATAGCGTGCATAAGCTTCGTTGTCCACAACCATGGTGCTCTGAATTTTGAACGGCCCATCACGTCCAGTCCAGTAATTACGGAACATCGTAGACATCCAACTGGTCCCATGGATGTCATCAGCGGCCATCTTGGCGCCCACGTTGCCCTCGAACAGGTTAAAGTACGATCCATCTTGATGGCTAGGGTATGAGTCGGACTGCTCAAAGTTAGCCGCTGTGCCACTGGCCGTATAAAAGTTATCCACCGCATAATTATAAGCGAACACATTGCCTTCCCCACCATTCATCAATTCAGGGGACGACACATGCTGATAGATATTATTCGCCACAAGATTGTCGCTGGACATGAACGAGATTTCATGCCCATAGCTCAAGCTCGAACCGTTCGAGCCGTAAGCATAGTTACTTTGAATAGTCAGGTGCGCCGACTGGTAGGCCCAGATGTTGTTTCTGTAAGAAGGCGTTGCATTATTGATCGTACGGACGCCCGTGACCCAACAGTTACTGGCCCATCCAAAGAATATGAGCGTCCCAGCACTTCCAGGACTGTCGGTAGTAAGTGATGCGTCCAGCGTAAGGTTCTCAACGCCATCATTCGTAACGGGTAAGTGACTAGGCCACCCTGCCATGGGCGTGAACCCCGACCCCCAGATAGGTGAATATATCCCAGGCGTAATTCCTACTTCATGTCCATTAACGTCTACGCTTATAGAAGTCACGGTTACAGTTTGGGTCTGGCTATTGCCTACAGGGCCATTCTGGCCACCCTGCTCTGAACAGTCACCTAGCGCTCCGGTGTTCTGGCAATTCCAGATTGTCCCTGGATCAGTCGCCTGATCGGCTTGCCACAGAATCATCAAGTCGCCCACCTGTAGGTTAGTAACGTTTGCTAAGGTAACCACCATAGAACCTTTCGGGTATACCCCAGGAGAGCCTACACCTGTCCAGGCCGCTGTGTTAGGTAACCCGCTGCGTGCATCTTGGATGTCGCCATTGATAATGCATACCCCGCCACCCAGCCCCTGACAGCCCGTGCCTGGGCCAGCTGTGAATATTATAATGGTCTGGTTAGCCCCCAGGCCCCTAAGCACCACGTTAGACTTAGACGCAAAGTCAATCTTGGCATTCAGCACAAAAGTGCCTGCTCCCAGCAACACAAATTGGTTAGTGCCACAAGCAGCTATGGCACTGTTAATCGTCGCAGGTGACCCCGGCGATCCCACTGTACCATAAGCCGCAATGGTCGAGCCGCACTGTGGCCAGGCTGCATCGGGTATGCCCCCCACAACGCCAGCAGCCGACCAGTCAATGGCACGCCCAGCCGATATCACACCCGACCATGCCTGGGCCATACACAGTCCAGGTATCAGCATAAGCACAACCAGCTTGAGCACCCTATATAGGACGTGCTGGCGCACCATCAAAACACCCCACCTGGATGTCTAGGCACCACAGTCACGCCCCCACTTGAAGTCTCCTGGAACGCTATGGCATAGTCCACTAGGTTACCGCTAGCAGACATAGTCCAGGTTGCTGGTGCCGTCAGCGATCCCGTGGTGATACCGTTCCCAAAGCAGTCGCCAAATAAGTTAGAGTTATCCAGTGTGAAGCCCGTTCCAGTCAGCCCCGTAACCTGCTGAGTGCCCCCGGCCAGCACAATAATAAAGTCACTGTTACCCGACAGCGTCAATGGCACACCCGCGCAAGACACACACCCACTCCCAGTGCCGCTGGACGCCCTCACGGCCCCAGTGTCTAGCGCAAACAATGCCAGTGTAGGTGTGGCCTCCCACACCCCTACGTCAGCAGTCCCAGCACTGATCGTAATAGGCTGACTTATCGACGTGATGCCACTTACCGACTGTAGACAGTAATAGGCATCGAGCGAGTTACCGGTAGCCCCAGAGCTTACTGGCATACTAGGTGCATGGACCCATGCAACGTTACAAGCCCCAGCCGGTGGCGACCCTAGCGACGTATTGAACGCGTTGGCAGTGAGTGCTATCCCCAAAAAGTGGTTAGCTCCCGTGGAGGTCAACGCCACCACACAAGGACTAGATGTACACCCACCCGCTATGTGTGCAAACTGAGTCTCCGTCCATGCTTGCGCTCGCAAAGCCGAGCACAATAAGATAACCGTAATTAAGCCTAAACGGATCATTGTGTTAACGATACTAACCAGGTGGTCTGCTTGGCCACGCCATCGGCCACAAAAGTGAACTTGAGGTAGTCACCCGCTCCAAGCACCCCCGAGCCTGACAGCGTTCCTGCGTTCCATGAACTAGTACACGTTATTGGCCCTGCCAGCACTGTGCCCAACGCAAACCCCACAACATTCAACGTCGATGTGCCCGCATCGGTATAACACTTGACCCCGGTGATCTGCCAATTATTAGACGTATCGTTGTAGCACGATGACTGTAAGTATGTCCCAGCAGGGATCACATTGAGTCCATCACCCAGGCCCCCTATGCACCTTAACTGTTTATACTGAGGTGCGAGCCCGGCAGCCCCACATGCCGTCGCCTGCGGGTTGAGCAGCTGCAGCTCAGTGCCATCGTCCACTACAATCATAATAGTCTTAGGCGATGTCAGTGGCCAGTCGTTGGCCAGCAGCACCACGCCATTACACTTGGTCACGTTCCAGACGCCCCCGCCAATATTAAGTGTCATGGCCCCAGTGTTAGCCACCCCTGCTAGTACGTTATAAGCCGCCCCAGGCACATGGCCCGTCACGGGGGGCGTGATCGTCACGGTCTGAACGTTAGCGGTGCCAGCCGTCACAGGCAGCCCAGGACACCCGCTCACAGGATTCTGCAAATTAAGTACAACGTTAATGGCATCGTATTGAGCATAAGCAGTAGGGCTAGCCTGAATGTCCCCGTTCACAAGGGGCAGCGTGCCACACTTAGTTATGGTCACAGCCGCCAGGCCATCAGCCGTGAGCGTAGTGCCGGGGCCAGTGTTCGCCCCCACCGGCGCCCAGCTGATCCACTGTCCATTGGTCCACGACGTGATGTTCGGCACAGTGGTCACAGTCTGTACCTGTACAGTGCCCCCACCTATACCAAAGGGTATGCCCGCACCCCCACCACCCCCCACACCACCTCTAACTTGGGTGGGATCAATCTGTGTGTTCTGCGCCCTGCTAATAGAGGGCCAGCACAACAGAGCTAGTGATAGTAAACATAATGAATGCAGATTGGTTGGTTTCATATGGTAAGCTCACGCCTATTTCTGGCTCGAATGAGCACTGGCCTTATACTTAGCATCTCTTCGTAGCTAAGGAAAGTGTGCTTGATTGCATTACAAGGCCAACAGCAGAGCACTATGTTGCCAATCGTATACCCAAGGTTACTGTCCTTGCGATCTAAACCTAGATTTGGGCCGATTAAGCCCCCGCAATAATGACACTCCCTGTCCTTGATAGCTGCTTCAAACTCCTCAAAACTTAAAGTGCAGGTAATACCACGCCGCCTAGAAGAAGACTTCAGCAGATTCCACTTGCCGCGAGGCTGCTTAGCGTACATAGCGCTACGTTCGTTCGCACGCAGCCTGTTAGCTTCCCGATATCTGCGGTGATATTCCTTATAGGCTTCAGTGTCCTTATGGGCCTTATAGTAGTTACTAGAATATTCAGGGTGCCTAAGCCTATATCGCCGCTGACTTAATACGTTTCTGTTCATGTTAGTATAGGGCTAATACCACACTACTGGTTATTGGAGCCACGGTAAACGTGATCGTGTTGCCCGAAAGCGTGTAGTCATTGCCTCCCCCAGGGTTCTGCACAAGCCCATTCAGGAACACCAGCACAAACTGATTAGCCACCGGCGTTATCGCCAGTGTGAATACCTTGTTGACACTATTAACCGTCCCTGTGACCGCATGCAGCCCAATATTCTCAAGTGTCGTGGTGCCCGTAAAAGTGTTATGGCCTGTGAACACATTGTTGCCTCCCAGAGTTGCACTTCCGCCCCCGCCTCCGGGGAAAGGTGCCGCAGCCGCTTGTACTGCCGCCGAGATATTGTTGAACGATCCCGATATCGTCAACTTAAGGCTGAACGCAGGTGGCGCTCCCAGCCCCAACGGGCTAGACTGTGCCGCAAACGTAAATAGCCACTGTGTGTTGATGGCTCCCGACTGTGCCCCGATCACAACGTTATCGGGCAAGTCCACCGTGAAGAACGCAAAGCTGTCCATATCTCCAGCGTACACCCGTGTGATAATGCTGGCGTTGATCAGCGGTGTCTTGCCGGGCGTGCCTGGGTCTATAAAATTAGCCGTCCACGTCCCGTTAGCGTATGGAACGCCATTAGGGTCTAGCACATTGGCTTGTACAGTGGTGAACCCTGGGCCTGCGATATAGCTACCCTCCCTCTAAGTTTAGTAACGTCCCTTCCCCTTGTGTGCCTTGCGCCCCTTACCACGCTTGCCGGAGCGCCCACGGCCCTTGCGCCCTCCAAAGTTCATCTCACTGCCCTTGCCGAATAAGTCACGGTCGGTCTCTTCTAACGACGGCTTAGCCATAGTGCCTCCTGGTTAGTATGTAAATTTACTGATGTACAGACTGTCCACCCATGATCATTGCGCCGCCACGGACGCCTACCACATTTCCCAGATTTGCAGGCAACTCTACTAAGTAGACATCATCGACACCTGCATTGATGCGCCAGTTTGAGGTCCAGATGATCTTGGTCATGTTCCTGTTGGCCACAGGTCTAGGCTGTGCAAAGTAATCCGATGCCCAGATACTCTGTGCATGGGCGATTCTCCGATTTTCATTGGAACTATCTAACTTAGCCGCCCATATTTCCGTGTTTCCCAAACGGATCGGAGGGGCCGTATCTACAGTTTGTCCGTCGTAAGTGCTCACGATAGCCCAGCCAGGAAGTCCTCCCGCCCCATAACTTCCCCGCCCCGAAGCGTGCCACGAGCCGTTATTAGTCTTGAAATCCACGGTGAAGTAAGTGTCTTTGGTTGTTCCATCAGAGGCTTTAATTGCAGTGAGCCGGTTGAAGTCCTCACTCACTGTGACGAAGATCGGCCCGTAATAAGCCTCGCTTCCATCAGCCAAAAACACCGAATCGTTGTGCGAGCTGGCATCGTCAATGCTGTTGCGCCGGATAAACGCACCGGTAGTCGAATTGAACTCTTCTTGTCCCCAGTGAGTTTTGTCATAGACGACTCGATAGTTTCCGCTATTGGTGACCGTCTCTGTGACCAATAGACTCATGGGATCAGACACCGTAGCTACATTGCTGGCAATGGAAGAAACAGTGAAAAAGTTATTATTCCCCGAATTGACGAAGCCGCCCAAAAGAACGAAATCTCCCGAGATTACACTGTTCCACGGACCGGAAATTCCAGTGATGGTGATTGTTTTGGCTATCGCATCTATAGCAATCGTTCCTCCGTAATGCACAGGCCGGAAGTTATCCCACGTGTTCCAGTTAGACCAGCCGACGTAGACGCTATTGGTCGGGCCAATACAGCTTCCCCCAGGCAATTTCTTGCTCGGGGCAAGGCGCACAACCATATCCCCCGGAGAGGTTATTTTGTGGAACCAAACAAGCGAAGCACTCGCCATTGAGATATTAGTTTGGATCACGCCGAATCCGTAAACCGCTTCATTCGAGTCCACGAGCTTGAATGAGAAGCGGTCTGACGTGTCGATGTCGCAGTAAACGTAGGGATAGATGAAGCATTGCCCTCCACCGCAACCGTTAGACATGGTGATGCTGTTAGACGCTGTGTCCGTTAGTGTTGTGGGCGCGAAGATGGTTGTCCGTGTGTCGCTCGTGCAAACATTAACCATCCGCACTTGAGCTTGATAGGTCGTGAAGAAGTAACAATCGTTTGTGTTGCTCCAGCTTGTGTAAGGCTGTTCTACCGTGGTCACGGCATCGTACTGGATGACGCTTGGCTGGGCGAACGTACGGATGAAGGCGTAAGGCTCGGTTCCGTGATAGAGGCCGATGTTTCCTCCGGCCTGCGTAATCATTAGATACGTGCCGTTGAGACTCCATGCTTGAATCGTGTCATTCGTTGTGGCATCTCCACCTACACCCAGAGTCTCTGTGGTCTGCGGAGTCAGTCTCTTGATAGTCGTTCCGAAGATGGGATCAATGTAGATCGTTGAAGCGGTCCCGTCATAGACCGCTGGCTGTACCGCTCCTCCGCTTGACGCCCCCCCGCCTGGACACGATCCAACACCATAAGAAAACGTGGTGGCCGTCGGGCTTGGTGAAGCTAACACCGTAAACGGGCTACCGAACGGAAACGCGCTATTAAACGCAGTGTTCGTCACGCCGATGATTAGGATTTTCTTGCCAGAAGGAAAGCTGACGTGAGTATCACTGTTGTTTGCCATCGTGACGGCTACGACGTTGGCTGAGCAGGAAATTGCCGTGATGTCGTATTGAGGGCTGGAGTAAACCGAACAATCCCCCGTATAAGTCTCGGAAGCACCAGGATTGTTGATGATGCACGATTTCAGTGAGGAAAACTGTGAAGGTGTCTGAGCATGAGACAAAAGTGCAAACAAACCAAAGCACACCGCTAGTAATGTAGTTTTCATTGCATTGAAATCCCGGCAGTGTTGAATCCAGCCGTATCGGCTGGAATAGTGATACTGGCCGGTAGTGCTCCGCTTGTACAAGATGTTGCACTGGCCTGCAATTCAAACGGATGGTTGTGATTTACGCTTCCATTGATTTGCAACGTGGTCGCTGCTGAACACATGGCGATATAGTATTTCCCTCCAGTAAGCGTCGCCGAGCAAGCAGGTGTTTTTTGGCCAGTGGCGTACGTCGCTCCCCCGACATGACATTGCTGAGTGCCGCTAGAGTTATAGATTCCGAAGTCGCTATTGTTTACCGTGTCCTGTGTCTGAACATAAAACACAAGTTTGGCAATCGTATCCGTCCCGGCTGGCATGATGAAGCCTTCGGTTTGAATCTGATTCGCAACACCGCTGACTGTGGTGGACTGAGCTGAATCAGTAATGAAGCCTGGATACCAGCCCGTGAAACTTCCGCCTTGTGCTTGTGCACCTCCACCTAGACCAAATAAACCGCCGAAACCGGATTTTCCACCTGCGCCTTGGTAAGCAGCAGTTCCGATTGCCAAAACTCCGATAGCTAATATCGCAACGAGTAATGCCTGTGCCGAAACCTTTAGGAAACATAAAGTCACACGCTTCATACGATCCCTCCGAGAGTGAGAAGTGAGCGTCTCATCTTTCTGCCCCAAGCATCTGTGTATATGAGTTGCTCGCACCCGCAACTGACTGGGCTACCGTAAAGTCGATGAAGAGCGCTGCCGTTAAGTCAATTGTCCCCGACACGGCGATATTGGAATCCGCAATCACCACATCTGGCGTTGAAACTAAGGCTCCCGTGTCGAGCGTCAGGTTCCCCTTAAGCGCGAGAGTGCCAGTCGCTCCGGTTGCGGAGGTCACTGCCGTAGTGCTTATGTTGTAAGTCGCATTGGTGATCGCAGTTGTATTCAGGGCCGGAGTGATCCAGCTGCCTAGAGTCACGACCGTGCCTGAACCGCATCCGCTGATCGTGCAAAGCTTGATCTTGAACGTAAGCACTGGAGAAGAAGCTGCCGTAGAGGAATAGATTCCCCCGCCGTTGATCTCGAATGGCTGACTCAAAGTGTTGAGGCACCCTGCAGGAATGGATAACTGAATAAGGTTCTGATCGACGTTGATCGTTGGATTCGAACTGGTAACAGCTACCGCGCTGGCGACTGGCGCACAACTGCCGTTTAGCTTAGCTGGAAGATCAGTGGCCGCAATCGCCCTGGTAGTCAAAACGCCACCTGTCGCGGTGGCTGCAGCAAAATGAGTAGTCGTAGTATCTGTAGCGCTAAGGAAAGGCAAGCTTACTGCTGCTCCAGGATCGTTTAACGTCACGACGCGTTGAGCTGCCGTCGCTGCCGGAGCGAACTTAAAATTATTCGTTGCTGCTGTGCCGAGCCAGAGATTAGGAAACGGCAATGCGGTTGAGCCGATGTCGCCTACTCCAGCGGCATTCGGAGTCAGCGCATTGATGCCCGTGACGGCGTTATTGTTCATCCCTAGAGTGCTCGTCATGGTCACGCCGCCCCAGACGATATTCT
>Ga0307475_10000511_pt1 | contig 23054 bp, 12 predicted proteins | sample atmos_gasesECM1C_FD_203317 | JGI IMG/M metagenome (GOLD analysis project Ga0307475, IMG submission 203317) | Hardwood forest soil microbial communities from Morgan-Monroe State Forest, Indiana, United States - atmos_gasesECM1C_515 | ecosystem: Environmental > Terrestrial > Soil > Temperate... | reverse complement strand
AGGCTCAGGGCTCGCTATGTATAACCCGCTGACGGACAACTGGGGAGAGCTGATCTTCGTAGCTGGGCATCCCGCACCCAAATTCAACGAGCAAGGAGGCTCGTCGTGGGACCGCGTTAGCGCGGATTATCTACAGAATTTGGGTATGCAGATTCTGCGGGGACGCGCCTTTACCAGGGCGGACAACGAGACAGGCGAGCTCGTTGCCATCGTAAACGAGGCTTTTGCGAAGCGCTTTTTCAAGAGCGGCGAAGAGCCGTTGGACCAGCACTTTGGGATTGATCTGCTCGAGAATGCCAACACATTCCGCATCGTGGGGGTGGTGCGCGATGCGAAGTTTGCTGGCTTCGCGTTGCAGAAGCCGGCGCGCCCGATGTTCTTTGTGCCGTTGGCGCAGAGCGTTGACTACAAGGCGGAACTGCTGAAGAAACTCGAGATGCGCTCGCATTTCATCGGTGGAATCCTGCTGGTGACCAATACCGCGCCCGGAAGGCTGGAGCCGATGCTCACCGAATCGCTGGCGGAGGTCGATCCCAACTTGACCACGACCAGCGTGAGAACGATGAAGGAGCAAGTTGATCTCTCATTTGACCAGGAGCGCGCGGTTGCTAGTCTAGCGGGGCTGTTCGGAGTTGTCGCTTTGCTGCTGGCCGCCGTTGGACTGTACGGCGTAACCGCGTATACGGTAGCGCAGCGGACACAGGAGATTGGCATTCGCATGGCGCTAGGTGCTGATCCGGCAAAGGTGGTTCGCCTGGTGCTCCGCGGGGCGTTCCGGCGGGTGGTCATCGGACTAATTTTGGGCGTGCCGCTGGCGGTAGGCGCGGGGCGCCTGATCTCGAATCAGCTCTACGGCGTTTCCAGTTGGGACCCGCTTGCGCTGATGGTGGCGACGAGCGCGCTCGCGGTGTCCGCATTCTTCGCGGCGATCATACCGGCGGGCAGAGCGGCGTCTATTTCACCAATGAACGCGCTTAGGATGGAGTAGCAGCGCTCGTCTCACCCCATCGGCCGGGACGCAAAGAGCGCGCTTCGGTCGGAATAACCACGAAAAAAGCAAGTCCCTCGGCCCGGGCGGACAAACTACGCCCGCGATGACGCGATGTTGCGCGCGGGGGCGAAATCGATGAAGCGAGCGGGGGAGGCGGGGCCTGCGGCGATGGCGATTTGATTCAGGGGGCCAATCAGTTTTAGGGCATGGCTTTCGTGGAAGAAGCGGAGGAGGCCCTGGAGGTTTTCGCCGTCGAGGGTGTAGTCGATATTTTTTTCGAGATAGAGGCAGAGCTCGGGTTCGGGGAGATGCAGTTGCTGGGCGGCTTCGGCGCAGATTTCGGTGAGGTGCGCCAAGCCGAAATCGCGGGAGGTGAGGAAGTCCGCGGCGAGTTCGGCGGTCATGACTTCGTTGCGGGCGGCCCAGACGGCGAGGACGGCGGGCTTTTCGGTTAGGTGCCACCACTCTTTAACGACGTCGTAGATGTGGAGGTCGCCGACGCCGGGCATACCGGCCGTGGCGCCGGTCGTGAGCAATTCGCCTGCGGGGCCTGGAGCAACTTTGTTTTCGGCTGCGATGGCGATGCGCAGGGCGGCGTCGCCGATGATGAGAGCAGCGTCGGTGTTGGCGAGCATGACGGCAGGGTCGGGATCGGCTTCGAAAAATTCCGGGGCGATCTGCCAGCGGCGGGCGGCGAGGATTTTGACCAGGGCTTGGGTGCTCCGCGAGCTGCGGTCGAGCGCGATGCGGCGGGCTTGGCGGATGGGGACTTTGCTGATGAGCAGGAGGCTGCGCACGCGCTCCTTGGAGGCGATGGCGAGGTCGGGGAGGATGGTGAGACCAATGCCCTGGCTCACGATGCGCTGGTATTCGACGGCGGGAATGATGGCGACGTCGGCGGCGCCGGTGCGCAGGGCTTCGGCGCACTGCGAGGGGACGGTGAAGGAGAGGTCGTACTTGCCGCGCAACGGGCCGTGGGTGAAGCCGCGGACGAGCGGGGCCGTGTTGAGATATTGCACGACGGAGATGCGGAGTTTGGTCACGGTGATCGCGTAGCGCCCGCTTTCTGAAGCGGGCTCTTTGACTTCAGAGCTGCGAGAGCGGTTCGCGGTTCAGTATAGCAGACGCGATTTTGCGGCGGAATTTTCCCAAGAGGGGCGAATTTGTTGTAAAACTCTTCAGCCAATTTGAAAGTTGCGAATTTGGAGGCGTGGAAAATGTCGAAGCGTTTGGTGTGGCTGATGGTGGCAGCGGTGTTGTGTTGCGTCTCGCGTACGCAAGCGCGGGCGCAAGGGAAGGCCGAGGCGGCTGCCGAGAAGGCTGCGACAACTGCGGAAAAGGCGCCTTCGATTGCGGAAAAGACGAAGTCGATGGAGAAGATGCCGGGATATTTCAATATTTATTGGGACGCGAAGGCGGGCAAGTTGTGGCTCGAGATCGACAAGTGGGGGACGGAGTTTTTGTATCAGAGCTCGCTGCCGGCGGGGATTGGCTCAAATGACATTGGCCTGGACCGCGGGCAATTGGGTGGGACGCATCTTGTGCGGTTCGAGCGCAGCGGGCCGAAGGTGCTGCTGGTGCAGTCGAATCTGGAATTTCGTGCGGTCAGCAACGATGCGCACGAGCGGCGGGCGGTGCGCGATTCGTTTGCGGAATCGGCGCTGTGGGGATTTACGGTGGCGGCGGAGGAAGGTGAGCGGGCACTGGTGGATGCGACGGATTTTTTCCTCCGCGACGCGCACCACGTGCCGGAAGCGCTGCGGCGCGCGAAGCAGGGAGCGTACCGTCTGGATGCTTCGCGCTGCGCGCTGTATCTGCCGCGGACGAAGAATTTTCCGCTAAACACGGAAGTGGAAGCGACGCTGACGTTCGTGGGGGACGAACCGGGACCGTGGGTGCGGCGAGTGACTCCGGAGCCTGATGCGATTACGGTGCGGGAGCATCACTCGTTTGTGCAGCTCCCGCCGGCGGGATACAAACCGCGCCCGTACGATCCCCGTTCGAGCTTTCACGGGATTTCGTACATGGATTATGCGACGCCGATCAGCGAGCCAATTATGAAACGATTTGCGGCGCGGCACCGGCTGGAGAAAAAAGATCCGAACGCGGCGGTGAGTGAAGCGGTGCGGCCGATTGTCTACTACCTGGATCGCGGGGCGCCGGAGCCGATTCGCTCGGCGCTGCTGGAGGGCGCGCGATGGTGGTCGCAGGCGTTCGAGGTGGCGGGATTCAAGAATGCGTTTCGCGTGGAGCTAATGCCGGAAGGCGCGGACCCGATGGACCTGCGCTACAACGTGATTCAGTGGATTCACCGCTCGACGCGGGGATGGTCTTATGGCGCGGGGGTGATCGATCCGCGTACGGGAGAAATTATCAAGGGGCACGTGTCGCTGGGGTCGCTGCGCGTGCGGCAGGATTATCTGATCGCGGAGGGATTGCTGGCACCGTATGAAAACGGCAAGGCTTTGCCGGCGGCGCAGGATCGTGCGCAGCAGATGGCGCTGGCCCGGCTGCGGCAATTGGCGGCGCACGAAGTGGGGCACACGCTGGGGCTGATGCACAACTACTCGGCGAGCACGGTGAACCGGTCGTCGGTGATGGATTATCCGCCGCCGGTGGTGAAGCTGGGCGCGGATGGCGTGCCGGATGTTTCCGATGCGTACGCGACGGGGATTGGTGAGTGGGACAAGGTGTCGATTGCGTGGGGCTATAGCGAATTCGCGCCGGGGGCGGACGAGCATGCGGCGCTGAATAAAATCTTGGTCGATGGTTACGGGCGCGGGTTGCGGTATCTGACGGATCAGGACGCGCGGCCGGCGAGTTCGTCGAGCAGCGTGGCGCATTTGTGGGATTCGGGCGCGAATGCGGTGGATGAGCTGAACCGGTTGATGCAGGTGCGGACAGCGGCTTTGCGGCGATTTGGTGAGAAAAATATTCGCCAAGGCGCGCCGTTGGCCACGATTGAGGATGTGCTGGTGCCGATTTATATGCTGCACCGCTATCAGGTGGAGGCGGCGAGCAAACTGATCGGCGGGATGGATTACACGTTTGCGCTGCGCGGGGATGGACAAACGCCGACGCAGATTGTCGCGGCGGGCGAACAGCGACGGGCGCTGGCCGCGGTGCTGGCCACACTGAAACCGGAGGCGCTGGCGCTACCGGATTCGCTGCTGAGGATGATTCCGCCGCGCCCGCCCGCGTATGAGCGGGGGCGCGAAGATTTCAAGATTCGGACGTATCCAGTGTTTGACGCGCTGGCGCCGGCGGAAGCGGCGGCGCAGCACACGCTGCAGTTTTTGTTCAATCCGGAGCGCGCGGCGCGACTAGTGGAGTTTCACGCGCGCGATGCGGCGAATCCAGGGCTCGAGGAAGTCTTCGATGCGGTGTTGGCGGCCACGTGGAGGGCTCCGCATGGGAGCGGATATGCGGCGGAGATCGGCAAAGTGGTGGACGATGTTGTGCTTTACGACTTGATGGCCCTGGCGGCCAACGAGCGGGCGAGCGATGAAGTACGGGCCGTTGCCGCGCTGAAGGTGCACAGTCTGAAGGAGTGGCTGGACTTGCCGCTGAGGTCAAGACAAGACATTTCCGATCAAGCATACATTTTCTTCGTGTCGAGGCAAATCGAGCAGTTTGAGAAGGACCCGAAGCGGCTGGATCTCACACCGCCTGCGGAGCCACCGGACGGCCCGCCGATCGGCGCCATGGGAGACGCCGACGACGATTGGCAGCCGTGATTTGCGGACAAGACCGTTGGCGTGGCTGCGTCGTCTATAGCGCTAGGAGGGGATGTCCATGAAGATGCGCACCGCGATTGCTATGGTTGGGGCGAGTATCGCCTATGTTTTGTTGGTGTTGCCAATGGGGCGGGTTCGGGCGCAAGATCCGGCGGTCCCAGCGCCGCCAGCACTGGCGGTTCCGGCGATGCCCGCGATTCCAGCGATGCCTGCGATTCCGGCTGAACCGGCGGCTCCCGCTGTTCCGGGATGGGGCGAGTACGGGCGGCACGGGTCCACGCATTGGGGCGACGGGCCGGCGGCGGATTGCTCGGACTTGCACATCCGGCTGGATGGCGAGCGGCCGACGATTCAATCCGAAGAGCGGACGGTGAGCAAGGCGGAGGCACCTGTCCTGCGGGTGCACGAGGTCGAGAACGGCGGCGTGCAGGTGCAGGGGTGGGACAAGGATGTGTACTCAGTGACTGCATGCAAGGCGGCGGTAGGCGGCGATGCAGCACGTCTGCTCGCGCAGATTAAGTTGGCCGTGCAGGGCGGCGAGGTTTCTGTCAGCGGACCGCATGGCGATCGAGAGGATTGGACGGTGTACTTGCTGATTCGCACGCCGCGGTCGGCGGACATCGAGGTCACTACACATAACGGGCCGGTCAGCTTTTACACCGTTGACGGGAAGATCACCACGCGGGCCACGAATGGGCCGATCAGCATGAAGGATTGTTCGGGCGAGGCGGATATTTCGGCGGTGAACGGGCCGATCAGCTTTTCTGGCACCAGCGGCAAGCTGCGGCTGCACACGCAGAACGGGCCGATTAGTGTGTCACTGGGTGCGAATTGGGATGGCTCGGAGTTGGTGGCCGATGCGGTGAATGGACCGCTGACGCTGCGCGTGCCATCCGGATTCCGGTCGAGCTTCCTGGTGGAGTCGAACGGGCATTCGCCGATAAGCTGCCATGCCAGCATCTGCTCGGATGCGCGGAAAACTTGGGACGACGAGCATCGGCGAATCGAATACGGCAGCGGATCGCCGGTGATTCGGCTATCGACCGAGAACGGGCCGATTTCTGTGGCGGATTAAGAGCTTGGAGAGTCCCCATGTAGCGGCCGGGCTTCAGCCCGGCCAGCGAGCACGGGGCGCGCTCCGGAAATTCTGTCCAGTCCATCTGCGCTATGCGAGCCCCTACAACCGCTGCGCGCGGACTGCGATGGACGGGCTGACGCGTTGCGGATAAAATTTCCGGATGCTGCTGGAAGAGCGCGTTGCGCGGCCGACGACGGAAGTGGAAGCGGCGGACCTTGCGCGGGACCTGTATGGGCTTGCGGTCACGGCTAAGTCGCTGCCCGGCGAGTACGACGACAATTTCCACCTGACAAGGCTCCTCGACAATCCATCCGACACACAGGATGGAGACGCTGCCGGATTCGTGCTGAAAGTGATGCACCCGGCGCGGGAGCGGTCGTTCATCGACATGCAGTGCCGGGCGCTGCAGCACCTGGCAAAGCGCGCGCCACAACTCACCTTGCCCCGCGTGCGGCTCAACCGAAATGGCGAGGCGTTCTCCGCAATTACCGCGGCGGATGGATCGCAGCGGCTCGTGTGGCTGCTCAGCTACGTGCCGGGCACGATGCTGGCGAAGGCGCGGCCGCATTCGTCTGAACTTCTGCAAAGCCTTGGTCATTTTCTCGGGGAGATGGATGCGGCGCTGGCCGATTTTTTCCATGCTGCCGCAGGGCGCGAGCTGAAATGGGACTTGGCGCGCGCGGGCTGGATTCGCGCGCATCTGCATCACATTCGCGACGCGTCACAGCGCGCGCTCGTCGAGAAATTCCTCTCACTCTATGAAACCGAGGTTTTGCCGGCTCTGCCTCAATTGCGGAGCAGCGTGGTCTACGGCGACGCCAACGATTACAACGTGCTGGTGGGCAAAGCGCTGCCGCTGCCGAGAAAAGTGGTCAGCGTCATCGATTTTGGCGACATGCACGAGACGGTGACCGTTTCGGAAGTGGCGATTGCCGCAGCGTATGCGCTTCTAGGCAAAGAAAATCCACTGCGTGCGGCGGCGGAAGTGGTTGGCGGGTATCACTGCGCATTCCCGCTTACGGAAGCGGAACTGAAGGTTTTGTTTGCGCTGATCGCAACGCGGCTGGCGGTCAGCGTGGTGAACTCGGCACAGCGCGCAACGGTGAAGCCGGATGACTATTACGTGCGAATCAGCGAGCGGCCCGCGTGGGAAGCGCTTGCAGAGCTGGCGAAACTTCATCCGCGTTTTGCGCAGTACACATTTCGCGCGGCCTGCGGCCTGGAGGCTGTTCCGCAAAGCAGCGCCCTGAAGAAATGGCTTGCGGAGAACGCTGCCGGGGCGGCGTCCTTGCGCGATACAGACCTGCGCACGGCACCAAGCATCGTGTTTGATTTCAGCGTAGGAAGCAGGTTTCTTGGCGGCGATCCCGCAGCAGCTGATCCAGCATCGATAAGCGCGCGGATTTTTGAAGAGATGAAACGCACGGGTGCTTCCGTGGGAATTGGACGATACGACGAAGCGCGCGCGATTTACACGTCCGCGTTGTTTGGGAGCGCAAACCCTGTCGACGAGCGGCGCACGATTCATCTGGGGATCGATTTGCTGGGGCAAGCCGGGAGCGCGGTGCGCGCTCCGCTCGACGGCGTCGTGCACGCGATGGCGCATAACGATGCGCCTCTCGATTACGGTCCGGTCGTGATTTTGCGGCATAGCTTTGATAGTCCAGGCGGTGCTGAAGAGTTTTTCACTTTGTACGGGCACCTCACGCTGCAGACTCTAAGCCGGCTTCGCGTAGGTCAAAAAGTTGCGCGGGGAGAGAAATTCGCGGAAATGGGGACGACGCAGGAAAACGGTGGCTGGACGCCGCACCTGCATTTCCAGATCATTTGCGATTTACTGGATTACGGAACCGATTTCCCCGGTGTGGCCCGCGCCTCCGAACGCGGCGTGTGGACAAGCTTATCTCCCGATCCGAATTTATTATTGGGCATTCCGGCCGACCGCTTTCCGCCGAAGGAAACCGGCGCGGACGAGACTTTCACGGCGCGGCGGTCGCTACTGGGAAAGAGCCTGAGCGTGTCGTACCGCCGGCCGCTCAAGATTGTTCGCGGCTGGCGGCAATATCTTTACGACGATACCGGGCGCGCATATCTGGACGTGTACAACAATGTGCCGCTGGTGGGACACAGCCATCCACGTGTGGTGCGCGCGGCACAGGAACAGCTAGCGCTGCTCAATACGAACACACGGTATTTGCACAACAACGTGCTGCGCTATGCGGAACGGTTGACGGAGCTTTTGCCGCAACCGTTGCGCGTTTGCTACTTCGTGAATTCGGGGAGCGAGGCAAACGAGCTCGCATTGCGGCTGGCGCGCGCGCATACCGGGCGCGAAGACATCATCGTTCTGGAACACGCGTACCACGGGCATACCAACACGCTGATCGATATCAGCCCGTACAAATTCAATGGTCCAGGCGGGCGCGGGCAAAAGGCGTGGGTGCACGTGGCGCCGATTGCGGATGATTATCGCGGGCCGTACCGGCGGGGCGATGCGCAAGCGGGTGCGAAATATGCCGCGCACGTTGGTGAGATTCTGGAGCGCGCGGGGAGTGACGGGCGCGGCGTGGCGGCGTACATCGCGGAGACGCTGCCGAGTGTTGCGGGGCAAATCGTGTTTCCACCGAATTATCTTTCCGAGGTTTACCGCCGGGTGCGCGCGGCTGGAGCAGTTTGCATCGCCGACGAAGTGCAGGTGGGTTTCGGTCGGCTGGGGACGCATTTCTGGGGATTTGAAACGCAGGGTGTTATTCCTGACATTGCGGTGTTTGGCAAGCCGATCGGTAACGCATTCCCGCTGGCTGCGGTGGTGACCACGCAAGAGATCGCCACATCCTTCGCGAACGGGATGGAATTTTTCAGCACGTTCGGAGGGAATCCGGTGGCGTGTGCGGCAGGATTGGCGGTGCTGGATGTGGTGCGAGACGAGGCGCTGCAGGACCGGGCGCTCCGGGTTGGGAAGCATTGGATGACGGAGTTGAAAAAACTGCAGGAATGCCACCGACTGATCGGCGACGTGCGCGGCTCTGGCCTTTTCCTTGGGATTGATCTGGTACGCGATCGCGAAACCCGCGAACCGGCCACGGAAGAAGCGGATTACGTGGTGAACCGGCTGCGCGACTGCGGAATTCTGGCGGGAACGGATGGGCCGCATCACAACGTGATCAAGCTGCGACCGCCACTGATATTTTCGGAGGCGGATGCGGACCTGTTCATCACAACCCTAGAGGCGATCCTGCAAGAAGATGCCGCACAATCGTATGCAACGTCGGGGGCCCAGGCAACGCCGCGGGCGCTTGCGGATTCAAAGCGGGCATAGACATTGCGTGTCGGCTGCGCGAATATCTTAGTTTCTGAAGGCGACCGCGGGAACGCGCTCAAATCAGGACGCCGGGGACAAAAATTATGTATCGTGCTCGAATCTCTTCGTATCTGCCGCTGTCTTTGCTGCTCTGCGCTTCGCCGGCACTGAGCCAATCGGCTCCGGAAGCGACGCAAGGCCAGCCTGCTCAGTACGTTCCGGCCTGCGATGAAGCTCCCCGTGAAGACGCGATGGTCTCGCTGTGCGCGCCGCGTTCCTTAGCGGAAGAGCCGCGAGCAGCCGAAGTTGAGCCTGCGGCACCGGCCACCATTCCCCTGACGATACCGACGGGAACACCGCTGCGCATCGCGCTGGACCAGCGTTCTCGAATCAACCATCCGGGCGAAGTGGTTCACGGCAAGGTTGTGGAAACGGTGTACGCGTTTGATCAGCAGGTAATTCCCGCCGGAAGCGTTGCCACCGGTCACGTGAAGAGCATCGCTTCGGTATCGGGATTGCGGCGCACTATGGCGTATGCGAACGGAGATTTTTCGCCGTTCCACAGATATGAAGTGACATTCGACATGGTCACGCTTCCCGACGGCACGCAACGGCCGATTACGACCACCGTCATGCCGGGAACGGCCGAGGTGGTGCACTTGGTGAGCAACCCCGCCAAGCAAAAAGGCGCCGCGGGCCGCGCCACAGACCGGGCCAAGAGCGAAGCGAAAGGCAAGATCCAAGAAGCCAAGGACCAAGCGCGGGAATCGTGGGGAAAGTTGACCGCGCCAGGCAAAATGCAACGGCTCAAGGAGTTTCTGCTCGCGCAGTCGCCGTATCGGCGGCAGTACGTGCAGCCCGGAACGCGCTTTGTCGCGGAGCTCGAAGCGCCGCTCGAATTCGGCGCGACCACGCGGACGAGCGAGCAGCTCGCCGCGGTGGGAAGCGAGCCGATGCCGGACAGCACGCTGAAGGCACGCCTGGTTGCGGAAGTCAGCTCTGCGACGGCCACCCGCGGCACGCCGGTTAACGCCGTGCTCACCGAGCCCCTTTATTCTCCGACACACCAGCTGATTCTCCCCTCGAACAGCCGATTGATTGGCCAGGTGGTGAAAGCCAAGGCTGCACGCAAGCTGCATCACAACGGCGAACTGCGCGTGGTGTTCGAGCGCATTGAAACTTCCGAGGAGGCGATGCACGCGCTGGCGCAACTCCAGTTGCAAGCCCAGGCGCAAGCGGAGCGTTCGCAAGCCATGATCGGCAACCTCGAGGGCGTCGAAGTCGATCGCCACGCCAACATGCACCTCGACGAGGAGGGCGGCGCGCATACCACGGACAGCAAGACGCGCTATCTGTCCACCGGGCTTGCGGTTTTGCTGGCGGCAGCCGCTTCCCACACCGAAGCCGAACGCGGCACGACGGAAACGGCAGGCCCAGGCGTGCGCACAGCCGCGGGCGGCTCCGGATTTCGCCTGACCGGCGCGCTATTGAGTCTCGTGGCGAAGTCGACTCCGGTGTCCATGGCCATCGGTGCCTACGGCGCGTCAGCTTCGATTTACGCGAATTTCCTTTCCCGCGGCCACGATGTCGTCTTACCCAAGGACACGCCACTCGAAATCGGCTTCGGGGCGCCACACACGAAAACGCCATAGAAGATTCCCGCTTCGTGTGATTCCGCATCTGGTAGTTAACAATAGCGTTATTCTACGCGTAGGCTCGCCGTGCGATAGAGCTAGACGCTTCCCTCTCCTGGCTCGCGCTGGCGCTTACCCCTGGGCTGGCTTCGCGGCTTTCCGCGCGGCTGCCGCGGGAATTCGGCTCGCCAGAAGAAGTGTTTCGCGCGCCGCTGCCGAGATTGGAAGCCTGCAGGCTGCCGGCGCCAGTGGCGCAAGCCGTCTTCAAGAAACAATCCTTCAAACGCGCTGAAAAAGAGCTGGCGCACACGCGGCGCATCGACCGCTGCCGGTTGGTGAACTGGACCGACCCGGAATATCCGCAAACGCTGCTGCAAATCTACGATCCCCCGGTGATGTTGTATGTGCGCGGAGATGCGGAGGTCCTGAATCTGCCGAGCATCAGCATTGTCGGCACGCGGCGGCCAACTCTTTATGGAACGCAGATGGCGGAGCGGCTGGGACGCGAGCTTGCGGCGCGCGGCCTGGTGGTGGTGAGCGGCTTGGCGCGGGGGATTGACGCCATCGGGCATCAGGGGGCCATGGCCGCGAACGGACGCGCGATTGGGGTGCTGGGCACGGGAGTGGATGTTTGCTATCCGAAGGAGAACAAGAAATTGTACGAGAAGGTGCTGGAGCGGGGCGCGATCATCAGCGAATTCCCGTTGGGGACGCACCCGGCGCCGGAAAATTTTCCGGTCCGCAACCGCATCGTGGCCGGTATGCCGCTTGGCGTGGTCGTGGTCGAAGGGGCGCAGTACAGCGGGTCGCTGATTACCGCGCGGCTGGCGATGGAGTTTGGGCGGGAAGTGTTCGGAGTGCCGGGGAACGTGACGCAGCCGGTGAGCTTTGCGCCGAACCAGTTGATCAAGCAGGGCGCCAAGCTGGTGACCAATGGCGCGGATGTGATCGAGGAGCTGCCCACGCCGGTGAGCGCGGCGCTGGTGCAGGCGGAGCAACCCGAGGCGGAACAACGGAATCTGCTGGCCGCGGCGTCGCTCAATTCGTCGGAAAAGAAGATTTACGATTTGCTGAGCACGGACGAACCCAAGGCCATCGACGATATCGTGGAGCAATCGGGGTTGAACTCTTCCGAGGTTCTGGCTACGCTGTTTGACTTGGAGATGAAGGGTATCATCCGGCAGACGCCGGGGAAGCAGTTCAGCAGAGTGCTGCTGTAAGTTCCCATCCGGGTCTGCTGCTGGAAATCATTGAAAAGCAGGGTCTTAGTGAACGCGCTAACAGCGAAATGAATCCGGCGGGCGCGTTTGCGCATCTTGATTAAGGTAGCGAGAAGGACACACCCTCGCCGCATGGGCCTTCCTGCGAAGGAATCCGGGGTTACAAAGACAAGATGGCACGTTCGCTGGTCATAGTGGAATCGCCGGCCAAGGCGAAGACAATCAATAAGTATTTGGGACGCGACTACACGGTCAAAGCGTCCATTGGGCACGTGATGGACCTGCCCAAGAAAACGATTGGTATCCGTTTGCCCGATGAAGAGCCGAAGAAAAAGGGCAAGAAGGGCAAAGCAGCCCCCGAGAAATCCAACAGGAAACCGATCACCCTGGACGACCCCAAGATTTTTGAGCCGACGCTGCAGATTATTTCGGGCAAGGGCAAGGTTATTAATGACCTGAGAAAATCGGCTAGCACGGCCACGGCGGTGTATCTGGCGGGCGATCCGGACCGCGAAGGCGAAGCGATTTCGGCGCACCTGGCGATGGTGCTGTCCAAGCCCACCAAATACGAAGAAGAAGCGGCCAGCAACGGCAACAAAGCCGCCGAAGCGAAAGAAAAAGAAGAAGCCGAAGCCAAGGCGGATGCCAAGGGCAAGTCCAAAGCCGCCAAAAAGAATCGCGACGAAATCAGCATTCCGCCTATCGACCCGAAAAAGATTTTCCGTGTGACGTTCAACGAGATTACGCCGAAGGCGATTCGCGCGGCGTTTGAGAAGCCGCGGCAAGTGGACAGCAACCTGGTGGACGCGCAGCAGGCGCGACGCGTGCTGGACCGCATCGTGGGCTACAAAATTTCGCCCCTGCTGTGGGACAAGGTACGGCGCGGATTGTCCGCAGGGCGCGTGCAGACGGTCGCGTTGCGCTTGATTGTCGAGCGGGAACAACTGATACGCGCGTTTGTGCCGCAGGAGTATTGGACGATCCACGCAATGCTGGACGCGGGCGAGCCGCCCATCTTTGAAGCCAAGCTGAGCAAGTACAAGGGCGAGGACATCGAGGTTGGGAACCAGGAAGCGGCGGACAAGGTCGTCGCGGCGGTGAGCAAGGCCAAGTGGCAGGTTACTTCGGTAACGCAAAAGGAAAAGAGGCGCAACCCGCCGCCGCCGTTCACGACGTCGAAGCTGCAGCAGGCTGCTTACAACCGCCTGCGCTACACCGCGAAGCGCACCATGGGCCTGGCGCAGCGGCTCTACGAAGGCGTGGAGCTTGGCGAGGAAGGCTCCGTCGCGCTGATTACCTACATGCGCACCGATTCCGTGCACGTCTCGAACGATGCGCTGCAACAGGTGCGCGAATTGATTCCGGAACGCTTCGGTTCCAATTACCTGCCGGAGAAGCCGAACTATTACAAGTCCAAGAAGGATGCACAGGAAGCGCACGAAGCGGTGCGGCCTACGGACGTTTCGCGTACGCCGGAAGACGTACGCAAGTATCTGCCCGACGATCAATTCAAACTGTACCAGTTGATCTGGCAGCGTTTTGTGGCCTCGCAGATGTTGCCTGCGATTTTCGATCAGACCACCATTGACATTTCCGCGGGCGATTACACGTTTCGCGCGACGGGTTCGGTGCAAAAGTTTGACGGTTACCTGCGCGTCTACCAGTTGCCGGTGGCCGCGGCCGACCGCGAGGACGATGAAAGGGACGATGAGGGCGAAGGCAAGGCGCTGCCGCGCGTGACGGAAGGGCAGATGCTGCGGCTCGATGAGATTCGTCCGGACCAGCATTTCACCGAGCCGCCGCCGCGATACACGGAAGCGACGCTGGTGAAAGAATTGGAAGAGAAAGGCATCGGGCGGCCGTCGACCTACGCATCGATTATTTCCACCATTGTCGAGCGCGAATACGTGCGCAAGGACCAGGGACGGTTCACTCCGACCATGCTAGGCGAGCGGGTGAGCGTGCTACTGGTGAAAAGTTTCGATGACGTCTTTGACGTCACCTTCACGGCGCGGCTGGAAGAGGAGTTGGACGAAATCGAAGAGGGCAAGCTGCCGTGGCGCGACGCGGTGCGGGAGTTTTGGGAAAAATTTGTCGTGGACCTGGCGAAAGCCGGCGACGAAATGGTGTCGTACAAGGCCGGAATCCCGACGGGCAAGAAGTGCGAAAAGTGCGGCGAGGGCGAGCTGCTGGAGCGCATCAGCCGGCACGGGTTTTTCCTGGGCTGTTCGCGCTACCCGGATTGCGATTTCATTCAGGATATGGCGCCGGAACTGAGCGACGATGCGAGCGGAGAAGGTAAAACCGAATATTGCGACAACTGCGGCAAGGAAATGGCCATTAAGCGCGGACGATTCGGCGCATTCCTCGCGTGCACCGGCTATCCCGATTGCAAAACCACGCGGCGGCTGGTGGCCGGCACGCGCATCGCTCACGAGCCGGACGAGCTGTTGGATGAGAAGTGCACGCTGTGCGGCAACGGCCTGGTGAAGAAAAGCGGCCGCTTCGGTCAATTCATCGGTTGCACCGGATATCCGAAGTGCAAGTACACGCGGCCGATCACCATGGGCATTAAATGCCCGAAGTGCAATGAGGGTGAATTCGTGCGCCGCGGCGGCTCCGGCAAGGGCGGTCGGGGACGTCCCTATGTTTTCTACGGCTGCTCGCGGTATCCCGACTGCGATTTCACTACGCCGCATATGCCGCTGGCCGAGCCGTGCCCGAAGTGCGGCGCGCCGTTCATTGTGGAGAAGAAAACCAAGATCGGCACCGTGCGCAGTTGCCTGAAGGAAGGCTGCGACTGGGAGTCCGTGGTCGCAGACCCGATGCCGCCGCAACCGGAAGAAGCTGCAACGCCGGTGGGTGCGAAGCTGTAAGCCCAGTGACAACTTAGCTGCATCCAATTGTAATTGGAGTCCGCGCAATTCTGCGCGACTATACTTTGGTGTGCCTGGGAGCGGCTCCGCGGAAATGAAGCAGGCCATCGGAAAATTTCTGCAGTACCTGCAGTCAGTCAGGAATTCCTCGCCGCATACGATTCTGAATTACGGGAATGACCTGGGGCAATTCATCACGTACCTTTCGCCTCCGGGCGAGCAGCCACCGGCGCTGCCGAAGATTACGCATCTGATCATCCGCGAATTTGTGGGGCACCTGCACGAGCAAGGGCTGGAGAAAAGCTCGATTGCGCGGAAGCTGGCGGCGCTGCGCTCGTTTTTCAAGTATTGCGTGCGCGAAGGGATGATCAAGGAAAATCCAGCTCGGCTGGTGCCGACGCCGAAACTGCCGAAGCGCATTCCCTCCGTGCTTTCCGCGGAAGAGATGAATGGATTCCTGAATGAGCTGGCAGGCGCGGGGCCAGGCGCGGCCGGCGGACGTCTGCCTGCGAAGAAAGGCGAGGGTGGCGCAGCGCCAGGGAGCAAATCAACTGGGAGCGAAGGATTGCTGCTGCCCCGCGACCGCGCGCTGCTGGAGCTGCTGTATGCGGCAGGCCTGCGCGTGAGCGAGCTCACGGGCTTGAACCTGGAAGATATGGAACAGAGCGAGCGAATGCTGCGCGTGCGCGGCAAAGGGAACAAAGAACGCATCGTCCCGTACGGGACGAAGGCACACGAGGCGCTGGAAAAATATTGGCCGCTGCGGGAACAGCTCTTACTGCAAACCTCCGGCAGCGGAGGGATGCGTGCGGCGCCGCGCACCAACGCGGTGTTCCTGAATTATGCGGGCAGCCGTCTGACGCAGCGCTCGGTGGGCCGGATCGTTAAAAAATACGTCAAGCTGGTGAACATCAATTGGGACCTGCACCCGCATTCGCTGCGGCACGCGTTTGCCACGCACTTACTGGCGGACGGCGCGGACTTGCGAGCGATTCAGGAACTGCTGGGGCATCAATCGCTGTCCACCACGCAAAAATACACGCACGCCTCGATACGCCAACTGATGGAGATCTACGATAAGGCGCATCCGCACGCATAGGCCTGCGTTTACAGCCCACTACTGTGCCTGAGCTGCGAAACTCCATTAGAGTATTCTGGCAGGACACTCTCAGAGGACACCTCTTCCCTGCTTGCCCGCAATAAATAAAGTGCCTTCTTCCACAGCAAGACGCTAGGGAAGCGCGTCAAAAGTTGAGGCGTGCACCGATCTGGATCTGGCGCTGCGCCAGAATGTTGTTGCTAGATTGCGTCGGCAAGCCAAACAGGCTGCGCCCGCTCTGGCCGTCCTGAAACTGCAACGTGGTGCCGGAGATGGAATATGTCAAGGTATTGACGGCGGTGATGTTGGTGCGATTGAGTGCGTTGAATGCGTCGCCGGTGATGGTGAAATCCATTTTTTCGCGGATGCGGAAGGTTTTCTCGAGCCGCAGGTCGACGTTTGCGGTGCGCGGCATCTGGAAAGCATTGGGCGGCAAATTCGGCAAGCGGTTTGTGCCGCCTGCTCCCAGAATGCCGGAAGAGATCGCCGAGAAGCACCCCACCGTACCTGCCTTACACGACTTGCCGCTGGCATCGAGGGCGGGCGCGGTTCCAGAGAGCAATCCGGTATAGGGTGCCCCGGCAGAAATGCTGATGAGCGGGGAGATGGTGAAGCCATTCACCAGCTCCTTTAGCAGCAGATGGGAGCCTTTATAAAAATCGGGAGTCCACACAGCGCCGAAAGCAAAGCGCTCGCGAATGTCGAAGTTGGAACGGCCCTGTTCTTGAGAAAGATCGAAAGGGTTCAGGACGTTTTGTGCTGGCGAGGTCGGCGTGAAGGTCTGAGAACTCTGGCCTGCATCGTTGGCATGCGAGTAGGTGAACGAAGTCTGTATCTGGAAGCCCTGATAGAAGCGGCGGTTTAGAGCCACAACCATTGCGTTGTATTTGGAGGTCACGCCGTTCGAGATGTCGACGATGGCACCGAAGTTCTGGTTTGGACGCGCGGTGAAAACCGGTTGTGTGATGGTCTGACCATCGAAGGGACCACCCTGGAATTTATAGGTCACCGTGTGCGCCGATGACACTAAGTTCGTGTCCACAAAGCGCGGAAGGTTTCCACCAAGACTGCCGAGATAAGAGATGGAAACCACGGTATTTGTCGCTATCTGGCGCTGGAAATCGACATCGAATTCGTGAACCATGGGGTTACTCGTGTGCGGCGCAAACTGCACGGCTTGCAAGGCACCGAGTGTTCCCGAGGAGACAACGTTCGGATAAGACGGCTCGCCGGGTGCGCCCTGCGGAAAGAAAAAAGTGAGCTGCGAACCCTGCGGGTTGGCCGTGTTGGAAATGGCGTTCGCGATGGTGGAATTGATGATGCGGCCGTAGAAGATGCCGTAGCCCGCGCGCGCGATGGTCTTGCCATCGCCAGTGATGTCCCAGGCAAAGCCGAGGCGCGGACCGAAATCCTTGCGGTCCGACGGGAACTTATTAGTCAGGGGAAGTGCCGAATTGGGGATTTGCGGATCGGGAAGCAACTCGGTCTCGTAGCGCAGGCCTATGTTTACGGTGAAGTGCGGATGCACACGCCAGTCGTCTTGAAAGAAGAACGCCAAGTCGTCGGTGGAAAAGGTATAAGTCGTTGGACCCAGTTCCTGTGTAAAGTTGTTGAAGCATGGAAGCGTGCCTTTCATCGTGGCATTACTCGCCGCGCAGACGGGGCCAAGGCTGTTGGTAGCAACAATGTAGTCGCTGATGTAATCGGCGCGCGTGTTGTAGGTGTACGCGCCGGCCCCGCTGAACAGATTGTTCTCAATATCATTGACGTGGTTGATGTCCGCGCCGAACTTCAGAAGATGGGTGCCGTGGCTCCAGGAAATCGTGTCCGCAAACTGGTTGCGCATTTCCTTCGGGAATGCGGGCCGATCGAGGAAGTTGGGCTTCCCGAAGACGAAGTTACCGACACCATTGACAGTGATCTGCGGAGACGAGCCCTGGGCGGAGACAGGCTCGCCGGAAATCGGAGACTGAGCGAATTCGAATTCAAAGTCGCGTCCGATCTGGTAGCGGAATTCGTTGGCGATGCTGTTGGTAAACGTGGAAGTAAGACGCGCGACGCCCCAGTCCTCCTTCACGAAGTCGTCACCAAAGCTCTCCAGGCCGCGGTTGACCACGCCTGCAGTCTGAATTCCCGCGGGAGAGGCCCAGCGCAAACGATTGTAGGTGAACGAAGCGTGGTGCCGGGAGGTGATATTCCAATCGATTTTGGGCAGGAGGATCAGTTGGTCGCCGGTGCGCGGGATCTGGCCGGTGAGATTGGTGAGGAACCCAAGAGCAGTGTTCACTTGAGCCTGGCTGAAGCCGCGACAGAACAGAATATTGCCTTCGGTGATTCCCTTTGCCGAGGGCGTGGAAGCGCACGTGTTCGCTCCTGAGGGGGCGGCGACCGCAATGGGGGCGAAGATCGCACCGGGATTTCCGGAATTCGCCGTGGCCGGGAAGGTGCGAAGCTGCTGGTCGCCGCTGAAGAAGAAGAACAGCTTTTCCTTCACGATCGGGCCGCCGATGCCGCCGCCGAATTGATGGCGCTTGTCAGGCGGAAGGAACGGCACAAGCGTGGTGGTGCTATTGGCGACCACTTTTTGAAAGGAGAAGGGATTAATGGCGCCGAGGTCGCTATCGCGGTAATACCAGAAGGCTTGGCCATGGATCTGGTTGGTGCCGCTCTTGGTTACGGCGTTGACGACGCCGCCCGCGGAGCGGCCGTACTCGGCGGAATAATTGGAAGTATTGATCTGGAATTCCTGGATGGCCGCTTCGCTGGTGGAATAGCTGATGCGCGTGCGGCCGCGTTCTTCGCTGAAGAAAGCCTGGTTGTTGTCGGCGCCGTCGACTGTGTTGTTGTTGAGCAAGCCGGAGATGCCGCGGAAGCTAACCAGACCGAAACCGCCATCGGGCACGGCGCCGGGAGTGAAGAGAGCGAAAGTAGACCAGCGGCGGCCGTTGATGGGCAGATTGTCGATCGTCGTCGTGTTGATGTTAGTCGTGAAATCAGCGCGATCGGTAGTGATAACGGGAAGTTCGGCGACGGCCACAATCGTTTCGGCAAGGGCCTTGACGTTCAGAGTGGCATCGATCGTTGTGACGCGGCCGACTTCGACGGTAATGTTCGTCGCTTTGAATACGCCGAAACCGGTGCCCGAAATCTCAAGAGAATACAAGCCGGGCTGGAGATGGGCGAGCACGTAACGGCCGCTGCCATCGGTGACGCCGCTGGAACTGCTAGCAGTGCCGAGATTACGGCTGCTAACAGCGGCATTGGGTACAACCGCGCCGGACGGATCGGTGACTGTGCCACCGATCGCGCCATCGGTCGTCGACTGCGCGTTCGCGCCGGGGACGACCAGGAAAGTTACCAGCAGCACCGCCAAAAATCCGACGATCGAAAATCCACACGCTCTGCTTCTCATTGAGAGCCTCCCAAAGATATTCGGACAGAACACGCCATCCTCAGCGCAGTGCGCTAAACAAAGGGGACACCGAAGAGGACTGCGAGGTCACCCACTACCACCCAAACCCCGCCACCCAGCGAGTCTGAATGGAGCATGTTACTACCACATGAACAGACCGAGAGCAACCGGCAAAACGTGGAAATTTAAGGATATCGAAGGATTTGCAGGAGCGATTTGCGGCATCCAAATAATCGCGTTACTGTCCTTGGGCCCGACTCGGGCCAAGTGATGAACAATGTTTGCGCCTTTCCAGTTCGGGACACTCGAGGTGGTCGGTTGCGCGCGTGTGCGGGACTATGAGATGCAGGTGTACGGGTACGAGCCAACCAGGAGGAAAAGGAGAGATGATCGATCGCCGTCGATATGAATAATCATGTGCGGGTAGTGATCCGGTGGGTTGCGTTCTGGTCTTTCGCGCCTCTTGCAATGATGTTCGGGCAAACGGGGAATCAGGGCAGTTCGCGGACCCAAGCCGGCGAGCAGATTTTCAAATCGGCGTGTGCGGCTTGCCATGGCGCTGATGGGAGAGGGACACCGAAGGAGATTGCCGGATTCGAGCGGCCGCGGACCTTCCCGGATTTCACTGCGTGCGACCAAACGACTCCCGAAGATAACACCGCATGGAAAGCGGTAATTACGGAGGGCGGGCCGACACGCGGATTTTCTCAGATTATGCCGTCTTTCAGCGAGGCGCTGACCTCTGAACAGATCGATGACGTGATCGCGTACTTGCGGAGCTTGTGCCGGAATCCGCATTGGCCGCGTGGGGAATTGAATCTGCCGCGGGCGCTGGTTACGGAGAAGGCCTATCCCGAGGATGAAGTGGTGATCTCCACGGCGCTGAATGCGACGGGCGCTCCCGGGGGTACGACTCACATCATTCATGAGCAGCGCTTCGGGATGAAAAATCAAATTGAGGTCGACGTCCCGATCAATTTCCAGGATCTGAATCACACCTGGTATGGCGGCGTTGGCGACACCACACTGGGCGTGAAGCGGGTAATGTTTTCGAGTCTGCAGTCGGGATCGATTCTGAGCTTGTTTGGCGGCGCTATTTTGCCAACCGGCAATAGGGCGCGAGGCTTCGGGACGGGGACCACAACGCTTGAAACGTTCGCCGCTTTTGATCAGCTCTTTCCGACCAACACGTTTATTCAGACACAATTTGGTGCGGACTTGCCGCGTCACACGGACATTGCGCCGCAGTCGATATTTTTTAACACCGCCGTCGGGCAGAGTTTTGCGGCGAATCGGGGGTTGGGCCGACTGTGGTCGCCAATGTTCGAGTTTGTCGGGGCCAGGGATTTGGTGGACAAAGCGAAAATGAATTGGGACGTCGTGCCGCAAATGCAGGTGACGATTAGCCGCAGGCAACACATTCGCGCCAATCTCGGTGTTCGCGTGCCGGTTAACAACACGGCGGGACGGCAGATACAAGTCGTGTTTTATGTTTTATGGGATTGGTTTGACGGACGGCTGAACGAAGGCTGGTAATGGGCAAAGGGACTTGCTACGCAATCATCGTATTGGGACTGCTGAGTTCGCCTCGACTCGTCGACGGTGGCGGACCGCACAATGCCGCCAAGCCGAGCTTTCAGACTTCGGACCGCTGCCTCGCTTGCCACAACGGAATCGTAACGCCTTCTGGTGAGGATGTCTCCATCGGGTTTGCTTGGCGGTCGAGCATGATGGGTAATTCGTCACGCGACCCTTATTGGCAGGGGAGTGTGCGGCGCGAATCGATGGATCATCCAGAATCGCAAGCCGCGATAGAGGATGAATGCTCGGTCTGCCACATGCCAATCACGCGTTTTGAAGCGAAGGTGGAAGGCCGCAAAGGTGAGATTTTTTTGCATCTTCCATTTGATCACGACAAGAAGGACAATGCGAAAGCCGAAGACGGCGTGTCCTGCTCAGTGTGTCACCAGATTGCGAAGGAAAAGCTGGGCACTCCCGAAAGTTTCAACGGAGGATTCGTTGTCAATCCGCCGTCATCAAAGAGCGAGCATCCGGAGTACGGGCCGTTTGCGATCGACGCGGGACGACAACGCATCATGCATACGTCCTCCGGAGGGTTTCGCCCGACGGAAGATGCGCATATCCGTGATTCCGCACTGTGCGGCACCTGCCACACTCTGAAAACGCAGGCTCTCGGGCCGGGCGGGAAAGAGATCGGCTCATTTCCGGAACAGATGCCGTACCCGGAATGGCTACACAGCGACTATCGGGATAGGAACAGTTGCCAGTCGTGCCACATGCCGGAGATACACGGACAGGTGCCGATTACGGCGGTGCTCGGCGTTCCGCGTGAGGGAGCGCGTCAGCATACGTTTGTGGCGGCGAACTTTTTCATGCTGAGGATGCTGAGTCTATATCGCAAGGACTTGGGCGTGGCGGCGCTGCCGACGGAACTGACCGGGCAAGCAGAGAAGACCGTCACGTTTCTGCAGTCTCAGTCGGCCCGCGTCAGCATTCCTAGGGTGGAGTTGGTTTCGGACCGACTTCACGTGCAAGTGTTGGTGCAGAATTTGACTGGACACAAGATGCCCACGGCTTACCCGTCGCGCCGGGCATGGCTGCACGTGGTGGTTCGCGACGTACAAGATAACAAGGTGTTTGAATCGGGCGCGCTGCACGCGGATGGATCGATCGAGGGGAACGATAATGATACGGACGCGGCGCGATTTGAGCCGCACTACCGCGAAATTACCGGCAGCGACCAGGTACAAATCTACGAACCGATTCTGAAAGATGGAGCTGGCCACGTCACTACTGGGTTGCTTTCGGCGGTCGGATATCTGAAGGACAATCGGCTGCTGCCAAGCGGTTTCAAGAAAGAGACTGCCGAGCCGGACATTGCGGTGGTGGGCGATGCTGCCGACGATCCGAATTTCACGGATGCGGGAAGTCTGGTGCAGTATTCGGTTAGCACAGGGAATGCGCAGGGGCCGTTCCACGTTGAGGCTGAGCTGTGGTATCAGCCGATTGGCTTTCGTTGGGCGCACAACCTAAGCCCTTACAATGCGCCGGAGCCGCAGCGCTTCGTTGGATATTACGATTCCATGGGGTCGGCCACGGCGGTGTTGCTGACTCGGGCGGAAGCCAGGCAGTAGGGTCCCCTCCCCCCTCTTTTTGTAAGTGCGTATTCTAAAGGAGTTACAGGAGCGCGGTCCGTAAGTGCGGAATCTAAAGGACTTATTTGCACCAAAATAGTGCAGAATCCGCTTCATTTCGGAACTGAGCATTCTAAAGGACTTATCAGCGAAAAAGCAGTGGCTGGGCAACAAAAAAGCGGCAGTTGCCTGCCGCTCGGGCGTAAACTTACTCGGAAGAGACTATAACTCATTCGATAGCGGGTGTCAAGGAAAAACTGAAGGGCCGGTCCTCCAGTCTGTTACGAAACGGACGGTGGGATTAAGGAAAAAGCGATGCTTCGGGTTCCGGAGCATCGCTTTTTGATTTTTGCAGGATTGTGCTGCTGTTCCGGTTGCTTCAGATGGTTCGGAGCGCTGAAGCCAGTCGGTGTCCTCCGAGGAGGTTGCGCATCCTTTTCAGATTGTAGGCGGCTACTGCCAGGCTGATTTCCGTTTGTGCCCCGCGGAGACCACGCAACAGGAAGCGCGGATGTCCGAAGATACGATATTTTAGATTCGCAAACGGATGC
>Ga0307475_10000510_pt1 | contig 23056 bp, 20 predicted proteins | sample atmos_gasesECM1C_FD_203317 | JGI IMG/M metagenome (GOLD analysis project Ga0307475, IMG submission 203317) | Hardwood forest soil microbial communities from Morgan-Monroe State Forest, Indiana, United States - atmos_gasesECM1C_515 | ecosystem: Environmental > Terrestrial > Soil > Temperate... | reverse complement strand
GGGAGGGATGTTTTCTCCCTGTTTGGTTGTTGGTGAAAGTTTTCGAAAGTAATGAACGCTCGCACGTGCCGCGAGCCAGGGTTCAGATGAAGAGTTCTTCGTCCTGCGTTGCGGAATCCGGCTCCGAGCGCCGTCGCTGCTGCCCGCGAATAAAGTCGAGCCCCACCTTCAGGCCCTTCAGCAGCGCGGAAGCCTGGTGGATCGGCCCCCACACCGTCTTGCGAACTCTTGATCCTGCATCTTCTACTACCTCGAGTGCTCCAGTCAGAATCTGGTCCGCCCGAATCACCTGCACGCGCAGCCGCTCGACGGCTTCGGTGAAAACTCGATCTACTTTCTGCGCCTGCCCGCGCGCGATCCGCGTGATTTCCGCGGCATCGCCCATCACGGTCGCGATGCGGTCCTCGGAATCTTCGAGGATGCGGTTCACGCGCAGCAAAATCGGATCGATCCGCGCGTGCAAATCGTTGGCGAGGCGTGTGAAATTGTCAATCGCCGTGCGCAGTTGGACGAACATCGCCAGTAAGATGGCCATCTGGATTACGATGGCAATCGTCGCAACGATGATAAATGCTTCAGTCCAGCCAGACATCAGACTCCTTCAAGGAGCTAAGACGCCTTGGATTTCTCCCGCTGGTAGGCATCTTTGCCTGCCTCAACCGCCGACGAGAGTGAATCTTTCTGCCGCGCCATGATTTCTTTGCTGCGCTCGATCAAATCTTCGGCCCGCTCGCGGAGTTCACGTGCTTTCTTTTGCGCGTAGTCGCGGCCTTCATCGGCCTTTGAGGTCAAGTATTCGCGCGTCTCTTCGCCGGATTTTGGAGCAAACAAAATCCCAACCAGCGCTCCGATCCCCAATCCAACGAGAAAGAAACTTATCTTCGAACCCACGTTATCTTCACTCATCTAGCACCTCCGAATCTCACCCTAGCATAGCCTTACCAGTACAGGCAAGCAAAGCCAAAACCGTGCGTGTGTTCGTGATTTGCTCAGCTCGGATTTGCGCCGGAGCTGGCCGCGTCGCGCAGTCCGTCGAACACGCGCTGAGCTTGCGCGCGGGGCAATTCCGCCGAGAGCTCAGCAAGTGTCAGCCTACGAAGACGCTCCACACTGCCGAACTTGCGTAGAAGTTTTTGCGCCGTCCGTTCGCCAACCCCGGGAATTTCTGTGAGCGATGTGCGCAGCCGCCGGCTCGAACGGCGCTGGCGATGGAAAGTCACCGCAAAGCGGTGCGTCTCGTCGCGAATTTGCTGGATAAGATGCAGCACGGGCGAATGGCGCTCCAGCACGATTGGTTCGTGCTCGCGGCCGAGCACATAGAGGATCTCTTCTTTTTTAGCGATGCTTGCGACGGACTGGTTGATTATCTCGAGTTTTTCAAGCGCCTGCGCGGCGGCGCGGAGTTGCCCGAGCCCACCATCAATCAGGATCAAACTCGGGAGCGGCTTGCGCTCTTCCTGCAGCCGCCGGTAGCGCCGCTCGACGGCTTCGCGCACGCTCGCAAAATCGTCGCGCAGCAATCCTTCGCGCTTTTCCGCACCATCCGACATCGCTTCGCCGCGAATGATGAACTTTCGGTAGTCAGACTTTTTCATCCGGCCGTCTTCCCAAACCACCATCGACGCCACGGTGTCCGACCCCTGAATGTGCGATATGTCGAAACATTCAATCCGCTTCGGCAGCTCCGGAAGGTTGAGCGCGGATTCGAGCGCCTCCACGATGGCCTTCGAATTGGGCTTCAGTACTCGGAATCGCTGCGTAAACGAGTGCAGCGCGTTCTTTTCGACCAGCTCGAGAAAAGCGTGCTTTGCGCCACGCTGCGGGTTCAGAATTTCCACGCGGTGGCCCGCGCGTTCGCTCAAAAGTTCTTCGAGTAATTCGCGGTCCTCAAAATCCATCGGCGTGTGGATGTAGCGCGGAAGATAAGCAGCATCCAAATAGAGCTGTTTCAGCAGCGAAGGCAGAAATTCCGCAGGATCGAATTCCTCGAGATCTTCCCAGTAGAAATCCCGCCGGTCCACCACGCGTCCGCCGCGCAAGTGAAAAAGATTGACGGCCACTTGGGGCGGCTCGGCATACCAGGCAAGAACGTCTGTGTCATCTCCGGAGGCCGCAGCAATTTTCTGCCGCTCTTCCATTTCCGCGAGCGTCTGCAGCAGATCGCGATAGCCAGCCGCTTCTTCGAAGCGCTCCTCGTCCGATGCGTGCTGCATGCGCGATTCCAGACTGCGGGCCAGATCGTTTCGTCTACCTTCCAGAAACAATCGAACGTCGCGTGCCGCTTCCGTGTAGCGCTCATCCGTCACCAGCCCTTCGACGCACGGGCCCAGGCAGCGATGAATGTAATATTGCAGGCAAGGGCGCGGATGCGAACGCGTCAAATCCACCGTGCACGAAGGCACCAGAAAATGTTTGTGAATCAAATGAACGAGGCGATAGGCGAGGCTCGCGGGGAAGTACGGCCCGAAATAAATCGAGCCGTCCTTGTTCAGCCGCCGCGTGACATACACGCGCGGATATTTTTCGTAAGCCGTATAGCGAACATAAGGGTAAGTTTTATCGTCGCGCAGCAGGATGTTGAATTTTGGCTTGTGCTGCTTGATGAGGTTGTTCTCGAGCGCCAGCGCCTCTTTTTCGTTGTCCACCAGGATGTAATCGAGATCGGCGATCTCGCGCACCAGCGATCCGGTCTTCGCGTCTTGCCATCTGGATTCGAGGAAGTAAGATCTCACGCGGCCGCGCAGGGATCGCGCCTTTCCGACGTACAGGATCGTGCCCGCGGCATCTTTGAAGAGGTACACGCCGGGCTGGAGCGGCAAATTGTCGACTTTGTCGCGGAGTTCCATCGAGAAGCGCTACAATATTTCTGGCAATCGTCCGTCGTGGCAGCGCAATGCCCGGGGACAACTCCCATGATAGCAAACGGAATCAAACCCTAACCACATGGCTCGATGAATGCGATGCGCGCTCCAAACCGTGATGCTAGGCCTGCTGCTGGCGTTTCCCGCCCATTTCGCGCGGGCGCAGCAGGATCAACAGAAGCAGGATTCGCAGAAAAAGGCAGAGGACCAGCCGCAAGAGTCGAGTTCGAAAAAGAACCTGCCGGACCCGGATGCTGAACGTGACGACAAGCCGGGAGCAAAGAAGGAAGAAAGGCCAGACGACAAATCCGCCAAGCCTTCAGACAAATATGATCCTTATCCGGCGCAAAAGGATTTGGAAGTCGGAATGTTCTATTTGCACAAGGGCAATGTGGACGCAGCTATTGACCGCTTCAAGGACGCGATTGAACAGCGGCCGAATTTTGCCAAGCCGCGGCTGCTTCTTGCTGAAGCGTACGAAAAGAAAGGCGACAAGGCGGAGGCCCTAAAATACTACAAGGAATATCTCCAGGTTTTTCCCACCGCACCAGATTCAAAAAGCGTCCGCAAGAAAATCGAGAAGCTCTCCGGGCAGTAGTGCCGCAGAACTGGCGCCGTCAAATCAATCGGCAGGGAAGTGATTGAGGAATTTCATTGCGCGCTGATAATCCGCGAATCGCTTTTCTTCGCGCCGAAATTCTGGCGAGTGCGATTCCCTACGGCAACGCGCGAAACGCATGGGGTGCTTTAGGTGGAGCATTTCGTGATAGAGCACATAAGCGACGACATATTCCGGCACGCCCCCTCCGTCGAGCTGCCGGTTGATCACGATTTGCTGGAGCGCTGGGTCAAAGCAGCCGAGCTGCGTGCGCCATACGCGGCTGCTCCAGCCCAGTCGCGGTGTAGGAAGCGAATTCTGAAAGTAACGCCGGTTAAGCCGCGAAAAAAGCGGGCCCAGATTATGATGCGCACCGGACGGACGATGTTCGGCTCTGCGGGCGCGCCGCTTGCGCAGCAGTAGTAATTTCCTGCGCGTCGCGGCGGCGTAGGAAAATTCGCGGTACGTCGCGAGGAGTTCCGGCGGTGCCCCACGCCGATACAAGCGCCCGAGCAGAATCGAAGCGGCGGCTTCGAATATATTCCGCGGCGCGCCTCGCAGCACGTCGGACAGCCGGACATGGGCTGTATCTTCACGCAGACGGATGGTATGCGTCAGGTCCGCATAGGGATGATATTCAACAACGAAATGTGGCGGACGGCCCTCACAGCCGATCCGAGTGTAAATCCTTTGAAAGAGGCGCTCGCCACCCAGAACCAATCGCGTGCGCTGGTGTGCCAGCTTCACGACGTTTTTCTCCTCACCGGAGGTGGTGCCATTTCCTTTTCGGCTTTTTCGACATCCGCCAGCGCATCCTTCGTGCCTTCGATGGCGTCCTCCAGCGTGTCCTTATACATATCGAATTCGGGTCCGCCCTGGTCCAGCTTTTCGAGGACATCCAGGAATTGCTGGCCCTTGGACTTCATCAGCTTGAGCGCGGCGCGAATGTCCGCCTGTTTTTCGTGCGCAATGGCGATCTGGTCGGCCGCATCATCAAAGCAGCCTGCGTAGCCGTTGAGCAGGCCATTCAAAATCTCAGAGCGCCGCCGCTGCGGCACGGTTCGACCAAGCTCGTATTGAAACTTCTTCAAGCGATCCTCGGCGAACGTGACGAAAATCCTAATGCGTTCGCCCGGCGTCTCCGCGTCGCGGATTTTGTCTGCTTCGGTCTGGGTCAGGTATTCTTTTTTTTGCGGCCCGGCGTGCGGAGTGCGACCGGATGAGACAGAGGGCACGAACAACGCGGTGATCATTGCGATGCCACAAGCAGTGCGGCCCATTGCAGCCTCCTAACTCCTTGGCCTCGGCGGTGCTGTATCCACCGCTGGTTGGCGCGGGAAAAGTTCATGGACCAGATGCCGGTCCAACTCCTCCAGATCCTTGCGCAGTTCCTGGAACGGTTTGGCGTCGTCGCTCGGGAGTCGCACGATAATGTCCTCCACTCGGCGCAAAGCTCCGCGCACGGAAATCTGAAGCTGCTTGAAACCAGCTGGATGCTTTTCCGGGTCCGCTTCTTTCGCGTCCAGGCTTTTCGTGACGGATTGCGCCTGGTCGCGGTAGACCTTGAGTCGCTCAAGCGCCTTCGGAAGGTTTCCTTCCTCGATGCCGTCGTGAATATCCTGAAATTCAAGATCGCCGTACTGCGGCATCATCTTGGCCTTGCGCAGTGGGTCGGATTCCCGGGCAAATCGCGCGCGGAAATCAGCAGCGCGGTCTTGGAGGGCGTGCGGGCCTACGAGAATTGTGGCGGTCAGCAACAGGCCGGCGATCGGAATAAACTGGAACACGACCCTACCTCTTTTTCTCTTTCAACTCCCGAGCGAGAAAACGCGCGCGCGCGGCAGCCTCGAAGTACATGTCACTGCTCTCATCCTTATTCAGCGACAGAAATTTCTGATAAGCCTCGAGCGCCTGAGCCGCTTGCCCTAGTTTATCGTAACAGGTCGCGCGGATGAACAGCGTGCCCAACGGGAGCGCTTTGCGTTTCGAGAGCACGTCGAGCCCCTGCAAAGCCGCGGGGTAATTCTTATTCAGATATTCCGCGGCAATCAGATCGCCCAGAACATCGTTGTCGCTCGGAGTTATTTTCCATGCCACGATCAGCACGCGCACAGCATTTGGGTAATCCTTCTTTTCAAGATAGACGTGGCCCAACTGCGCAGGGATGTCCGCATCCTGCGGCGCGAGCGCTGCGGCTTTTTCAAGCGCCGTGACAGCTTCGTCGTAGCGCTTTGTCTGAGAGTAGATGCGCCCGCGAAGCTTGAGGGCGGAGGGACCTTCCGGGTCGGCCGTTCGAGCGCGGTCGAGTTCGGCCAGTGCATCGTCATTCCTGCCGAGGTCGGCGAGCAGGGAAGCGTGCTCGATCCGCGCTTCGTTGTCGCGCGGTTGCAATTTAAGATAAACACCGAGTTCCGCAGCAGCCTTACTCGATTTTTTCTGCGCGAGCAGACTCTGCGCAACACCTAGCTGTGCGGGCGCCGAATCAGGCCGAACCAAAAGCGCCGCGCGGAACTCAGATTCAGCCTCGCCTGGCTGATTCGATTTCAGGAGCGTGCGACCGAGTGCCAGTCGCGTCTCAAAGTGTTTCTCATCCAGTTTTTCTGCGGCCTGGTATTGCTCGATCGCGAGCGCGGGCTTTCCTGACTTCTCTAGGGCAGCACCGAGAAAATATTTTGGTTCGGCCTGGTTCGGCAACAATGCGGCAGCTTTCTGCAGAGGTTCCACCGCCGCGGCCGGGTCAGAGTCGAGCAGCGTCAGGCCCAGATTCAAAAATGCCGGAGCCATCTTGGGGTCGAGCGCGCTGGCCTTTTCATATTCGGTTTTCGCCTCGGGCAACTTTTGCAGGGCGGTAAACGCGTAGCCAAGTTGAAAGTGGATGTTGGCGTCGTCGGGTTTCTTGGCGAGATACTCCTGGTAGCATTGTGCCGCGGCTGTGTAGTCCCTCTTTTCCATCGCAGCCTGCGCGGCGGCGAGCAGGTTGTTCAGCGCAATTGCATCGGGGTCCTGCACTCGATGGGATTTCTTTTGCGGAGCGCTCGTCGTTTGCGCAGCAATGCTGTGGGAGGCGCCGAGAAGGGCCATCAGCGCCCAGCACCCGCGCGGCTTCGAGCAAATCGTCATGCTGTCGAGGAATTCTGCGCCGGGCCGTTCGCGGTGCCGGGCGGTACGTGATTCGGGTGATTCGCGCCGTTGCGCATATTCAGCACTCGCGCCAGATATCTCCCGGTGTGCGATTGCGAATTCCGCGCCACTTGCTCTGGAGTTCCCACTGCCACCACGCGCCCGCCCGCGTCGCCGCCTTCCGGACCGAGATCAATCATCCAGTCGGCGGACTTGATGACGTCGAGATTGTGCTCGATGATCAGCACAGAAGCGCCGCCCTCGATCAATTTGCGGAACGCGGTCAGCAATTTCTGAATATCGTCGAAGTGCAGCCCAGTGGTGGGCTCGTCGAAAATATACAGGATGCCCGCGTTCTCCTGGCGAGTAAGATGCGCGGCCAGTTTCAAGCGTTGTGCCTCGCCGCCGGAAAGAGTGGTGCCGGATTGTCCCAGCCGCAGATAGCCGAGGCCAACTTCCTCGAGTACGCGCAGCCGCGCGACTACTTTCGGATTCGACGCGAAGAAAGCGAGCGCCTCGCGAATCGTCAACTGCAGCGCGTCGTGGATATTTTTGTCTTTGTATCGCACATCGAGCACGCTGCTCTTGTAGCGCGTTCCACGGCATTCTTCGCACACGAGTTCCACATCGGCCAGGAAACGCATCTCGACAGTGACCGTGCCATCACCCTGGCAGGCTTCGCAGCGTCCACCGGGAATATTGAACGAAAAATGCCCTGCCGTGAACCCGCGCTTTTTCGACTGGGGCATGGATGCAAAAACTTCGCGGATCGGATCGAACGCTTTCAGATATGTTGCCGGATTCGATCGCGGCGTCCGGCCGATGGGCGACTGGTCCACCATCTCAATGGCCGTGAGCGCTGAATCGCCTTCCACACGGTCGCAGACTTCGCGCCAGTTTCCGCCGGTGCGTTTTGCTTGCAGCGCTTTGTAGAGGACGTCGTACACCAGCGTGGATTTTCCCGAGCCGGATACGCCCGTGATCGCCACGAGCACGCCCAACGGGATCATGATGTCCACTCCATTCAAGTTGTGGCTGTGCGCGCCGGTGATCTTCAGGAATTTTCCCTGCGGTTTTCGGCGCCGCGCCGGCACAGCAATTTTCATCTCGCCGCGGAGATAACGTCCGGTGAGCGATTGCCAATTCGCGAGAAGCGCTTCACGGTTTCCGGCGAAAACCAGTTTGCCGCCGTGCTCGCCCGCGCCGGGGCCAAGATCGAGAATATTGTCCGCGGCGAGAATCGTGTCGGGGTCGTGCTCGACAACCAGCAGAGTGTTGCCCAGATCGCGCAAGCTTTTGAGAATTTCAATCAGCCGATTCGTGTCGCGGGGATGCAATCCGATCGAAGGCTCGTCCAGGACATAGAGCGCGCCGACCAAATGCGAGCCGAGCGAAGTGGCAAGCTGGATGCGCTGGGCTTCACCGCCGGATAGTGTCGAGGTCAGCCGGTCGAGCGTCAGATAATCGAGGCCGACTTCGTCGAGGAAACGCAGGCGCTGCTGGATTTCTTCGAGCACTTTGTCTGCGATGGTAGTCTCCGCCGGGGAGAGCTGCAAAGTCTCGAAGAACGGGCGCGCCTCCTTCACCGTCATCTGGCACGCTTCGGTGATCGAGCGTCCCGCGATTTTCACCGCGCGCGCTTCAGCCCGTAGGCGGGTGCCGCGGCAATCGGGGCAAACGGCATAGCCGCGGTAACGGCTCAGAAAAACGCGCACGTGCAGCTTGTACTTTTTGCGTTCGAGCCAGCCGAAGAAACCCTTCACTCCGGGGTAGTCTTCTTTCTTATCGCCGTCGAGGATCGCGTCACGCTGCGCCGCGGTCAGGTCGCGGAAGGGGACTTCCGTCGGGATTCCTTTTGCGCGCGCATAGCGGCGCATCTCGATCGCGAGTTGGCGATAGCGCGGTTTGGTCCACGGTTCTATCGCGCCGTCGGCTAGCGACTTGCCTTTGTCAGGCACCACGCGGTCCACATCGAAATCCACGGTGTTGCCAAAACCCTGGCAGCGCGGGCAGGCGCCGTAGGGGCTGTTGAACGAGAAGAGGCGCGGCTCGGGTTCCTGATACACGGCGCCGCATTTCTTGCACTCGAATCGTTCGTTGAACACCATGCGCGTTGGAACGGCTGGAGCAGCCGTTGGATCAGTTTGCGGCTCGGGCACAAATTCTAGGATCGCTTCGCCGCGGCCCTCGCGGTAGCAAATCTCGATTGAGTCCATCAGGCGCGAACGAATTTCCGGCGTGAGCACCAGGCGGTCAACCAGCACATAAACGGGCTTCGCGAAATCCAGGTCGAGCAATTCTTCGGGCGTCGAAAGCTCGAAGACGCGCCCGGCCTGGTAAAGGCGATTGAAGCCGCGTTTCTGCAAGCTGACCAGCGTTTGCCGAATCGTTTCCGGTGTGGGGCGCGCCGGCATCTTGCGAGGGCGCGGCGCATTTGGCGCTGGCTCCGGCGTCAACTTCAGCTCGTACAAGACGTAGAAGCGCTGGCCGGCCGGGAGCGCCAGCACGCGGGCGGCAATTTCGTCAAGCGTGTCCTTACGCACCTCTTCGCCGCAGCGGAAGCAGATTGTGTGGCCTACGCGAGCGTAGAGCAGGCGCATGTAGTCGTAGATCTCCGTCGCGGTCGCCACAGTCGAGCGGGGATTGCGCGTGGAATTCTTTTGGCGGATGGAAATAGCCGGGGCGATGCCGGTAATCTCGTCCACGTCCGGTTTTTCGATGCGCTCGAGGAACTGCCGCGCGTATGCAGAAAGCGACTCGATGTAGCGCCGCTGTCCCTCGGCGTAGAGCGTGTCGAATGCGAGGCTGGACTTGCCCGAGCCGGATACGCCCGTCACCACAGTAATGGCGTTGTGGGGGATAACGAAATCAATGTTCTTCAGGTTGTGGACGCGCGCCCCGCGCACACGGATTTCTTCGGCGTCGCCTGGAGCGGGCGGCCGGGGCGGAACTGCGAGGGCAGTCTTTACAGTGGGTTCCGTCGGCATGTGCGTAAACAAATAATTATACGCCGACGCGTCAAGCCCGGCAAATGAGCCTCGCGGCGGATGAGGCTCGGTGGTCGATTACACATCTAGCCGTCCGCTTGGAGAAATGCGCCTATTCGAATTGATATTATTGCCCGTTCCTCTGGGTGGGGGCTGCGCGTAACCACAAGTCGACAAGAACTGGAATCATTTCCCCGGAAAGAGGGAGTGAACCTCCGATGCGCAATCGAGCGAGAGTGGTATTGCTCGGGTTTGCAGCTGCCATCACGACCGCATTCTTTGCGTTGATCGCTATTTCACTGGCGGTTCTGGACTCGAATCATCCATCGTATCTTAGGTCCATTGCGGGCGCGGCTTTGGGAATCGGATTGATCTGGGGTTCCATTTCTACATGGGCGCGCATCTTCATTTATGAGCGGGAAGGCCGCAGTTCACCTATGCGGTTGTTCCCCGGGCCTCGGCCTTCGGACCCAGTCGAAATCCGCGCCTGGATTTGGAAGTGGAATTTCTTTGGCGCCGCCCTATTGATTTTGCTATGTGGGCTAGCGATTTCTGCCTCGATTTGGCTTCAGGAGCATTAGCGAAATTTGTTCCCTACTTTAGCAGGTGGCGACGCTTCAATCGGACATTAGGCGCTGAACATTTTTCGGAGCCAGCGGTCATTCCTCTTAGGCCGCCAACTTCTGGTTAACGTCTCAATCGACAATTAATCGACAGGGCGGAGCGTGGGGAACCACCGGATCAGCTCTTCTTGTCTGTTGCGCTCGCAGCAGTTTGCCCGGAGCGCATCTTCCAAAGGAGTTGGCGCATGATGCCAACCCAGATCACTGCATCGCGGGCGGGCAGATTCAGGCGGCGGACCAGGCGGCGGATTCTCACCTCCGCGTCGGCCACGCGGCGGCGGGTCAGGTAGCCGCTGGCGAACAAGTTGTCGAGTAGCACCGCGGTGAAACGCTCAACCTCCTCTGCAGCCGCGAGCGGCAGTTTTTCTCTTTGCCGCGCGGCCTTCCCGTCGCGGATTAACTCATACAGGCAGACCGCTACTGCCTGCCCCAGATTCATCGAAATATTTTCTTCGCGCGTGGGGATGCGCATCAGCCAATGACAGTGGCTCATGTCGTCATTCGAGAGGCCGAATTTCTCCGAGCCGAACAAGAGCGCGACGCGATTCGAACCTGAACCAAGCCGCTTGCGAATCAAGCGCGCGCCGTCCTCGAGCCGCCGCAGGGTATGCTGCAAATCCCGGTGACGCACCGCCGTCGTTCCCACCACCAGTGTGCAATCGGCCACGGCTTCGGCCACTGTCTTATACTCTTCCGCGCCGGAAAGCACTGCCGACGCACCAACGGCCGAGCGCGCCTCGCGAAATCCCGCTTCGTAGGGACTGACTACGCGCAGGTGGCGGCAGCCGAAGTTGCTCATGGCGCGGGCGGAGGCGCCGATGTTCAGCGGATTGCGCGCCGCCACCAGGACGATGCGCAAGCGGTCGAGAGCAGCCAGAGCGGGCATGGCCGTTCATTCTAATGCAGTCACGCAGGACTCGCGCTCAGGATTGTTGCGCTCTTCAAGGAATTCACATCGATGATGCGTGTGCCTTCGTGCAGTCCCCTATCCTCCCGCGATGCACAGCTGTTCTCTTGCGTTTCTTGGAGTACAATCCTCAGCCAACAATAGCTTCCAGCCGGAAGCTGAGGGCACTATGGGGCAGGGGAACCCCCAATTTGAGCGCGTTGTCTGGATCGTGCTCGACAGCGTGGGAATCGGCGAGCTTCCGGATGCAGCCGAATACGGCGACGTGGGCCGCGACACGCTTGGGCATATTGCGCGTTCGCGTCCGCTGCAGCTCCCGAATCTTGTCCGCCTAGGCATCGCGAATATCAAGCCGCTCGACCACCTCACGCCGCCCGAACACCCCGCCGGCAGTTTTGCAAAAGGAGCCACTCACTCGCCGGGAAAAGACACCACCACGGGCCATTGGGAAATGGCAGGCATCTGGCTCGACCAGGCATTCCCCGTTTATCCGCACGGATTTCCGGAGCAGCTCATCGAAGAGTTCGAGCGCCAGATCGGCCGGCGCACCATCGGCAACAAACCTGCCTCGGGCACGGAAATAATCAAAGAGCTCGGCGAGAAGCACATGCAGACGGGCTCTCCCATCATTTACACCTCCGGCGACAGCGTTTTCCAGATTGCCGCGCATGAGGACGTGATCCCCGTGCCGGAGCTCTATCGCATGTGCGAAATTGCGCGCAAGCTGCTGGATGGGCCGAATCGCGTGGGCCGCGTGATCGCGCGGCCATTCACCGGCACGCCCGGAAATTTCCGGCGCACGGAGCGGCGCCACGACTACGCGGTCGAGCCGCCCCGCCCGATGCTGCTTGATGTGCTGGCGGACCGGAAAGTACCAGTCTTGGGGGTCGGGAAAATTCACGACATTTACAACGGCCGTGGTGTGGCGAAGTACGTCACCACCAAACACAATGTGGACGGGATGGCTAAGCTCAGCGAAGCTCTGCAAAATCAAGAAAAAGGGCTGATTTTTGCCAACCTGGTTGATTTCGACATGCTCTATGGCCACCGCAAGGACGTGGAGGGATTCGCGCGCTCGCTCGAAGAATTCGATTCGTTGCTCGGGCCGTTTCTCGCGCGGCTGCAGCCATCCGACCTTTTGCTGATCACCGCGGACCACGGCTGCGACCCCGATCCCGTAAATCCCACCACGGACCATTCCCGCGAGTACGTTCCCATCCTCACCTACACGCCGCGCACCACGTATGGGAGAAATCTGGGGACGCGCTCGACGCTCGCAGACATGGGGCAGACCGTGGCGGAGAATTTCGGCGGCGCCATCCCGCACGGGACTAGTTTTCTGGAATTGATTTCAAGCTAGAGAACGCCGTCCCGCAGGGCGCACGCTCCGCGATTTCAGCCGCGGCGCATGAATTAAACATCTAATCGCCTTGGGAAGGTTTTTGCGCGTAGTAGCCGGTGCGCGTACGGACGCTCAGTTTCGGCCGTTCTTTCGGCGGGATCAGCTGGACTTGTACCTGGCGGAATGTTCCGTCCTTCGCCGTGTTCGTCGGATAGTAGCCCAGAGTGTACTGGTTGCGGATGTCGTGTGCCACCTGCGTGCAGATGGCTGTAACTTGTTCGAGGGTGTCGGGGAAGTAGGCCACGCCGCCGGTGACGGAGGCTATTTGCGTCAATTCTTTCTTTGAATTCCGGATCATTTTCTTGTCGCTCTTGCGGTCCTGGTCGCTGAAAACACCGATGGCAAAGATCTGAGCATCGGTCTGTTGGGCTACTTGCACGGTGTACGCCAGTGTCTTGCGGCTTGCGTCGTCATCACCATCGGTAATCACCAGCAGGACTCGCTTGTCCTTGTGTCCTTTTTTCAAATGATCGAGCGAGCCGATCACCGCGTCATAGAGGGCCGTGCTGCCGCGCGCGTCGATACGCGAGAGCGCCTCGTTCAACTCCCGCTGGTCACTGGTGAAATCTTCGTTTAGGTCCAGGTAATACTCGTCGTTGAAATTCACCACGAAGACTTCGTCCTGGGGATTGCTGGTCCGCACAAACGTGAGCGCGGCGGCATTCACTTGCGCGCGTTTCTCGCGCATGCTGCCGCTGTTGTCAATCACCAGCCCCATGGTTACCGGAACGTCTTCGCTCGCAAACGCCGAAACCTTCTGCTCCACTTTGTCTTCGAACACGCGGAAATTGGTCTGCTTCAAGCCGGGCACGAACTGCCCGTGATCGTCAGTCACCGTCGCATGCAGCACCACCAGGTCAGTACTGACGCGAATGTGCTGGCCCTGGTCACTCTTCTGGTTGAATGAGGGCGCTCCAGGAGGTGGTGGCGGCTGAGGCGGCGCCAGGCCAGGAATTTGCGCGCGCACGCAGGGCGCAGACACGGCGAAAGCAAGAATCAAAACAAAATTGCGAAGCGAGGCGCGCTTAGTGGCCGGGCCCGAAGTAGCCCGACTTCGCAAACACGGTGAGCGGCGGGAGCCCCTTCGGAGGGTGGAGCTTGACTTTAATCTTGCGCCATTTGCCGTCACGAGCCCTGTCCGTCGGTCGGTAGCCAATGACATATTGATTGCGCAACTCCATGCTAATTTTCGAAGCGATGTCGGGCAACTCGCCCACCTGGCGGACTGCGAAAGTTCGCCCGCCGGTCATCGTCGTCAAATCGGTCAACAACGCTGGGCCGAGCTGCTCTTCCGGCGTGGGGCCGCCACCTGGCGTGTAAAGACCGATGGCATAAATCTGAACATCCGCTTCCTTCACAAAGCTGCGGACGTCCCCCTGAGTGTACCGGCTATGATTATCGCCTCCGTCAGATATGATGAGCAACGCTTTCTTGGCGTTGTGTGCTCCTTTCATCTGACTCAGGCCCAGGTAGATTCCATCGTACAGTGCGGTGGCTCCGTGCGCGGAGGTAAACATCAGCCGATTTTGCAATTCGTCAACACTCGCCGTGAATGGGCTGGCCAGCTGCGCGCGGTCGTTGAAATCCACCAGGAAGAATTCATCCAGCGGGTTGGCGGTGCGGAAAAATTGCACCGCGGCCAGGCGCGACTTATCGATCTTGTCCGCCATGCTTCCGCTCATGTCGAAGATCACGCCGATGGAGATTGGCACGTCCTCGCTCGAGAAGCGCACCACCTCTTGCTCGACATTGTCTTCAAACACGCGGAAGCTGTCTTGCTCGAGTCCCGTCACCAGCCGCCCGTAGGGATCCGTCACGGTCACATTAACAAGCGTGACCTCCACTTCCGATTTCAGGGGCTTGCCGCGCTGGATTCTCTGAGTGTTGTTCGGATCTGGTGTGGGGCCGGGCGTAGCATTCTGCGCCCAGGAGGATGATACGAACGCCGAACATAGCAGGGAAGCGAGGGCTGCATTCCGCAGTCCAATTCGGAGCATTTGCCAGGCACAAGCCGCCACCAGCCTCCCGCCAACTGCCGGCTGTACTGCGCGGTCTTCCAAAGTGCCCCCAACCGTCCCGGGCCAAGGACGCCACCCAATATCGCTGTCAGCGATTCTAACACTCGCCAATTTCAAATCAAGAGCGATGTGCGGTGGATGTTTGCCCCTCATGGTCCCTGACTGCCCCGTGCTAGTATTTATTCCCGTCATGGCCGAGACGCCCTGGATTTCAAAATGAACTCAAATTCCGGAAATGTGCTGGCAATTATCCCGGCACGGTTCGGTTCTTCCCGGCTACCGGGTAAACCACTTGCTTCCATTGCTGGGAAACCTATGATTCAGCACGTGGTGGAGCGAATTCGTCGCGCACAGTTGGTCAAGAGCATTTTAGTAGCCACCGATGACGAGCGCATCAAGAAGGCTGTCGAGGCCTTCGGCGGCCAAGCCATTCTCACGCGCCCCGACCACCGCACCGGCACCGATCGTGTTGCCGAAGTCGCCGCTCACGTTGACGCCGGAATCTACGTCAACATTCAAGGCGACGAGCCGCTGATTGACCCCGCCACAGTGGACGCAGTCGTTTCCGCCATGCTCGAAGACGACTCGGTTCAAATCGCCACACCCTGCGCTGTTATCACGCAACCAAACGAAATCATGGACCCCAACATCGTCAAGGTCGCGCGTGACTTCGACGGCAACAGCCTTTATTTTTCTCGCGCGCCGATTCCCTGGGTTCGCGACACCAAAACCACTGTTGCTGCCCGCCACTGGAAACACATCGGCCTCTATGCCTTCCGGCGCGACACACTGCTCGAATTCCCCACGCTTCCTCCAGGCGAGCTCGAGCACATCGAGCAACTCGAACAGCTCCGCTGGCTCGAGAACGGCTTCCGCATCCGCACGGTCGAGACGGATTACGATGCCGTCAGCGTAGATGTCCCCGCCGACATCGAGCGCGTCGAAAAATTGCTCCGTGAACAGCGCGACGCCTCCTGATCGACTGATTTAGGAGAAAATCAAATTTTAATTCGCGATTTGACACGCGCGCAATTTCTGCCCATAATGGCGAGTACGCTCATTCTCTCGGAGGAAGTCGAGCGCCTTGCGGGTCGCCCCGAAATATATCTTTGTAACGGGCGGCGTGGTCTCTTCCCTCGGCAAAGGCGTGGCGGCGGCCTCCATGGGCTGCCTGCTCGAAAGCCGCGGACTCCGAGTCACCCTCCAGAAGTGCGATCCTTATCTAAATGTTGATCCCGGCACCATGTCTCCCTATCAGCACGGCGAAGTTTTCGTCACCGACGACGGCGCGGAGACCGATCTCGATCTCGGCCACTACGAGCGCTTCACTTCTGCGCGCCTGACGCGTGCTCATAACTGGACCACCGGTCGCATCTACGAGTCCATCATCGCCAAGGAGCGGCGCGGCGATTATCTGGGCAAGACGGTACAAGTGATCCCGCACGTCACTGATGAAATCAAGGCTGCTTTCCGCAAAGTGGCGGACGACGTGGACGTAGTGATCGTCGAAATCGGAGGCACCGTGGGCGATATCGAATCGCTCCCGTTCCTTGAAGCCATCCGCCAGATGCGCCTCGAGCTCGGCCCGGAAAATGTCGTCTTCGTTCATCTCACGCTCGTGCCCTTCATCTCCACCGTCGGCGAGCTGAAGACCAAGCCCACGCAGCACAGCGTTAAGGAATTGCTCAGCATCGGGATTCAGCCCGACATTCTGATTTGCCGCAGCGACCGCCCGCTCGTCAGCGACCTGAAAGCCAAGATCGCGCTGTTCTGCAACATGGCCGAGTCGCGCGTCATCTCCGCGCCGGACGTCGGCAATATTTACGAAGTGCCGATGTCGCTCGCCTCGGAAGGACTCGACGAACAAATTTTGCATTTGCTCCACATCCAAGCTCCGCCGCGCGACTTGAGCCGCTGGCTCGCCATGCTGGAGACCCTCGAGCACCCGCAGGGCGAAGTGCGCATCTGCGTGGTCGGGAAATACGTGCAGCTTGAAGACGCATACAAAAGCCTCCGCGAGGCGCTGATGCACGGCGGCCTGGCAAATCATCAGCGCGTGGTGATCGAGTGGGTCGAAGCAGAAGACCTTGATTCACCCGCGATGGCCGAGCGCCGCTTGCGCCATGCCGACGGCATTCTCGTTCCCGGCGGATTCGGCAAGCGTGGCATCGCCGGAATGGTTCACGCCATCACCTACGCGCGCGAGAGAAAAGTTCCGTTCTTCGGCATCTGCCTCGGAATGCAGTGCGCCACCATCGAGTACGCGCGCCAGGTCTCGCGCCTCGAACATGCCGACAGCACCGAGTTCGACCCCTCGACCCCGAATCGCGTGATTTACAAATTGCGCGAACTGCTCGGCGTGGACGAAATGGGCGGCACCATGCGCTTGGGCGCGTGGCCCTGCAAACTCGAGCCGGGCTCTTTTGCGCACAAAGCCTACAGCACTCTAGAAATTTCCGAGCGCCATCGCCACCGCTACGAATTCAATTGCGAGTATGAAGAGACGCTCACGCGCGCCGGATTCCGCATCACAGGAAAAACTCCCGACGGCGTGTACGTCGAAATCGTCGAAGTCCCCGATCACCCGTGGTTCCTCGGCTGCCAGTTCCATCCAGAATTCAAGTCGAAGCCGCTCGCGCCGCACCCGCTTTTTGCCGCGTTCATCCGCGCCAGCCTCGAGAATCGCCATCACCGCCTGAGCGTTTCCGCCGAAAGCCGCGCCGCGAACCCCGCCGACTAAGCCAGCTTGTGAAACGTTCCGCAAATTCCTACGACGTAATCGCCAAACATTACGATGCGGCCTACGCGTCTAAAGCAGATTTGGTTGACCTGCCTTCTTATTTAGAGCTATCGAAGAAGTCGCGCGGCCCCGTCCTCGAAATCGGCTGCGGCACCGGGCGCGTCCTTCTCCCCATCGCGCGCCATGGAATCGAAATTCACGGCGTGGACATTTCCCCGGCAATGCTTCGCATTCTCAAGTCTCACCTCGCCGGCGAGCCGCTCGAAGTACGCAAGAGAGCGCACCTGCACAGGGGCGACATGCGCAGCTTCCACCTGAAGAAGAAATTTCCGTTGGTGATGTTGCCCTTCCGCTCGCTCCGGCACATGTTCACGCTGAAAGACCAACTCGCCGCGCTCAAGACCGCCGCCTTTCATCTCGATCGCCGCGGCAGGCTCGCGTTTGACGTGTTTTATCCTAAATTCGATGCGATTACGTCAGGCATCGGGGAGGAAGTAAGAGAGCTCGAGTGGGCAGAAAGTGGAGAGCACGCCAGAGTGGTCCGCCGCTTCTTCCGCGAAGACTCGGTGGACAAAATCCATCAGAAATTCAATTTCACATTCATATTCCGCACCTACGAAGGAGAGCGGCTCGTCCGCGAGGAATCCGAGCCGTTCGCGCTCTCCTATTACACCTACCCGCATATTCAGGTGCTATTCCAGTTGGCCGGCCTCGAGATCGTCAAAGAGTACGGCTCCTATGCCAAAACCCCTCTCGACAATTCAGCCGACCAGATGATTTTTCTCCTGAAGAAGTCGAACTCGAACCGATCTTGAGTCCCGCTCACCGGGTTGCCTTGAAATTTCGATGGAAAGGCTCGCATCAATTCTATTTTAGGAGGGTGGGAGCTTTAGCATCGTCTGTGGATTTTCTCTCACACTGAACTTGTGAAGCCGGCCTGTAAATCAAGAACGGGAGAAGGAGGTCCTTCTCCCGTTCTTCCGTGCTATTCGTCGTCGATGTCTTTGAATACACGTTCCGGAGCCGCCTTGGCTGCGGCGGCTGCGGTCGCGGCCGCGGGTTGGGCGTACGCCGGGATGGCGCAGCCCGCTGCATCGCAGCGGACCTCGGGGAAGGCGAACAGAGATTCATGCCCTTCCTCATCCACCGCAGCGACGGAAACGAAGAAGGGATCGCCCGGGTTGAGGCCCAGGGTTCCCGGACTGATGACGCGACTACTGCCATCACCACCGACAGTAACTCGCTGGTGATAGAAGTTTTCGGTAACCGGGCGCGCGGCTACGACGATACGTGTCCCTTCGCCGCTTCCACGCGAGGCTTGGAAGCTGACCGTCACGCCGTGCACCGCGTCGCCGACAGCCGAGAAATTAGCGGGAGCGATGGGAGCGCGCGCCAGGCTAGCGGCGCTGGCGGCGATTACTTGCGCGATGCGCGCGGCGTAGTCGGGAGTGATGAATTGAGGGAGATCGAAAGGAGTATGTTGATGAGCGGTCAGGAAGCTCTTGCAATTGTCCGGAATATTGGCCGGAGTGGGGCAAGGGAGCTTAAGCTGACCGCAGCTATTGTCTGGCGGAGAAGGCGAGCACTCGTGGGTCTCCATCAAACGGACAGCAGGAAAGCCGTTATTGATGAAAGAGACGTGATCGCTTGCGCGACCGGGGCGATCCTGGCGAAACTCGACCTTGGGGGTCATGGAAGGGACATAGGCGCCGCCCCAAGTGGCTACGTAGCGCATCAGACCGCGCGACGGGGAGGTATTGTCGGTGGTGCCGTCGGGGTCGGTTGTGAATTGTTCGCGCGGAATACCGGGGGAATAGAGGCGGAAGTGGAAGAAATCGTCGCCGCTATTCGTGGTGTTGTCTCCGCCGGGGATGTCGGTATTGATCATGGCCACCACTTGCGGGTTGACGAAATACTTTGAGAGATGGGCGGCAATGGAGGCGGAGCCGAAGAGTCCCTGCTCCTCACCGGAGAAGGACATGAAGACGACAGTGTTTTCAAATTGGTGTCCGCCAAGAACGCGGGCCACCTCCAGAACCACGCCCGTTTGCGCGCCGGCGTCGTTGCCTGCCGGGGCGAAGTCAACCGAGTCGGACACATTGATGGTGCGGGAATCGTAGTGGCCGCCGACGATTACCAAGCGCTCCGGATGCGTCGCGCCCAGCCTCCACGCGATGACATTAAAGGTAGGGGCGGTGGGGCAAGACCCATGGACAAAGGGATCCCGGACGACCTGAAGGCCCGGGATGGCGCTGTACTTGCTGAAAACGAATTCGCGGGCGGCAGTGACGCCTTGTCCTGGTGCAGGTGAGTCAGAACAAGACTGGTGAGTGAAGGTGTTGGCGAGTGTGTTGGAGGTATTTTGAATCTGAGCCGGATCTATTTGACTAATCATCGCACTGATTTCGTCATCGGTCCTGACGCCGTTGTCCGGACCGAAACCGGCAAGGACGGCGGCAAGAACGACGGTGAGCACTACTCCGCAGACCATCAGAGTTCGATTCATGGTGAGTCTCCTCCGCAGATAGTTCTTCGGTGTTTCGAAGTTGCTGTTTGAGGCTGGGAAGCCCAAACAAACCTACGGGAGAATGTATCGCTGGCGCGCAAACTACACCTTTTTGAGAAGTGCTGCAAATGATAAAAATCAACAGGAGCGCTTTATCCACAGCCTTGGCGGGGTCCTCGCTTCATAGTGCACTGGATCAGGACCACGTTCGCTGTGCGCAGTGCAAATTGGCGGCAACCACTTGACTTTGCTGTTCCGCCGCATAACTCCCACCAAGACGGCCAGGTGTACGCGATCGCGTCAAAAACTGGTCTAACGGCCAGTACGATTTCGTCGCGCCTTGTGCGATGCTAATTCTGGAGGGTTGTCCAATGACGAGCGCAGCAGCACCTGTCAGGACTCCAGTCAATTCCGCCTCATTTCTAATCGCGAATCGTGGATTAGAAACACCGCCAAGCCATTCAAAACACACGACGGCGCATGAGTCTAATCGCGAAAAACTCCGCGATGCGCCCACCAACAAGCACACATGCGAAATGATGTTTGGGAGTGGGGCGAAGAAAAGGCTATTCGCAACATTCACCAAATTAAGAATTCACTCAACTCATTCAAAACGCGGCATTAAACAAATTTCTAACCGCAACAAAAACAGCCTTTGTCCGTTCCAACTCCATTTTGCGCCTTTGCGCTGCGGCGGCCGATCCCTTCCAGTTTGCGGTCCCTTCGCCACCCCAAGACGTTGCAATTGCCGTCGAACCTGCATAGGCTTGTGCGTTCTGTACAGGAGCCTCCCCGGGCGATGGCGGATAAGGGCCAATTCTCGATCGGCAAAATTCGCTTCGGCAACCACGCGCCACTGTTCCTTATCGCCGGCCCTTGCGTGATCGAAAACGAAAGCCACGCCATGAGCATGGCTGAAAAACTAGGCGCGGTCGCAAGCAACCTCGGCATACCTCTCATCTTTAAAGCGTCATACGACAAGGCGAACCGGTCTTCGGTCTCCTCTTTTCGCGGGCCCGGCTTAAAAGACGGTTTGAATATTCTCGCGAAAATAAAGAACCGCACCGGCCTTCCGATCCTCACCGATGTCCACGAGGTCTCCCACGTCGGCCCAGCCGCTGAAGTGTGCGATGTTCTTCAGGTGCCCGCATTCCTCTCTCGCCAGACCGATCTACTTGTCGCTGTCGGAAAGTCCGGCCGTGTCGCGAATCTGAAGAAAGGCCAGTTTCTCTCGCCCTGGGAAATGCGCAACGCCGCGGAAAAAGTGGCCAGCACAGGAAACGAAAAAATCATTCTCACCGAGCGTGGCAGCTCTTTCGGCTATCAAAATCTGGTGGTGGACATGCGCTCGTTCCCCGTCATGCGTAAGCTCGGCTATCCGGTAGTCTTCGACGTGACGCACTCCGTGCAATTGCCCGGCGGGGAAGGGAAGTCGAGCGGCGGCCAGCCCGAATTCATCGAGCCGCTCGCGCGCGCAGGAACAGCCGCGGGCGTGGACGGAGTATTTCTCGAAGTCCACGACAATCCCGCGAAAGCGCTTTCGGACGGAACGAACGCGCTGCCGCTCAATCAATTTCGGCCTCTACTCGAAAAAATCAAGCAGCTCTCGGCGCTCGTGCGCGACTGGGATTCTCCAAGGAAAGGTAGATGACTCTGGCGAAAGACATGAAAACCACGCTGGCCACTGCCAAGCGCGTCTTGCGAATCGAGGCCGAAGCCATCGCCGGCATGATCGAGCGCCTCGACGAACGCTTCGAGAAAGCCGTCGAGCTTCTCTATCAGTGCAAAGGCAGAGTGGTGGTCACCGGGCTCGGCAAATCGGGACTGATTGGTCGCAAGACGGCCGCCACATTTTCGAGCACCGGAACGCCCTCATTCTTTCTTCACGCCGCCGAAGCGCTCCACGGCGATTTGGGAATGCTCACGGACAACGATGTGCTGCTGGCAATTTCCTCCAGCGGCGAAACTAAAGAATTAGTTGAGCTGGTCGAAGCAGTGAAGCGGCTCGGAATTCATCTGCTCACGCTGACCGCCAAGTCGCGCTCAACTCTGGCGAGCGCGAGCGATATTGTTCTCGACATCGCCGTGAAGGAAGAAGCCTGCTCCCTGAACCTCGCGCCGACGGCTTCCACCGCTGCGGCCATGGCCATGGGCGATGCGCTGGCGATTGCACTCCTCGAGCGGCGCGGTTTCAAGGAAGAAGACTTTGCTGCGCTTCACCCGGGCGGCCGTCTGGGCAAAAAATTGCGCCGCGTTGAATCGTTGATGCACTCGGGCGAAGACGCGCCACGAGTGCTGCCGACGGCGAAAATGCCCGAAGTGATTTACGAAATGAGCCGCAAGGGACTGGGCCTCACTGCGGTCACCGAATCGAACGGGCGACTGTTGGGCATCATCACCGATGGTGACCTTCGCCGCATGATGTTGGAGAGCAAAGAAAATGTCCTGGAGCTTACGGCCGCCGATTGCATGACGCGCAATCCGACCACGCTGCCGAAAACGGAACTGGCAGCCAGCGCGCTGCACGTGATGGAAGAAAAGAAAATTACATCCGTGTTGATCGTGGATAGCGGCGGCCGCCTCGAGGGCGTCGTCCACATTCACGACCTATGGACGCTGCAACTTTTCTAAATTGGCGGGACGCTTTGTAGGTTGCGGTTTTAGCCGCGACGTTAGCCAGTGAGTGATGCCGGGCTTTAGTCCCTGGAGCTCCATTGGGAGGGTAGTCAAAGGGAATGGAAAATGGCGATTAAAGAAATCAAATTTCCGCCCAAGGTGCTGCGCCGCGCGCGCAACATTCGCGTTCTGCTGATGGACGTGGATGGCACGCTCACGCCCGGCTACGTCTGCCTGCAAACATTTCCCGACAGCAGCGTCGCCGAAATGAAAATGTTCAACGCGCACGACGGCGCGGGCGTGAAGCTCGCGAGCATCATGGGCCTGCGCACCGGACTGATTACAGGACGCGATTCTCCCGCCACCGCCCGCCGCGCGCGGGAAATGTCCATGGAGTTCGTGATTCAGGGGCAGCCGAAGAAACTCGAAGCATACAAAGCGATTCTCACGCGCGCAGGGGTGACGGACGATGAGGTCGCCTACGTCGGGGACGACTTGCCGGATCTGCCATTGCTCGGACGCGCCGGACTTGCCGTAGCTGTCGCAGACGCGGTGGTGGAAGTGAAGCGCGCGGCACACTACATCACAACGGTTCGCGGCGGTGAAGGAGCGGTTCGCGAGGTGGTCGAATTGATTCTGAAAGCTCAGGGTAAATGGAAGAAAGCAATCCCGCAGGCC